>Ga0136619_10000136_pt1 | contig 25453 bp, 24 predicted proteins | sample AntDrymUQ3532106_2_FD_104807 | JGI IMG/M metagenome (GOLD analysis project Ga0136619, IMG submission 104807) | Polar desert sand microbial communities from Dry Valleys, Antarctica - metaG UQ353 (21.06) | ecosystem: Environmental > Terrestrial > Soil > Desert | place: Antarctica: Dry Valley...
CGGAAGCCGGCCCCCATCCCGGAGGGATTCTGCAGTCGGCGGAAGCCGGCCCCCATCCCGGAGGGATTCTGCAGTCGGCGGAAGCCGGCCCCCATCCCGGAGGGATTCTGCAGTCGGCGGAAGCCGGCCCCCATCCCGGAGGGATTCTGTATGAGACTGCGCCCGCCGACCGCCGCGTGGACCAAGGCGCCCGTGCGGCTGCTGCGGCTGCCGACGTTGGGTGCGGCGGTGGCGGCGGGCGCGGCGGTGCTGGCGCTGGCCACGGCGTCGGCGCCGCTGTTCTTGGCCTCGGCGGGCAACGCGGCGGTGACGCTGTCCCTGGAGGGGGTGACCCCGGAGGCGGGGGGGCTGAGCGTGGAGACCGCCGGAGTCCCGGACCGCCGGACGTTCCAGCCCGCGGACGCGGCGCTGCGCGCAGCGACCGCCGGGGTGGGGCGCCTGGCTGAGCCCACCCTGTTCGGTCTGGCGTCGGTCTTCGGCGCCTCGGCCAACGGTGAGCAGGTGCGGGCGCGCATGCTGACGCGTGACGGTTTCGGCGAGCACATCGAGGTCATCGACTCTGCGCCCGGCGCCCGGGGCGTGTGGCTGCCCGACTCGGTGGCCGAGCAGCTGCGCCTGGAGCCAGGTGACACCGTGACGGTGGGCTTTGGTGAGGAAGAGGCCCAGGCTCCGGTCGCCGGCATCTACGTCGACCTGCGCTCGGCTCGGCTAACCGAATACTGGCAGCCGTTGGGGTCGTTGTTCACCACGCGCGACACCGAGGGACTCGAGCCGCCGCCACCGCCGATGCTGCTGGCCGACCTGGACGCGTTCCTGTCCGCCGGCCGTACGCTGCCGCCGGCGTCCTTCCGCTGGCAGGCGCCGCTGGAGTTCGCCGACCTGACCTTGCCGCAGCTGCGGGCGGCACGGGCGCGGCTTGACCGCATCGGTACCGACATCGCCAACCCCAGCACCGAGCTGGGCCAGCCATTCGACGATCTGAGCGCCTACGGCCCACCCGAGACCCGTAGTGTGCTCGCCGCTGTCGTCGGCGAGGTCGACGAGACCGCCGCGGTGCTGCGCGGGCCGGTGTCGCTGCTGTCGCTGGCGGGCCGTGCCGTCGCCATCGTGGTCGTGGCCGCCGCGGCGGCCTTCGCCGCCCAGCGCCGGCGCATCGAGCACCAGGTGCTGACGGCGGCCGGTGAGACACCCTTGGCCACGGGAGCGCGGGCCGGCGTCGAGGCGCTGCTGCCGGTGCTGCTCGGTGCCGCCGCCGGGTTGGCAATGGCGGTGTGGCTGGTCGATCTGCTCGGCCCGGGCGCCTCTGGGGACGCCGCGGTGCGGGTCGGCGCGGTCCGCGCGGTGATCCGCAACGCCGCGCTGGCCGTCGTGGTCTTCGCCGTGGTGACGCCCGTCGCGGCGCGCCGTGCGCAAGCCAGCGCTGCCGCCGCACCGGGCAGGCGGCTGGCCGCGCGGCTGCCATGGGAGGCGGTGCTGCTGGCGCTGGCAGCGGCGTCCTACTACGAAGTGGTGGCGGGCTCGGACGTCGCCGTCGAGCTGGGAGCGCCACCGCGCATCGACGCTCTGGTGCTCGCCTTCCCGCTGCTGTTCATCGCGGGTTGCGCCGGCCTGGCCGGTCGCGCCATGCGACGAGTGCTACCGCGGCTGCGGCGCGCCGGCGACGGCTGGCGACCCTCGCTGTATCTGGCCGCCCGGCAGCTGGCCGGGGCCTCGCGCGCGGCGCTGCTGCTGGTGGTGGCCTCCAGCCTGGCGGTCGGCATCGGCGTCTACGCGGCGACGCTGGTGGCCACCTCCCAGCGCACGGTGCAGGCCAAGGCGCAGATCGTGGTGGGCAGCGACGTGTCGGCCGAGGTCCGCCCCGGCGCCATCCCCACCGCCGTCGGGCGGTTCCCCACCACCCTCGCGCAGTTCCAGCGGGCCACCCTCGACGGCCGCGTCGAGGTGAACATCCTCGGGGTGGATCCCGACACCTTGCCGGCGGCGGTCAACTGGGACGACCGTTTCGCCGACCGGCCGCTGCCCGAGTTGCTGGCCACCCTGCGGGCCGACAGCGGCCGCCTGCCCGTGCTCGCCGTCGGTGGCGGCATCCCCGACCAGCCGACCCTGCGTGACGCCGACTACGGCGTGCCCCTACAGGTGGTCGCCCGCCCGCAGGCCTTCCCGGGCGCGTCCGAGCGGCGCCCGCTGCTGGTGGTCGACGCGCGGCGCTACGTCGAAGCGGTGGACGCCGCTTCGCAGTCCAGCATCGGCGCGGCGTTGCTGTTCGAGCCGCAGACCTGGTTGCGGGGGGACCCCGGCGACATCGTGGCGGCCCTGGAAGCCGACGGGTTCGGCGTCACCGACGAGAACAGCGTGGCGCTGTCGGGGTTCACGCTCAGCAACCCGCCGCAGATCCTGACCGCACAACAGGTGGCCGGCGGACCGGGGCTGGCTGGCCTGGGGTGGACGTTCCGCTACCTACAGGCGCTGGGGCTGGCGGCGGCGCTGCTGGCGATCATCGGCCTGCTGCTGTACCTGCAAGCCCGACAGGCCGAGCGCGAGGTCAGCTATGCGCTCAGCTCGCGGATGGGCCTGTCGCGCGGGGCTAACCGGACGGCCGTGGCCGTGGAGGTGGCCGGGATGCTGGCCGCGGCGCTGACATCGGGCACCCTGCTGGCCCTGGCGGCGGCGTGGCTGATCAACACCAGGCTTGACCCCTTGCCGCAGGTGCCGCCGGCTCCGCTGTTCACCGTGCCCGCCTCCTTGCTGCTGGCGGTGGTTGCCGCCTTGCCGGTGCTGGCGTGGTGCGGGGCGATGCTGGTGCAGCGTGCGGCCGATCGCACCAACGTCGCGGACGTGTTGCGCCTTGCTGCGGGCTAAGCCGCCGAGGGTTAGCCGGGCCGCTGCGGCTGCCACCTGCACCGCGCTGGTGAAGATCTACTGGACGGCCACCGGCGAGGTGCACGCGCTCAAGGGCGTCGACGCGGTATTCCCGGCCGGAACCGTGTCGGCGATCGTGGGTCCTTCGGGCAGCGGCAAGTCGTCGCTGATGCGGATCCTGGCGGGACTGGACCGCCCGACGGCCGGCAGCGTGAGCGTCGGTGGTGTCGACATCAGCGGGTTGTCAACCGGTCGGCTACGCGGCATCCGCCGGCGGCTGGTCGGCTACGTGTACCAGCGGCCATCCGACAACCTGGTGGCGCATCTGACCGTGCGCGAGCATCTGCAGCTGGCCGCGCGTCTCAAAGACGTCGACGACACCGGCGACGAGCTGTTGGACGACCTCGGGCTGAGCGCGCGTAAGGACGCGTTGCCCACGACGTTGTCGGGCGGCGAGCAGCAGCGACTGGCATTCGCCCAGGCCGCCATCGGTGAGCCGGTGCTGCTGGTAGCCGACGAGCCGACGGCTGAGCTGGACAGCGCCAACGGTGGCGCGCTGCTGGAAGTGCTGGTGGCGTTGGCGGGGCGCGGCATCGGCGTCGTGCTGGGGACCCACGACCCGCAGGCCGTGGCGGTGGCCGCACGCACCCTGTTCCTGCGTCACGGCGCGGTGCAAGCCGAGACCGCCGAGTCGCGACGGCTGTCGGTGATCGACGCCGCCGGGCGCATCTGTTTGCCACCGGAGGCCCTGGCACTGTTCACCGATCGGCGCGCGGTGCTGCAACTGGTCGACGGCACCGTGGTGATCAGCCCGCCTAGCCCGCAAGCAGCACCAGCGATAGGGCCCGAGACGTGGCCGCAAGCAGCGCCAGAGACATGAGCCCTCGGCGGTACTCCGACGCGTACAACCCCGCCGAGGACACCGACGGCGTCGTGGTGCGCGCCCAAGGACTGCGCAAGACCTACCGGCGCGGCTCGGAGGAGGTGCTGGCCGTACGAGGCGTGGCGCTGCAGGTCGGCGAGGGTGAGCTGGTGGCGCTGGTCGGCCCGTCCGGCTCGGGTAAGACCACGCTGCTCAACCTGCTGGCGGGCTGGGAGGAGCCGGATGCGGGGACGGTCCGTTGGCGTGGTGGCGAGCCCGTGCGCCAGGCAGAGCTGGGCTGGGAGGAGCTGGCGATCGTGCCGCAGCGCCTTGGCCTGGCCGCCGATCTGTCCGTCGCGGAGAACGTGGCGTGGCCGCTGCGGCTGGCCGGGTCCCGCGACGATCAGCGGGTGGCGGAGCTGCTCGAACGCTTCGGCCTGTCGGCGCTGGCAGAGCGGTTGCCGGCGGAGGGCTCGCTGGGGGAGCAGCAGCGCGCCGCGTTGGCCCGGGCGTTGGTGCGCCGGCCACGGCTGCTGCTGGCTGACGAGCCGACCGGTCATCAGGACGAGGACTGGTCCAAAGGGGTGGCGGTGGCGCTGCGCAGCGCCTGCGCCGAGGGCAGCGCTTGCCTGTTGGCGACCCACAACGCCGAGCTGCTGGATTTCGCCGACCGCGTGCTGAGCCTGCATGACGGCCGGCTGGGTGGTCCCTCCGGCCTGGTGAGCCCTGATCGCTGAGGACGGCGCCGCGCGGGATCCGGCCGCGGGCGGTCGGCTACAGTGGCGCGGCCAAGCCGGCGGCAACGTTGGCTACAGCCGGTTGGAGGACGGCGTGGACGGCCCACCACCCTTGGGGCTTGTAGGGCCCCAGCTGACTGCGGGCACCGCGGTCGTCAGCGCTGTGCCCGTCGCCGTGGAGTTCTCCGGCGGCACCGCAAGGCCCGGCAACCGCGGCGGCCCCGGCAAGGCCCTGGTGCTCAACGCCACAATGGAGCCGCTGTGCGTGGTGCCGGCGCGCCGAGCGGTGGTGCTGGTGCTGTCGGCCAAGGCCGATGTCGTGCATACCAACGGCCACCGCTTCCGCTCCGTCACGATCGACATCGCCGCGCCGTCGGTGGTGCGTCTGCGCCACTTCGTGCGGGTTCCCTACCGCCGACGTGCGACGCTGAGCCGGCGGGGCGTGTTCATCCGTGACGACCACACTTGCCAGTACTGCGGGCGGACGGCGGAGAACGTCGACCACGTGGTGCCGCGCAGCCGCGGTGGACCGCACGAGTGGGAGAACGTGGTGGCGGCCTGCCGTCGCTGCAACAGCCGCAAGAAGGACTACACCCCGGCCGAGGCTGCCATGTCGCTGGCACGGGCGCCCTATGCCCCCCGCGCAGCGTTCTGGTTGGTCGTCGCGGTTGGCGGCGTCCGCGATGACTGGGCGGACTACCTCGGCGACGCCCTGTCCGCCGGCTGACCGAGCCCTTTCCGCCGGCTCTGTGCCTGGCTGACGTCCGCCCCGCCGCCTCGCCTGACCTTCTCTCCACCCTGCACCACCGTCCCTGACCAGCGCTGCCGTGGGGAGTTTGCCGCGGACTGCGGCCTTCCTTGCTTGACTCGGGGAGTGAAGTGGTGGACAGTGGGGGGTGATGGAGGCCACAGGCGAGGTTATGGGCGCCGCGATGTTCCTGGGGGAGTACCAGCACACGCTGGACCCCAAGGGCCGGCTGATCCTGCCCTCGGCCTTCCGCGACTCGCTCAAGGAGGGGCTGGTGATGACCGTTGCGCCCGACCGTTGCCTGGCCGTTCACCCGGCCGCTGACTGGCAGCGGATCGTGACTGGCTTGCGCTCGCTGCGCTCCACCGACCGCCGTGAGCGATCGTTCGCCCGGGCGATCACGTCGGCGGCGCACCCCGAGACCCCCGATCGCCAGGGCCGCGTCACGATCCCGGCCCGGCTGCGCAGCTACGCCAATCTGGTCAAAGACGTCACCGTCGTCGGCGCCGACGCTCGGGTGGAGCTGTGGCACACCGGCGCGTGGGAGGCCTACCGCGACCAGGCCATGGACGACCTGGCCAACACCGACCAGCCGTTCAACCTCGGCATCTTCTAGATGGGCACTGTGTTGGAGCCAATCGCCCAGCGTCGCCCGGCCCACGAGCCGGTGCTCGTCGGCCCGGTCACCGCCCTGTTGGCGGTGCCCGACGGCGCGGGAGTGCTCGTGGACGCCACGGTCGGCGTCGCCGGTCACGCGGCCGCGCTGCTGGCCGCCAGCGGACCCGACGTGCGGCTGGTCGGCTTCGACCGCGACGCCGATGCGCTGGAGCTCGCCGGGCGGCGGCTGGCCGCGTACGGCGACCGGGTCCAGCTGCTGCACGCCGGTTACGAAGAGTTGACCAAGCTGATTGCGCCCGTCGTCGCCGGCGCTGGGCCCCTGCTGGGGGTGCTGTACGACCTCGGCGTGTCCTCGCTGCAGCTGGACCGCGCCGCGCGGGGCTTTTCGTTCCGTGCCTCCGGCCCGCTGGACATGCGCATGGACCCCACGGCCGGCGCCACCGCCGCCGATGTCGTCAACACCACCGAGCAGCGGGAGCTGGCTCGCTTGCTGCGCGTGTACGGCGAGGAGCGCTACGCGCCACGAATCGCCGCGGCCATCGTGCGCTCCCGCCCCCTGACCACGACCGGTCAGCTCGCCGAGGTGGTGAGCGCGGCGGTGCCGACCCCTGCCCGCCACGCCGGCACACACCCGGCCACCAAGACCTTCCAGGCGTTGCGCATCGTCGTCAACGCAGAGCTCGACCGCTTCAGCGCCTCCCTTCCCCAGGCACTGGAGGCGGTGGCGCCCGCCGCTGCTGGAAGGCGCGGCGGGCGCATCGCCGTCCTGGGCTACCACTCGGGTGAGGACCGCCTCGCCAAGCGGTTCTTCGCCGACGCTGCTGTCGGCTGCATCTGCCCGCCGCAGCTGCCGGTATGCGGCTGTGGCCGCGAACCGATGGTGCGGCTGCTGACCCGTGGGGCGCAGCGTCCCGACGACGCCGAGATCCGGCGCAATCCCCGCGCTCGCTCGGCAAGGCTGCGCGCGGCCGAGAAGGTCGCCGACGGCCCCATCCCGACCGCCTCGTCGCGGGAGGTCTGACGATGACCGCTGTCCTAGCCCGGCCTCCGGCAGCCCCCAGGCCGCAGGCAACGTCGACCCGCCGGCCACCGCTGCGCGTCGTCGGCCGGACGCGCCACGCCCGTCGCTACATCGCGTTGATGATCCTCGTCATCGTGCTCGCCGTCTTCGGTGGCGTGTCGCTCAACGCCCTGGCCGCCGAGCAGTCCTTCGCGCACCGAGCGCTGGTCACCGAAGTGGACACGCTGCACCTGCGCTTGGACGAACTGACGGTCGGCGTCGCGCGACTGGAGGCCCCGGACCGGATCCGCCGCGTGGCCGAGACAAGGCTCGGGATGGTGGAGGCCCAGCAGCCGGCGTTCCTTGCGCTGGAGCCGGCACGGGCGAACTCGCGCGTCGCGTCGCGGGACCCCAACGCTGGTGGCTAGCCGGTCTTCATGGCCAGCGGCGAAAAGGCGACCCGCAGGGTCCTCCTCGCCCGTCGCGCTGATGACCCGTCGCGCGGTGGCGGGCTGTCGCGAGGCCATGGCGCGGTCGAGCTCACGGCGGCGGCTGTCGCTGCTGCTGATCGCCTACCTGGCGGTCACCCTGGCGATGGGCTGGCGACTGGTCAGCATCCAGGTCGTCAACGCCGCCGAGTACCGGGGGCTGGCGGTGCGCCAGAGCCAGCGCCAGGTCACGCTGCCCGCTCGCCGCGGACGGTTGTACGACCGCGGCGGAGAGCCGCTGGCAATGTCGCTGGCCGCCGCGACGATCTATGCCAATCCCCGCGAGGTGCGCCGCAGCCAAACGACCCCGATGGCGATCGCCCAGCAGCTTGCTCCGCTGCTCGACCGCCGCGCCAAGGACCTGGCACAGCTGCTGGCGGGAGACCAGACGTTCGTGTACCTGGCCCGCCAGCTGCCGTGGCGGGTGGGAGAGCAGGTCACGGCGCTGCGGCTGCCCGGGCTCGGCGTGCTGGAGGAGTCGCGCCGCGTCTATCCGTCTGACGGCCTGGCGGCACACGTCGTCGGTTTCGCGGGTGTGGACGGCGAGGGGCTTGCCGGCCTGGAGCTCGGCTTGGACCAGATCCTCGCCGGCCAGCCGGGCGCCGTACAGCTGGAACGGGCCCCTGGTGGTCTGGAGATCAGCGCCGCGCCCCGGCAGGTCACCCCCCCGGTGCCGGGGCGCGACGTCGTGCTGACCGTCGATCGCGAGATCCAGTCCATGACCGAGCGGGTGCTCGGTGACGCGGTGGCCAGCTACGGTGCCGAGGGCGGCTCCGCGGTCGTGCTCGACGTCGCCACGGGCCAGGTGTTGGCGATGGCGTCGGCGCCCACCTACGACCCGGAGCGCATCGGCGACTCGCCGGTGGCCGCGCGGCGCAACCGCGTGGTCACCGACATCTTCGAGCCAGGCAGCGTCAACAAGGTCATCACCATCAGCGCGGCGCTGGAAGAGGAGGTGGTCTCGGTTCGCGAGCGCCTGCGGGTGCCCGACACCCACCGGGTGGGCAGCAAGGTCTTCAGCGACTCGCACAGCCACCCGACGCAGCGCATGACGCTGGCCGAGATCGTGGCCCAGTCGTCCAACATCGGCACCATCAAGATCGCCCAGCGGCTGGGTCCCCGGCGCCTGCACGAGTACCTGGCTCGCTACGGATACGGGCGCGAGACCGGCGTGGGCTTCCCGGGAGAGTCGGCTGGGTTGCTGCCGGGCGTCAAGGGCTGGTGGGACACGAGCCTGCCAACCATCAGCATCGGTCAAGGCGTGTCGGCCTCGCTTCTGCAGGTCGCGTCGGTCTTCACCACGATCGCAGCGGGTGGCGAACAGGTGCAGCCGTCCCTCGTGCGTGGGACCGTGCGCCCAGACGGCCGGCTGCAGGCTGCGGCTGCGGCGCCGCGGCGCCGCGTGGTGTCCGCACAGACCGCCGGCACGCTCGCGCGGATGCTCGTCGGTGTCGTCGACGACGAGTACGGCACCTGCGAACTGTGCGCGGTGCCCGGCTATGCCGTTGGTGGCAAGACCGGGACGGCACAGAAGCCGTCAACCACCCACCGCGGCTACGAGCCGGGAGCCTACGTGGGCTCGTTCGTCGGCTTCGCGCCCGCCGAGGATCCCGCCGTGGTCGTCGGCGTCGCTCTGGACGAGCCACGGCCGCTGTACTACGGCGGCCTGACCGCCGGCCCGGTGTTCGCCGACATCATGGGCTTCGTCCTCAACCACCGTCACGTTCCTCCCTCGGACCCCAAGGCACGCTCCGCCGCCCCGGTCGCCGGCAGCGCCGTCACCACGGCGGGCAGCGGCGGGCCCTCGCCGCTGGCTTCCCCGCTCGTCGCTGGGCCGCGCACCACTTCGCCGCTTCCGGGCTGGGCGCAACGCCCGGCGCTGCCCGCATGGGTGCACCGTCCCGCGCGGCGCTAATGGGCCGCGCCACCGCCTGCGGCTACTTGCGTGCTGTGGAGTTCGCAACCGACTACGACTACCTGCGCGCTGCGGAATGCGCCCGTCCGTCCGGCCGTGGTGGCTGCCGGGCGAAACGGGCACCCACCCGTATGCTCGCCTGCAAGCGCCGACGCCTGCCCTCGACCACGAAAGCCTTCGTGACGAACCTGAACTCCGCGCCTGCCGCGCAGCTGCGCGACCTGCTGCGCGTGGCAGGCTGTAACGCCCGTCTGGTCCCAGCCGACGCCGACGCCGAGGTGCGCGACGTCACCCACGACAGCCGGCAGGCGGGCCAGGGGGTGCTGTACGCGTGCCGTCCCGGACACCACGCTGACGGCCATGACTTTGCGCCGGCCGCCGTGGCCGCGGGCAGCCCGGCGCTGCTGGTTCAGCGGCTACTCGACCAGCCGGTACCGCAGCTACAGGTGCCCGATGTCGCCGACGTCCTGGGACCGGTCGCGGCACGCGTGCATCACAACCCCTCGGCGGCGCTGACGGTGTGCGGGATCACCGGCACCAACGGCAAGACGACGACCGCGTACCTACTGGAGTCGGTGCTGCGGGCCGCTGGCCATCGCACGGGGATGATCGGCACCGTGCAGACCTTGATCGCGGGGCAGGCGGTCCCCGGCGTGCGCACCACCCCCGAGGCGACCGACTTGCAGCGCCTGCTGGCGCGGATGCGTGGTGCGGGGGTCACGGCGACGGCGATGGAGGTGTCCAGCCACGGTCTGGCGTTGGGCCGAGTCGCCGGCACGCAATTCGCGGTGGCCTTGTTCACCAACCTCAGCCAGGACCACCTGGACTTCCATGCTGACCTCGAGGACTACTTCCAGGCCAAGGCGCGCCTGTTCACCTCCGCCTACACCCCGACCGCGGTGATCAACGTCGACGACCCGTACGGGCGGCGGCTGGCGCAAACGAGCGACGCGGAACTGGTGGCGGTGAGCCCGTCCGGCGCGGCGGGCGGGGACGCAGCGACAGCCACGCCAGCCGACGTGACCGCCACGGACGTGCAAGCCACCGGGGACGGCTGCCGCTTTGTGGCGCACCTGCGCAGCGGGTCCGTCGTGGTGCGCACGCCGCTGGTAGGCGACTTCAACGTGGCCAACGCGCTATGCGCGATGGCCGCCGCCGAGGTCGTCGGGGTCGACCTGGCCACGGCCGCTGCGGGGATCGCCGCCTGCGACGGGGTTCCCGGGCGTATGGAGCCCGTCGACGCCGGTCAGCCGTTCACCGTGCTGGTGGACTACGCCCACACACCGGATTCCCTGGAGCGGGTGCTGGCCGCTGCCCGCGGGATCATCCAGGGCCGGACGGATCGCAACGTCGTGGTGGTGGTCGGCTGCGGCGGCGAGCGCGACACCGGCAAGCGGCCTCTGATGGGCAGGGTCGCCGCGCGCCTTGCCGATCTGGCGATACTCACCAGCGACAACCCGCGCGGCGAGGACCCGTCGAAGATCCTCGCTGCGGTTGCGGGCGGTGCCGCTGTCGTCCATGGCGCGCACTGGCAGGTGGTCATCGACCGCCGCGACGCCATCGCCACCGCGTTGAACGCCGCCGGCCCCGGCGACGTCGTGATCATCGCTGGCAAAGGCCACGAGACCTACCAGGAGCTGGGGGACCGCACGGTGGACTTCGACGACCGTCTGGTCGCGCGGGCGCTGCTCACCGCCACGAAGGCTCCGGGAGAGTCCCGATGATGCGCCTGACCCTGACAGACCTGGCCGAGGTGGTCGGCGGTGTCCTGCTCGACCCCGCCGACGGTCGCCGGGCCGTGGACCACGTCACCATCGACTCGCGAACGGTCGGGGCCAACTCGTTGTTCGTCGCGCTGCCCGGAGCCCACAGCGACGGCCACGACCACATCGCCGCCGCTGCGGCTGCGGGCGCCGGCGGCTACCTGTGCCGGGTCGGCTACCACGCAGGACCCAGGGGTGGGGTGGCCGTAGACGACCCAGCGGACGCACTGCGGGGTCTTGGCGCCTGGGTGCGCGCCACGGTCGACCCCACCGTCGTCGCCGTCACCGGCTCCAGCGGCAAGACCACGACCAAGGACCTGATCGCCGCTGCCGTCGGCGCTGGCCGCCGGGTCGTTGCCAACCCCGGCTCCTACAACAACGAGCTCGGCGTGCCCCTCACGTGTTGCCTGCTGGAGCCCGGCGCGCAGGTGCTGGTCGCCGAGCTCGGCGCGCGGGGGCTCGGCCATATCAGCCAGATGGCGCAGATCGTGCGCCCCGACATCGGCGTGGTCACCAATATCGGGGTGGCACACCTGGAGATGTTTGGCGACGTCGACACCATCGCCCAGGCCAAGTCCGAGCTGGTGGCGGCGCTGCCGACCGACGGCGTGGCCGTGCTCAACGCCGACGACGCTCGCGTGGCCGCGATGGCGGGGCTGGCCGCCTGCCGGATACTGACCTTCGGCACGGGCCCGGACGCCGATCTGCGCGCGGTCGACGTGCGGTTGGACAGCGCCGCCCGCCCGACGTTCCGCGTGGGGGACGTGCAGGTCCGCCTGCCCCTGCCAGGCGCCCACAACGTCGGCAACGCCTTGGCCGCGATGGCGGCCGCGGACGCGTGCGGCGTCGACCTGGCGGCCGCGGCGCTGGCCCTGTCGGACGCCAGCGTGTCGCCCTGGCGCATGGAGCTGTCCACCACCGCCGGGGGCGTCACGGTGCTCAACGACGCCTACAACGCCAACCCGGCCTCGATGGCCGCTGCACTGGAGACCCTGGCCGCTATGACCGCGCCCGGTCGGCGCTTCGGTGTGCTGGGTCAGATGGCCGAGCTTGGCGCTGACGCTGGTGCGGCGCACCGCGAGATCGGCCGCCGTGCTGCCGCACTGGGCCTTGACGGTCTGGTGGTGGTGGGCGAGCTTGCCGCCGCCGTCGCCGAGGGTGCCCGGCAGGCCGGCCTGCCCGCCGAGGCCGTGGCTGTGGTCGCCGACGCCGACGAGGCGATCGTCACGGTCGTGGGCTGGTTGACCGCCGGCGACGCGGTACTCGTCAAAGCCAGCCGCTCGGTGGGTCTTGAGCGCGTCGCCGCCGCGCTGCACACCCCGGCGTCGACGCCGCGCGTGGCGGGGCAGGCCTCGTGACCGACATCTTCGGGATGCGCAGCGTCCTCCTCGCCGCCGGCGTCGCCCTGATCGCCTCGTTGGTGGGTACACCGCTGGTCATTCGCTTCTTCCGCCGCCGCGGCTACGGCCAGCTGATCCGCGACGACGGGCCGCAGGCTCACATGTCCAAGCGCGGGACCCCCACAATGGGCGGCACGGCGATCATCCTGTCGGCGATCCTCGGGTATGTCGTGGCCACGCTGACCGGCTGGTGGTCGGCCCGCGGCACCGTCAGCTTCTTCGACGCATGGTCTTCCGGCGGCCTGCTCGCCGTCGGGGTCTTCGCGGGGATGGGGGCGGTCGGCTTCCTCGACGACTACATCAAAATCCGCCGCAACCGCAGCCTCGGGCTGACCAAGACGGCCAAGTTCACCGGTCAGGCGCTGGTGGCTGGCATCTTCGCCGTCGGTGCCCAGTACGTCGCGGAGACCTCGACCAACTTGTCGTTCATCGGCGCGACCAGCTTCGACTTCGGGCGCTTCTTCGTGCTGTGGTGCTTCATCATGCTGGCGGCCACCTCCAACGCCGTGAACCTGACCGACGGCCTCGACGGGCTAGCCGCCGGCGTCAGCGCCCTGGTCTTCGGCGCCTACACGATCATCGCGTTCTGGCAGTTCCGCCACGAGGGCGACTATGCCTTGGCGGTCACCCTGCACGCCGACGCCCTGGCGATCGCGGCCGCGGCGGCCATGGCCGCCTGCCTCGGCTTCCTGTGGTGGAACGCGTTTCCCGCCAAGATCATCATGGGTGACACAGGATCTCTGGCGATCGGTGGCCTGCTCGCCGCCCTGGCCGTGCTCACCGAGACCCAGCTGCTGCTGGTGATCATCGGCGGGCTGTACGTGGTCGAGACCGCCAGCGTCATCCTGCAGGTCGGCAGCTTCCGGCTGTTCGGCCGGCGGCTGTTCAAGATGGCCCCCCTGCATCACCACTTCGAGCTCGGTGGTTGGCACGAGACGACCGTGATGGTGCGCTTCTGGATCGTCGGTGGCCTGGCAGTTGGGTTCGGTCTTGGCCTGTTCTACGCCGAGGCCATCAACCGGGGGGTGGCCGGATGACGCCCGGCAGTCGCGTCCTCGTCGTTGGACTTGGCGTGTCCGGCGAGGCAGCCGCCCGCGAGCTGCTGCGCCGCGGGGTCGCAGTGAACGTGGTCGACGCCGCGCATGGGCCAGCCTTGGTGGCCCGCGCCGAGGCGTTGCGGGCCGCCGGCGCCACGGTCCGGCTGGGACGCTCGGCCGCCGCCGACGTGGAAGCCGTCGATCTGGTGGTGACCAGCCCTGGCGTGCCGCAGGACGGCCCCGTGCTCGCGGCGGCGATCCGCCGGGGAGTGCCCGTGTACAGCGAGCCGGAGCTGGCGTGGCGGCTGGTCGCGGGGCGTACCCGCCTGCTGGCAGTGACGGGAACCAACGGCAAGACCACCACCACCGAGATGCTGGCCGCCTGCCTGGGTGCCGCGGCGGCCGGCAACATCGGCACGCCGCTGGTGTCACTGCTCGGGGCCGACGAGCCGGTCGGGCTGGTGGTCGCCGAGCTGTCCAGCTTCCAGCTGCAGTTCGCCCAGACGCTGCGCCCCGACGTGGCCGTCCTGCTCAACCTGGCGCCGGACCACCTCGACTGGCACGGCGGGTGGGACGGCTATCAGGCGGCCAAGGCGCGCGTGTGGCGCGCGCAGCGACCGACGGACTGGGCGGTGGTCAACGCCGACGATCGCGGTGCGCAGGCAGCGGTGGTGGCCCATCCCCCTCCCGGTCGCCGCGCCACCTTCACCCTGTCGCGGCCGCGGCACGGGCAGGTGGGCATCGACGATGGCGCGATCGTGGCCTTCCTGGGCGGCGAGCCGGTCGAGGTGATCGGCGTCGGCGACCTGGCGCTGCGCGGTCCCCACAATCTGGCCAACGCCGTCGCCGCCGTCGCCGCCGCCTGCTGCGCGGGCGCCGACCCGCGCGCCCTGGCCCCGGCCCTGCGCGGTTACCGAGCCGGGGCACACCGCCTCGAGGCCGTGGCCACCGTCAACGGGGTCGCCTATGTCAACGACTCCAAGGCCACCAACCCGCACGCGGCGGCGGCCGCGCTGGCGTCCTTTGGGGATGACGCCGGCGGCGGCGGCGACCTCGGCAGGGAAGACCGCGGCGACGGCAGCCTCGGCGGGGACCGCGGCAGCGTCGGCGGGGATCGCGGCAGCGGCAGCGGCAGCGGCAGCGTCGGCGGGGGCGGCCGGGTGGTGTGGATCGCCGGCGGGCTGGCGAAGGGCTTGACGTTCGAGTCCCTGCGCGACGACGTGGCCCGCTACGTGCGCGCGGCCGCCACCATCGGCACCGCGGGCCCTGATCTCGCCGCCCTCGTCGCTGGGCTTGGCCTGCCGGTGGTGCAGGCCGGCACCCTGGACGTCGCCGTCCGCGCGGCTGCCGACCTGGCCAGACCGGGCGATACCGTGCTGCTGGCCCCCGCCTGCGCGTCGATGGACCAGTTCAGCGACTACGCCGAGCGGGGCCGTGCCTTCCGCACCGCCGTGGCCGCGCTGCCCAGCCGGGAGGTCGGCCAGCCGGTAACGTCGCGCGGAGGCGCTGCGATGGCGACTGACGTCGCGCGGGAGCGCTCCCATGGCCAGTGACGTCGCGCGGAGGCGCTGGAGTGGGACGGAAGCGGTGCGGTGGACGCGAGCCACCGTCGCCGGCGAGAGCACCCTGGAGTTCCGGGCACTGGTGGCCACCACCGCGGTGCTGTGGTTGCTCGGGCTGATCATGACGTTCTCGGCGTCGTTTGTCGCGTCCACCGCCGAGAGTGGCAACGCCTTCGGGATCTTCGCTAGACAGCTGCTGTGGAACCTGCTCGGGCTGCCGCTGATGGTGGTCGCGGCCCGTTGTGACTACCGCCGCTGGCGCCACCTGGCGATCCCGCTGCTGGTCGTGTCGCTGGTGGCGGCGGCCGCGGTGGCGATACCCGGGGTCGGGATCGTCGTCAACGGCGCACGCCGCTGGCTTGGCGTGGGGCCGCTGCGCTTCCAGCCCAGCGAGCTGCTCAAGCTGGCGGTGCCGTTGTATCTTGCGCACGTGCTGGCCCGCCGCTGGAGGGTCCTGCGCCGAGGCGACCTGCGCGCGCTGCTGCTGCCCGCCGTCCCGCTCCTCGGGCTCGTCGGCCTGCTCGTCATGCTCGAACCCGACCTGGAGACCGCTGTGCTGATTGCCTGCATCGGCGGCGTGACGCTGGTCGCGGCAGGGCTGCCGGTGCGCATCGTCGGTGCCGGGGTGGCGTTGCTGGGGGTGCTGGCAGCGGTGGGGATCGCCACCTCGGACTATCGCCGTGGCCGGTTCATGGCCTGGCTGAATCCGATGTCGGACCCGGCGCACTACGGCTACCAGACGGTGCAGGGCTACCTGGCGCTGGGATCGGGAGGCTGGACGGGCACCGGGCTCGGCCAGGGCCGCGGCAAGTGGCTGTACATCCCCAACGCCCACACCGACTACATCTTCGCGATCATCGGCGAGGAGCTTGGCCTGGTCGGCTCCCTCGGCGTGCTGTTGCTGTTCGTGCTGCTGGCGGTCTTCGGGCTGCGCACCGCTCGCCGCGCGCCCGACCCGTTCGGCCGGCTGCTGGCTGTCTCGCTGACCGGCTGGCTGCTGCTGCAGGCCGTGATCAACATCGGGTCGGTGGTGGGTCTGCTGCCGGTCACCGGGGTCACCCTGCCACTGGTGAGCTTCGGCGGCTCATCACTGGTCGCCACCGCCCTCGGGCTGGGCATCCTGCTGGCGATCGCCCGCGCCGGCGAGCCCCGCGCCGCTGGGGCCAGCGCCATACAGGCCGGTGCCGGTAGAGCCCACGCCAGTAAGGTCGGCGCCATCAAGGCCGGCGCCATACAGGTAGGCGCCGCGAAGGCCAAGCGCGTGAGGCGGACGTGACGGTGGTCCTGCTCGCGGGCGGTGGCACCGCCGGGCACGTCACCCCGGCCCTGGCCACCGCCGAGGCGTTGCGCGACCATGATCCGACGTTGGACGTGGAGTTCGTCGGCACGGCGACGGGATTGGAGTCGGGCATGGTCCCAGCCGCCGGCTGGGTGCTGCACGAGGTCGCGGCCGCACCACTGTTGCGCCGGCTGTCGCCGCAGACGGTGCGCCTGCCGTTCGTTGTCGTTCGGTCCGCCCGGTCGCTGGCCCAGCTGATACGCAAGCGCGGCGCCGCCGCCGCCTGCGTCTTCGGTGGCTACGTCTCCGGGCCGCTGGCGCTGGCTGCCCGGCTGGCCGGCATCCCGTTGCTGATCCACGAGCAGAATGCCGCGCCGGGGCTGGCCAACCGCATCGCCGCGCGCTGGGCCTTCACGGTCGCGGTGAGTGTCCCCGGCACACAAGGACGCTTCCCCCGCTCGGCGCGCACGGTCGTGACCGGCAACCCCGTGCGTTCCGACCTGCGGCACGCGGACCTCGCGGCGCTGCGACCACAGGCGCTGGAAGCCCTAGGGCTCGATCCCGACCGGCGTACCGTCCTGGCCTTCGGTGGCAGCCTGGGGGCACGTCGCATCAACGACGCCCTGCTGGCGGCGGCCTGGCCCGACCCCGCCGGCGTGCAGGTGCTGCACGTCACCGGCGCGCGGGACCACGCGCGTGCGGCCGCGGCGTGGACGGGCGCTGATCCTGCGCTGCTGGTGCGCTGCGATGCGTTCCTCGACGACATGCGCCTGGGCTATGCCGCCGCCGACATGGTCGTCTGCCGGGCTGGTGCGTCCACCATCGCCGAGCTGACCGTGGTGGGGCTGCCCAGCGTGCTGGTGCCCTTCCCCCACGCCGCCGCCGACGAGCAGACGGCCAACGCGCAGGCCCTGGTCGACGCCGGCGCCGCCACGATGATCCGAGATGCGGACTTGGATGGCTCCAGCCTGGTGGCGGCCGTTGCGCCGCTGCTGTGCGATGACGCTCGCCGAGCAGCCGCGGCCGCAGCGGCTCGAAGCCTTGGCCGTCCCGATGCCGCTGCTCGTCTGGCCGAGCTGGTGGCCGCCGCCGCTGGGCACGTGACTCGTCGGGCAGTCCAGCGATGAGCGCTGCGGATCACCGCTCGCCGGACGCTGCGCCGCGGCGGCTGCCCGCGGGGGCCGCGGTCCATCTCGTCGGCGTGGGCGGGGCCGGCATGAGCGCCCTGGCGACGATCCTGCTGGAACGCGGGCATCGCGTGAGCGGCAGCGACCTCCGCGGCGGCCGTGCCATCGGCGTCCTGGTGGCGATGGGCGCGCGCGTCCACGTCGGCCACGACGCGGCCCACGTCGACGGCGCCACCCTGGTGGCCGTCTCCACCGCCGTCCCGGCGAGCAACCCCGAGGTCTCCCGGGCGCGGGAGTTGGGCATTCCCGTGGTCACCCGCGCCGAGCTGCTGGCCGCCCTGATGACCGACCGCCGGGCGCTGTTGGTCGCGGGCACGCACGGCAAGACCACCACCACCTCGATGACGACGGTCTGCCTGCAGACCGCCGGGCTCGACCCTTCGTTCGCGATCGGCGGCGCCCTGCACGAGTCGGGCACCGCCGCGCACCACGGCACCGGCGACGTCTTCGTGGCCGAGGCCGACGAGTCGGACCGCTCCTTTCTGTCCTACGCCCCCGACTGCGCGATCGTCACCAACGTCGAGCTGGACCACCATGAGACCTACGACGACCTGGACGCCGTGGTCGAAGCCTTCTGCGAGTTCCTCGCCCGCCTGCCGGCGGACGGCCTGGCCATCGTCTGCCGCGACGACGCCGGAGCCGAGGCGCTGCGGGCCAGGGTCGCCGGACCGCTGCTGACGTACGGCGAGCACCATGACGCCGGCCTGCGCCTGACCGATGTCACCCTCGACGCGCATGGGTCGAGCTGCACCCTGGCGCGTGACGGCGACGAGCTGGGGCGGCTGATCCTGCGCCTGCCAGGCCGCCACCACCTGCTCAATGCCGCTGCGGCCACAGCCGCCGCGCTGTGGGCAGGCGCTGGCTGGGATGCCATCGCGCGTGGCCTGGGGGGCTTCACCGGCGCGCAGCGGCGCTTCCAGCGCGTCGGCGTCGCCGCGGGTGTCACGGTCGTCGACGACTACGCCCACCACCCAACCGAGCTGGCCGTCAACCTCGCCGCCGCGCACCAGACGGCACCTGCCGGGCGCGTGGTGGCGGTGTTCCAGCCGCACCTGTACTCGCGGACCGCCGCCCTGTACGCCGAGTTCGGCCAGGCATTGGCCGCAGCCGACGTTGTGGTCGTGACCGACGTCTACGGCGCCAGGGAGGCACCCGTCCCCGGCGTCACGGGGGGGCTGATCGCTGAGGCGGCGAGGGCCGCCGGGGCGCAGACACACTACTTCCCCGCCGTGTCGGACCTGCCGGCGAAAGTGGCCGAGCTGGTGTCGGCCGGCGATCTCGTGCTCACCTTCGGCGCCGGCGACATCACCGAGGTCGGACCTGCGCTGCTGGCGGTCCTGCGCGGTCGGCCCGGTGGCGGCGATGGCTGACGCTGTTGTCGCCGCGCTGGCCGCCACGGTCGAGGGTGAAGTGCTGGCCGGGGAGCCGCTCGCCCGCCACACCACGCTGCGGGTGGGCGGTCCTGCCGCCGCGCTGGTGCGCGCCCAGACCCCGCAGGACCTCGTCGCCGTCGCACGGGTCTGTGCCGAGCACGACCGCCCGTGGCTGATCGTGGGCAGAGGCTCCAACCTGCTGGTGGCCGACGCCGGCTGGCCCGGTGTGGCCGTGATCCTCGGGCGTGGGTTTCGGGGTGTGGCGGTCGCCGGCGGCGCCGATCAGGCACTGGGTGCCGCGGTGCTGGTCACCGCTGGCGCCGCCGAACCGATGCCGGTGCTGGCCACGACCGTGGCGCGCCAGCGGCTGGGGGGCCTGGCCTTTGGCGTGGCGATCCCCGGCAGCCTGGGTGGGGCCGTACGCATGAACGCGGGTGCGCACGGCCACGAACTGTCCGAGGTTCTCGTCGACGCCGAGGTCGTGCGCCTGCGGGATGGTGGCGCGGTCGAGCGGCTACGGGCCACCGACCTGCAGATGCGCTACCGCCGGACGGCGTTACCCGCCGATGCGGTCGTCGTGCGCGCGACGCTGCGCCTACGCCGCACGGATGCCGAGAAGCTTGCGGCCGACATGGCCGAGATGCGGCAGTGGCGCCGCACCCACCAGCCGATCAACGAACCGTCCTGCGGCAGCGTGTTCCGTAACCCGGAGGGGGACTCGGCGGGACGGCTGATCGAGTCGGCGGGAATGAAGCACCATCGCGTTGGCGGCGCCGCCGTCAGTGCCGTGCACGCCAATTTCATCACGGTGGGCAGTGGGGCGCGCGCCGACGACGTTCACACGGTCATCGCCGACGTTCGCCGAGCGGTGCTGGCAAAACACGGGGTGCGGTTGGACACCGAGGTCGTGCTGGCCGGCTTCGACGGTACGGGGAAGCCGTCGTGAGCAGCAGAGCGCCGGCGTCGGGCCCGACCGCGGACTCCCGCATCCTGCAGCGGCGCCGGGAGGTTGCCACGGCGGAGTATCGCCGGCGGCGACGCTGGGCGCTGTCATTCCTGGGCCTGATTGTCGTGGCCGTGGCGGCGGTCGCCGTCTCTCGTTCCCCGCTGTTCGCGATCACGGGTGTGCGCGTTGACGGGGTGGTCCCCGCACAGGGCCAACTGGTGCGCGACATCGCGGGCATTCGCAAGGGCCAGAACCTGGTGACGGTCGACCTGGCGGCGGCGCGGCAGCGGGTGGCTGCCCTGCCGTGGGTGAAGCAGGTGCAACTGCAGCGCGAGCCACCCTCGACCGTGACGATCGTGGTCACCGCCCGCGTGCCGCTGGCGTCGGTCCGTGCGGGAGGCCAACCCTGGCAGATCGACGCCGCCGGCGTGGTCATAAGGCCAGATGACGACGCGCGCCCCGGGCGGCTGCCGCGCATCGACGCTGTGCAAGCGGTGCTGCCCGCTCCCGGTGTCGCCGTTGCAGACCCGGCGGTGCGAAACGCCTTACGGGTCCACCGGGCGCTGCCGCGGCGGCTGCGCCGGGCGGTGTCGCGCTATGACGCGCCCAGTGAGCCGGGGCTGCGGGTGCAACTGCGCCTGCGTGGCCTGCGGGCCGAGGGCCGAGCGCTGGACGCGCTGCCGCCGCGAGTCTGGGTGCGACTGGGCGCCGCCGAGCGGATGGACGTCAAGAGCGCCGTGCTGCTGGAGCTGTTGGCGCAGCTGCAGCGTCGCGACGCGGACCTGCAAATCGCCGAGATCAACCTCACCGCCCCTGGCAACCCGGTGGTGGTCCCCACCAGCTGAGTGATTTCCGCCAAAAGCGGACTGCTGCTTGACGCTCCCGAACGCCGGGTCTATCTTCACCGCAACAAGAGGTTTACATAACTATAACCCTCAACCTGAGGGTGACTAAAGGCTCCGGTGAGACCGGTGAGAAGGGGGCCCTCGTGGCGGTACCGCAGAACTACCTCGCGGTCATCAAGGTCGTCGGGATCGGGGGTGGCGGCGTCAACGCCGTCAACCGCATGATCGAGGCGGGGCTCAAGGGCGTCGAGTTCGTCGCCGTCAACACCGACGCGCAAGCACTGCTGATGTCCGACGCGGACGTCAAGCTCGACGTGGGTCGCGAGCTCACGCGCGGCCTCGGCGCCGGCAGCGACCCGGAGGTCGGCCGGCGAGCCGCCGAGGAGCATCGCGACGAGATCGAAGAGGTGCTCAAGGGCGCCGACATGATCTTCGTCACCTCCGGCGAAGGCGGCGGCACCGGCACCGGGGGTGCTCCCGTCATTGCCGAGATCTCCAAAGGCCTCGGGGCGCTGACGATCGGTGTGGTGACCCGGCCGTTCTCCTTCGAGGGCAGGCGCCGCGGCATGCAGGCCGAGAGGGGCATCGAGAACCTGCGCGAGGCCGTGGACACCCTCATCGTGATTCCCAACGACCGGCTGTTGGAGATCTCCGACGAGGAGACGTCGGTGCTGCAGGCGTTCCGCCTCGCCGATGACGTCCTGTTGCAGGGTGTCGCCGGTATCACCGACCTCATCACCACCCCAGGACTGATCAACACTGACTTCGCCGATGTGTCCACGGTGATGCGCGACGCCGGCGGCGCGCTGATGGGCATCGGCAAGGCGCGGGGTGCCAGCCGCGCGCTGGAGGCGGCCCGCATGGCCGTCAGCTCGCCATTGCTGGAGGCGTCCATCGACGGGGCGCACGGCGTCCTGCTGACGATCGCCGGCGGCAGTGACCTCGGCCTGTACGAGGTCAACGAGGCCGCCGAGGTGATCTCCCAGGCCGCCGACCCGGACGCCAACATCATCTTCGGCGCGGTGATCGACGACGCGCTGGGCGACGAGGTGAAGGTCACCGTCATCGCCGCCGGCTTCGCCGAAACCGGCACGACGATGAGCGGTGGGGGCGGCAGCGGCGGCGTGTTGCGGCCCATGGAGCGTCGTGACTCGGGATCACGCCGGCCGGTGCCGCCTGCCACCTCCCAACCGCTGCACGACGATGACGACGAGGAGAATGACGTGTTCCGCCCGCGCGGCGATCGCTCGCCCGTGGTTCACAGCGACGACGACGATGACCTCGACATCCCATCCTTCTTGAAGCGGTGACGCCGGTCCACGACGTCCAGCCGCCGATCGGCACCCAGGTCGCCGAGGATCCCGCCGTCCGGGCGGTGTTCAGCGGCCGCGTCGCACCGATCGCCGTACCTGCACCAACCGCAGTACCAGATGCCAACCTTTCGCTGGTGGTGGGAGCCGGTGACGTGGCCTCGGCGCGCCGCGATGCCCTCGCGCTGATCGGCGCCACGCCGGAATCGGCGGTGTTCATGGAGCAGGTCCACGGCGGCGAGGTAGCCGTCGTGGGGTCGGCCGATGCAGGCCGGGGTGTCTGCGACCATGCCGACGCGATTCCGGGCGTCGATGCTCTTGTCACCTTCGAGTGCGACGTGGCGCTGGCGGTGCTGGTCGCCGACTGTGTGCCGGTGCTGTTGGTGGACCCCGGTCGCGGCATCGCTGCCGTGCACGCGGGGCGCCGCGGGGTGCAGGCCAACGTGGTCGCCACGGCCGTGCGCACGCTCGCCGACGCCGACTCCAGCGGTGTCGTGGCGCTGGTCGGCCCGACTATCGGCGGCTGCTGCTACGAGGTTGCTCACGCCCTACACGACGAGGTGGCAGCTGAGTGGCCACAGGCCGCGGCCCGCACAACCTGGGGCTCGCCGTCGCTTGACCTGCGGGCAGCGGTGGCCGCCCAGCTGGCGGCGGCGGGTGTCGCCGGGGTGGAGCATCTCGGCGGCTGCACGCGCTGCGCGCCGGCGGCATGGTTCAGTCACCGAGCCACCACCGGTGGCGGGGCCGGCGCCGCCGGTTGGGCGGCGGGGCGCCAGGCGGGCCTTGTCGTGCGTCGAGCAGCGGGGGGGCCTGCGCGGTCGGCTGCGGCGGCTTCCCTAGACTGAGCCTGATGCCTGTCCTGACCCAACTCGCCGGCCGCCTGGCCGACGTCGACCGGCGCGTGACGGCCGCCGCCGAGCGTGCGGGTCGTGCCCGCGCCGAGGTCACCGTGGTGGCCGTCAGCAAGCGCTTCGACGCGGACGCGGTGCGCTCGGCGCTGCAAGCCGGCCAGACCGACTTCGGCGAGAGCCAGGCCCAGGAGCTGCGGCGCAAGGCGGCGCAGGTAGGTGACGGGGTGCGCTGGCACTTCGTGGGCCGCCTCCAGCGCAACAAGGTGCCCGAGCTGGTCGGCCTGGTCAGTCTGGTGCACTCGGTGGATCGCATCGAGTTGGCCGAGGCCCTGGCCGCGCGGGCACGGGCGGGCCGGGCCAGCACGGGTGCGCCGGCCCAGCGGGTCCTGGTGCAGGTCAACGCCGGCGAGGACCCCCGCAAGGGCGGCTGTAGTGTCGGCGACGCTGGAGCCCTGGTGTCGCGGGTGCGCGAGCTGGACGGGCTGGCCTGCGAGGGCCTGATGACGGTGCCGCCGATGGGGACCGACCCCCGACCGGTCTTCGCCCGCCTGCGCGCGCTGCGCGACGAGTTGCGCGCGCGCTTTCCCGAGGTGGCGGCGCTGTCCATGGGAATGACCGACGACTTCGAGGTGGCGATCGAAGAGGGTGCCACCATCGTGCGGGTCGGCGAGGCGATCTTCGGGCCTCGACCGGCGTAGCGACAGGAGATTCGAGATGGCGACGATGTGGCAGCGGACCATGGCCTTCTTGGGCCTGGTCGAAGAGCCGTACGACGACGACTACGACGCTGCGGGAGAAGAAGAGGCGGCAACGTCGCGGCGTGATCGCACAGCCGGCGAGTCGCGGCAGGAGCGGTCGAACGTGCGAACGATCGGGCCGTCGCGCTCCGGCGAGACGCGGTTGGAACCGGCGGGCGCCCGTCCGGCGCCGGGTGGCAAGGTCCACGTCACCAACCCGGGCACCTTCAACGACGTCGAGGAGGTCGGCGCCAACTTCCGCAACGGCGTGCCGGTGATCATGAACCTCGCGGGCGCCGACGAGAGCGTCGCCAAGCGGCTGTTGGACTTCGCCTCCGGGCTGATCTTCGGCCTCGACGGGCGCATCGAGCGGGTCGGCGACCGGGTGTTCCTGCTGACCCCGGTGGGCGTGGACGTGTCGACCGAGGAGCGCCGCCGACTGTCCGAGCGCGGCTTTTTCAACCAGGCGTGATGGTGACGGGGAGATGGTTGCCGTGACGGTGACGACAACGCGGCGCGTCTGCGCCCAGAGAGTCGGCTGATGAACATCGTCTTGAACGTGCTGTGCGTTGCGCTGGACCTGTACTTCATCGCGCTGCTGCTGCGCATCATCCTGTCCTATGTGCCGGCGCTTCCCGAGCCGCTGCGGCCCATCGCGCGCTTCGTGCGGTCAATCACCGACCCGCTGCTGCTGCCGTTGCGCGGGCTCATCCCACCGGTGAGAATCGGCGCTGGCGCGCTCGACTTGTCACCACTCATCCTGTTCTTCGCGATCAGAATTGTCCGGGGCCTGCTGTGCAGCCGGGCGAACATGGGGCTGTTTTAGATGACGCTGACACCGCAGGACATCGAGGCCCAGGTCTTCCGGGAGAAGTTCAAGGGCTACGACCAGAACGAGGTCGACGCATTCCTGGACCGTGTCGCCGACCAGCTCGGCCAGCTCGCGCGGGAACGCGACGAGCAGACGGAGCGGGTGCGCAAGCTGAACAGCGAATCCGTCGAGTCGGTGGAGGACCAGGGGCTGCTCAAGCGGACGCTGCTGACCGCACAGCGCACCGCCGACGAGACCGTGGCCCAGGCCAGGGCCGAGGCGGAGTCCACCACCGAGGATGCCGACCGTCGCGCCGCGGAAACGGTGCAGGAGGCCGAGCGCCAGGCCGCTGAGCTGGTCGCCGAGGCCACGGCGACGGCCGACCAGCTGCGGGCCGACGCGCAGCGAGAGTCGGATCAAACGCACGAGATCTCACGGGTGGAGTCCGAGCGCGTGCGCACGGCCGTGGCCGACCTGCAGCGGTTCCGCACCGAGTACAGGGAGCGGGTCCGCGGGGTCATCGCCGAGCAGCTCGCCCTGCTCGACCGCGCCGGTGACGTCCCCGACCTGCCGGTGGGCATGACCCGGCTGGCGCAGCGCCTGGAGTCCCACGCCGCCGCCGCCGACGCCGACGCCGACGGGGCCGGCACTGGCCCGCCCGACGGGCCCGGCCCGCACGGCCCGCACGACCTGCGCTTGCACGAGTCTGGCGACCAGGACGTCGGCTCCCAGGAGATTGACGTCCAGGAGGTCGAGCCTCAGCGGGCCGGTGCTCAGGAGCCCGGTGTACAGCCGGCCGACGCGCAAGAGAACGCGGATGCCACAGATGGCCGGCGCAGCGGCGGATAGGGCCGCGACGCAAGATCGGACTGTTCGGTGATCGTCGCCAGCCTGCTGCTGGTGGCGGTGGCGGCAGTCCTGCTGTTCGTGGGGCTGTTGCGCCCGGCCGACCTGGGCTGGGTCTACGCCTCCATCGCCACCTGCGTGCTTGCGGCGCTGCTGCTCGCCGCCGGCGCCCGGCGAGCGCGGCCGAGCCGCCGGCAGGGTGCACAGGCGCCCGACACTGACCCACCCCCGTCGTCGTGGACGAGCGCACCACCGCCGCACGACGACGAGCGCTTCTGA
>Ga0136619_10000137_pt1 | contig 25330 bp, 29 predicted proteins | sample AntDrymUQ3532106_2_FD_104807 | JGI IMG/M metagenome (GOLD analysis project Ga0136619, IMG submission 104807) | Polar desert sand microbial communities from Dry Valleys, Antarctica - metaG UQ353 (21.06) | ecosystem: Environmental > Terrestrial > Soil > Desert | place: Antarctica: Dry Valley...
CAGGTGCCGTTTGGCGGCCGCGAGCCCGGCGTCGGTCATGTCCTGCGCGCCCTGGCCCTGGTTCACCTCCACTACCGAATTGAGGTCTCGCGACACGAAGGTCAGGAGCCCGGCACCCATTACCCCTACGAGGACGACCATCATGACCGCAATGGCCAGCGTCACCCCCGACTCGTCGTTTATGAATCGCCTCATGAGCTAGCCACCCCTGTTTCTCAGGTCCACGTCGTTTGTGAGAGTCTGGGTCACGGGTTGTTCCTGAATCCCGCGGTCCACCGCTACTTCGAGCGTGATCCGCACAACCCCTATGTCCGTGCCGTTGGCTACGGTCGCAGGATCAAGGTTGTTTCTCAAATACTCGAAGGTGAGCCCATCGGGAACGACGTACTCGACCACGGGTTGAAAACCGGACGTGGAGCCCTTCCGCCGCGCGAGGGAACAAACACCTTGGGGGTTCGCATCATCGGGGTCTGCGTCGGGACAAGAACCGGGAGCGCCGAGGGTTCCATCGGGGTTTGTCAGCCGAAGTTCGTAGGTTATCGCCTCTCCTGCATCTACCTTGCGGTTGGGCGGCTCGGGCGGGGGCGGGGGCGGGTCGGGCGGAGCCCACGCCGAAGACCGTAGGTCGTTACCAAAGGTTATGCTCTGTGCTTCGGGGAGCGTAGGCGCGGAATTTGCAGGGCTTAGGCTGCCAGAAGGAAAGAAGACATGCTGCTGGCCGCTGATCCTGTCAACGGGGTAAGCGGCCCGGATCTCGCGCTCCATCTTCTCCATGCCCAACCGGGTCTGCTCGGTGGCCTCTACTTTATCGTTGCCGACGCTGAACACCCGCAGACTCATGTCAAAGATGCCATAGAGGCTGAAGAGGACGATGATCATGATTAACATGGTCACCAACACTTCGGAAAAAGAAAACCCCGCCTCTTCGCATACAAGCCGTTTTCTCACGTAGCTTCTCATCTGACCTTGAGAGTGGTAGCCGTGTACGTAGTGTCGTCGAAGCCCACTCCGCCCCAGCCGACTTCGACGGTTAGCTGCATCATACCTGAGTCGTCCTCGGCGTTGTCGAAACCGTCCGCGTCGTTCGGCACTACGTACTGCTTCCGTATCGCGTACCTGAAGTTATCGTACTCGCCGTCGGGATCTTCTGCGACGGGGACTTCCAGATTCTCGACTTCGCAAAGCCCCGAGCCGCCGAAGGTGCACGGGGCGTTCGGAAAGTCCGTCCTAACCGTACCGTAGGAAAAGCTCGCGGCTTGCTCGAGCTGCGTGCTGGCCAGTGCCCGCGCCTTGTCGTAATTACTGCCCCTAGTGGCCGCGTTTAGCCCCATGTCGAACATGCCGACCATCGGGATGATGGCGATGGCGAGGATGAAGATGGAGACCATCACCTCCACCAGCGAGTAGCCGGACTCTTCATTTACTGGCTTACGGATCATCTTTGTCCCAATGCGCATAGTCGTAACCTGTATACGCCTATTATGCTCTCGTGAGAATGGTGTGTCCATATGCCAGATGGCGTATTTCCATCGGGTGGCCTGTTTTTGGTTGCGGACAGGGGCGTGTGCCCCCTTGCTTCTCGTTGCATCCAGCCGTGGTTCGCGGCAAGGTCAGAGAGCATCCGCTTGAAAGCTCTTCCAGGATACGAAAACCTTCGAGCCTTGAGATAAACTGCCCCGCCGAAGGTTCTTCCCTGCCCGGAGGAACAAACCTCCCGCGTGAGATAATAAGCTGGGGCGGATATGGGGCGACAACTTTTCGTTGCAGGGTTTCGGTGAGATGCTCAACAGGAGAACGTTACAGCGGATAAACGAGCAGCCCAGGAGCGTCAACCGTCTGCCGCTTGTGGTTATCGGGGCGGGCTCCCTGATCCTGGCGCTCGTCCCGGCCTTGCTGTTGTCCATGCCCCTCCCCGCGCTCGGCGTCCTCGCGGCGGGCGCCCTGGGCGTCCTGGGACTCTACAGATCGCAGAGGGCGAAGATGGTTACCACCCTGACCTACGACCTCGACGCCGAGACCGGCGCTCGCTTCAACGAGGTACAGGAAGCCCTGGAGAGCCTGGCTTCCGCGAAGAAGATCTGGCGCGTATCCGGGCAGACCGGACAGCGGGATCCAGGCCGGAAGCCCGGCGCTACGCCCGGCAAAGCCACCGCTCCTCCGGGCGAACGGCAGCCTGTCCGGGTGGGACGGTTGAAGACCCCCGGCATACGGGCCAACCTTCCTATCCGGGGCATAGACGCCTCGGGACAGATGATCTTCTTTTTCCCTGAGGCCGTCCTCGTCCTGAAGGAACGCTACACGCCCGTCCCCTACGGGTCACTCGATGTGGCCTTCTCCACCGAGCGCCGCATGGAGGAGGAAGAGGTGCCCGCCGACGCCGAGCTCGTGGGCCGCACCTGGCGCTACACCAGGAGCGACGGCAGCCCCGACCGCCGCTACGCCAGCAACCCGGAGATCCCGGTGGTCCTCTACGGCCTACTCGAGATCAGCAGTCCTTCCGGGTTCGAGGTGGTGCTACTAGTCTCCGACAAGAACGCGGCAGCCGAATTCGCCCGGACGTTCGAGACGGACACCGGAACGCGGGACACAGGAGAGGAGACGCCGGGGGAGGAACAGCGCGAGAAGAGAGCCTACCGCTCCGCGGCGGAAATCCAGGAAGAGAGAAGGACCGAGGAGGCGCTGGAGATCCTTGGCGTGGAGAACGGGGCCTCTGAGGGCGAGATCAATGTTGCCTACAGGGAGATGGCCCGTATGTACCATCCGGATAAAGTGGCGAACCAGTCCCCTCAGGTCCGGGAATACGCCGAGCAGCGCATGAAGGAGATCAACGCCGCCTACGCGCTGCTCAAGCGCCGGACAGACGACCACACCGAGGGTGCGTGAGCCGGGCACCGACCCTCGCGCTTCGAGCCCGGGAGAGAATCGCAGAGGAAAGCAAAGCACGCCGGTACCAGGGTATTCACCGGCCGCCGGGGCCGCACGCAGGAGACGCCAGCGACCATCTTAGTTCGTTGGCGAACATCGGGATGATGGCGACGGCCAGGACGAAGATGGAGGCGGTCACCTCCGCCAACGAGCAACCTGCTTCTCTTCCGGGCGACTTACTGAACAACCACCCTCGATGTTACCTTGTTTACCTCTATGACCGTGCTCGGCCCGCCGTCGTCGGAGCCGACCGTGATCGTGGTCGTGGGGGTGGGGTCTATGAGCGGGCTCGGGGTAGCCGTCCCGCCCGGACATACGGCGCCGATGGGTGGCGCTTCGGCCGTTCCGTCGGGGCAGAACGCAATTTCAATGGACCCGGTGTAGATCTCGGTGCGGTCCGGCAGGAAGCGCGTTTCCAAAGATCCAGACGGTCCGATCTGGTAGTCTGGATCGGTCGGAATGGCGGGGGGAGTTGGAGGAATTTCAATCCGATGGCTCGTCAACCGGCTCGACGCCTTGCTGTGCGCCAGGCGCAGGTCCCCAACCATTTGGTTGGTGGCGGAGTCCACCCGCCGGCCCTCTACGACGCTCCACAAACTCGGGATGGCTATCCCGGCGAGGATGCCGAGGATGAGGATGGTGACCAGGACCTCCGGCAGGGTGAAGCCCTTCTCACTTCCACGGGGTCTTCCTGTTTCTCGCAACGCACCCACAGCCTATCCAGAACGTTTAGCACAACTTTGCAGAATGATACTAAGTTACAGCAGAGTTCGATACATCCGCCATATGGGCTATTTCCCGTGATTCTTTCGTATGCCAGGTGGCCTATGGACTGGATTGATCTGTGCGTCGCTCGGGTCTCTTCGCTTGCCTCCACTCAATTCGAGGTATCGCAGTCGGAGACGTACTCGACCCTTATCCGCGAGGCGGCGCCACATGGGTGTGGAATCGTCTGCACTCCCTCGGAGATTGGTTTCTCGATTCGGCTAGTGAGGCTGACGGGCCTTCACGAAACCAACGCGCTGTAAAGTCCGGAGCGACTCTATTCGTGGAGCTCGCGCCAGCCCCGGACCTCGATGGTCGGGGCGCCGCCATCCGACTTCGTCATGATCGCTTCGATCCTGCGCTTCGCGTCTTCGTATTGCCCGGTCGAGACGACCTCGAAGGAGTTTGCGGGGGTGGTCACGCTCTCGATCGTGACGTTCACACGGTCGGCCGTCGCGGCGTCCCCATCGAGTTCTTTCAGAAACACGCCGAAATCACCGGAGCCTGAGTACGTCGTATTCGGGACGCTCTTCGACCACTGCACGTCGCCCCCGGCGCCATTGTAGTGGTTGGCGCAGTCGAGGTTGGCGCCGCAGTCCGCGACGAGCTGGCGCTTTGCCGCCGCGACCCCGGCGTCGGCCATCTCGAAAGCCCTCTGGCCCTTGTTCACGGCGACCACGGAGTCGAGGTCCGCCATCACGAAGGTCAGGAGCCCCGCCCCCATCACGCCGATAAGCACGACCATGATGACCGCGAGAGGCAACGCTATGCCTGATTCGCTTCCCGCTAGCAGTAGGGTCTTTTTCATCATCTGTTTCTGAGATCCACATCCGTCGTGAGGGTCTGGGTCCCGTCCTGATGAGGGCCGGGGACCCGGATCTCGAGCTTCACGCGCACCCTTGCTACGTCGGACTCCGTATAAGAGCCGGGGCTGAGGGGATCTATCTCGGCTCCATCCCCGGTGAAGTATTCGAAGCTCAGCCCCGTGTCGGTGGAGTTGGCGTAGTCAACGAACCTGACCACCTGTTGCCGGACACCGCCACTCGAACTGGCCCGTCCTAACGCATAACTGGTGCCATCGGACGGTTTGTAAATGTCGTAGGTAATGACTTCGCATGGCGGAGGCGAGGCGGGCGGAGGCGGGGCGGGCGGAGGAGCGGGGCACAAGATCCTCCGGTCCCCGGTCAACTCGTTACCGAAGGTGATCTTCACGGGGGTCCAGGTTTTGAACAGGTCATCATCGGGGGGAGGTGTCGCGGTATTGTCGTAGGGATAGGCGGCCCGTATCTCGCGCTCCATTCGCTCCATACCAAGCCGGGCGTTCTCGACGGCCTCCACTTCGTCGTCACCGAAGCTGAAGATGCGGATACTCATATCGAAGATGCCGTAGAGCGCGAAGAGCACGACCATCATCAGCGTCACGGTGACCATTACTTCGGCGAGGGTGAACCCGCCCTGGCTTCTCCAAAAGCGTCCTTCCGTCCCGGTCTTTCTCACCTGGCGATCACCCCGGATGCGCTGTAGGTGCTGCCGCCGTTCCACCTTACGGTCACGGTAACCTTCATCAAACCCGCATCATCCGTGTTGTGAGCCGTGAAGTTCTGCGCGAACGTGACCGAGTCAGGTCGAGTCAGGTACTGCTTCTCGACCCTGTACTCGAAACCCGCGAACTCCGTTTCGAGCCCGACCTCCGGCGGCAAGTACTGGGAACCGTAGTACCCTGCGCTACCGGGAGTCGAAGATCCCGCCACAGGGAAATCGTCCTCGACGTTGATAGCCGTGGCGCTGGCGTAGGGAAGGCTCTTTGCCTCCTCCAGCTTCAGGTTCGCCAGTGAGCGCGCCCTATCGTAGTTGCCGCTCGTGCCGGCTGCCCGGAGACCGGCGTCGAACATGCCGACCATCGGGATGATAGCGATGGATAGCAGCATGATCGCCACTATCACCTCCATCAGCGAGGAGCCGGACTCATCACCGTCGCTACATTTGATGAACAAGACCATCCTACGGTGCACAGTTCTCGTCTTTGATCAACACCCTCGAAGTCGCGGCGAGCGAGGTTATCTGGAGATCCGGATCTCCGTCAACGGTCACGCACGTGGATCCACTCGCCGCCTGGTACCATTTCAAAGTCCCATCCGAGTTGAACTCGATAGTCCGCGTCCGAGCGGTGATAGACGTGGCCGTCATCCAGGTAGGCGCCACCGCGTCACTATCCAACTCACCCGAGATGTTTATCACCTTGACGTTGGCCGGAAGCGTGCGCGGATGGGAGGCTCCGTTTTCGGTCGGTGTAACGTACCCCGGCTTATAAACGTTGTTCAGCTTGACCAAGCGGTAATCCGCACCCTGCTCCTCATCGGTCATGTCAGGATTCAGGACCATCCGCCAGTCGGTCAACTGGTTGGCCGCCTTCGAGTGTGCGAGGCGCATGTCAGCGGCGACCTGGTCGGCGGCGGCCTCCACCCGCCAGCGTTCCAGCAAAGCGAGGAAGATGACTATGGCGATGGCGACGAGGATTCCGAGGATGGCGATGGTCGTGAGGACTTCGGGCAGGGTGAACCCGCGCTCGTCCCTACGATAACCCGCGAACCTCGAACATGACCCGCCCACGCCTCTTCCTCTCCGCCGCACAACGCCCAGGAGCGTCCCATGAGAGCAGGGGACGATGAAGCACGGGTGAACTCAGCGATGAATCCGCGGTGAATCGGCGTGCCGTGGCGACGAAGGCGGAAAAAGTTTGCAGTGCGAGCCGGCGGGCCTCAGGCGCGCTCGATGAACTCTATTCGGTACCCGTCGGGATCCTTGACGAAGAAAAGGCGGGTGCCGCTACCGCCCATGGCGTGCGGTTTGCTCTCGAAGTCCACGCCGCCGGCCTCTTCCAGCTTCTCGGCGAGGGCGTCGAGGTCTTCGACGGCGAAGGCTACGTGGCTGTAGCCGGTTCCTAGCTCGTAGGGTTCCTGCTGGTCGTGGTTGAGGGTGAGCTCCAGGCGGGGCTCGGGGTCGCCGGGGACGGCGAAGAAGGCGTTGGTCGCGTCGTCGCCGACCGGGCTCTTGCGGGCCAGATCCAGGCCCAGCTTGTCCCTGTAGAATTCTATGCTCCGGTCGAGATCCAGGACCCGGTAACAGGTATGGACGTATCTCATCTTCGCTCCTTCGTCTCCAGCCGGTCAGCACTTCAGCTTGTCAGCTTATCAGCTTCCGATCCGCGCTTCGCCGAGCGGCTTTCGGGAACTACGTTTTTTCGGCGAGCGATTCGTAAAGCGCCAGAGAGCAATGAATCGCGCCTCCCTGCCGACTTGCTGACCGGCTGATAAGCTCTTTCCCGTGGAAGCGGAGAAGGTCACGCGGGGTCTGCCGGAGAGCCCGGCGCGGCGGGCCGCCAGCATCGCGCGCGTCGGGGCGCGCTACGGGTTCGGTTTCGGGTTCGGGAGCCGGTTCGCCCTCAGGCGCCGCAGGGAAGACCCAAAGAGGGTCGGCACGCGGTTGAGGCTCTCTCTGGAGGAACTGGGGCCGACGTTCGCGGAGTTCGGGGGCTTCCTCGCGGCCCGCGCCGACCTGCTGCCCCCTGGCGTGGCCTCGGAGCTCGGCCGGGCCTCGGCGGTGTTGCGGCCCGTGCCCTTCGCCGGGGTGCGGGCGCTCGTCGAGCGAGAGCTGGGGAACACCCTCGAGAGGCTCTTCCCGGCGTTCGAGGAGGACCCGGCGCGGGTGGGAGCGTTCACGCAGGCGCACCGGGCGGTGCTGCCGGGGGAGCGGACGGCGCTCGTTGTGCTGCGGCGGCCCGGGGTGCGCCGGGACTTGCTGGCGATGCGGCCGGTGGCTGACCTCGCGCGGCGCAGGCTCGGGGACCGGCTGCCGCTCGACCCCGGCGCCACCGTAGCGGAGTTCGCGGCGCACGCGGCGCAGCGGAGGGACATGTTCTTCGCTGCCCAGACCGCCCGCCGGCTGCGAGACCTCGACGGTCCGCGGTTCCCCAGGGTCCCGAACGTCTACGGCGACTACTCCGCGGCCCGCTGCATCACCTTCGAAGCGCCGGAAAGACCGGAGGCTCCAGACCCGACCCGGTACCGGGAAGTCTCGGAGGCGCTGATACGACTCGCCCTGACGGAGGGGATCTTCTTCCCTGACCCGGCTCCGGAGCGCTTCGTGGTAGACGGGGACTCAGGGGAGATATGGCTCGCGGACCCGACAGAGGGTCTCGCCCTGGACCCGGAGATGCTGCGCGGCATCGCCGAAGTCCTCGCCGCCGCGCGGCGCGGGGACGTGGACGGCGTGGTGCGCGCCCTGCCGCTTGCCGGGACCTCGGTCCCGAAAGACGCTACTATGCTCCGGCGCGAACTGCGGGAGACCCTGGGCACTCTCGGAGGCCCGTTGTGGGGCGAGCATTCGCTCGCGGAGATCCGGGACCGGAGCCTGGAGGCCGCCCGGAGAGGCGAGACGCGGCTACAGGAAGAGACCGCCCGGTTAGCCGCCGCCCTGGTCGCGGCTGAGGATCTGGGCCGGCAGAGCGGCGAAGCGGGGTACTCGGGGACCACCGTCGCTGGAGAGGCGGCCGGGAAGCTCACAGCGCGCTTCCGCGACCCGCGCTACGTCGCCGCGCGAACCGTCCGACGGCTCGCCCAGCCGGACGCCTACGCGGACTACCCGCGCCAGATCCACGCCTTCCTCAACGAGCTCAAGGACGGGGAGGTCGAGGTGCGTTTCCGTCACGGCGGGCTCGACGAGCTCATCTCCAAAGTGGACATCCTCGCCAACCGGCTCGTCTTCGCCTTCCTGATAGCGGCCTTGATCATCGGTTCCTCGATGCTCGGGATCTTCTCTGAGAGCGGCTTCCGGCTGCTTGGCGTCCACATCTTCGGTCTCGTCGGGTTCGTCGTGGCCGCCGTCATGGGACTCGTGCTACTCGTCGGCATCATACGCTCCGGGCGCCTGTAACCGATCAGCCGTAAGCGCGCGGCGGGACACCGAACCCCGCGAACGCGGGCATACAGGCAACTCGCCTCATAAAATCAGAGAGGTTGGGGCGTCTCTCCTCGCCGGCCTCCCGACGGAGTCCGGATCAGGCAGTCTCCGCAACCTCCATGGCCGTCCGCAACATATCCCGGACCCGGCGTCCCTCGCGGTGACCCCGGTAGTATGCCAGCCGGTCGAGGTTCTCCCAGGCCGCGAGGTTCGCGTTGGCCGCAAACGTCCCCGCCTCGCCGAAACGCCCGTCCTGCCAGCCGCTCCGGTAGGCCCGACCCTCACGGTCCATCTCCACCGGCCACACGCCCCGCTCGTCCATCATCGTTCGCCCCCGAACACGCCGTTCCTGTAACCATGTACAGCTATAGCACAACCGCTTCACGAATGGAAGACTCTTCTTAAAGAATTTGAACAAAAATTACATTGCCTCTACATGTGGAGGTTGCGTGGGGGTTGGATCTAAGCTATTGGGGTGTCCGCCGGATTCTGGAAACGGGGCCGGAAGAGGCCGAAGGAGGAAGTGTAGCCGTGGAGGAAGGTCGTGCCGGCGACGGGGCCGATCTCTCCGTTGCAGAAGAAGCCGCCAACGGGTACGCCGCCGAGGTGTTCGTGGAAGATGCCGGTGTCGAAGTTGGGCCGGCCGTAGAGGTACTCGCCGCGCCCGAGACATGAGAAGAGCAGGGCGCCGGAGGGGCTTCCGTCCTGGGAGACCGTCTTTTCGTAGCCGGTGAGGACGGCGTGGAGGTCTTCGGCCGAGGTCTCGGCGTCGCGGAGGTGGAAACGGACGCGCATACCCTCGTGGAGGTTCTCCCCCACGGCGACGGCGCCGAGCCGGGGGTCCGCGCCGATGAGGTTCCGGATAAGGAAGTCTCCCGTCCGCGGCTCCTCCCTGAACTCGTCCATCAAAACCCCGACGAACAACGAGACAGCCGCGAGCCGGCGGTCCCGCTCGTCGAGGGAGGCGAAGAGCTCCTGCAAAACCTCGAAAGCCGGGCGGCCGTCGAGCTCACGAAGCAGGTTTCCCTCGCAGTCCGTCACGCTCATCAGATCTCCGACCGGACGACAGCCCTGGGCCACGACCGTATCCACGACCACGTTGCCGGTCAGGGCCACCCCGACCGCGCCGCCGTCGAAGACATCCTCGTTCAGGAACAGGGCGTTCAGGCCCGGCGAGGTCGCGCCGCTGGCTAGACCCCCGATCTTGGGCGAGGCCGGGAAGGCGTAGTCCAGACCGGAGAGCAGGGCCTCAGCCCTGACGGAGAAGGGGTCGGCGAGCAGGACAATCTGCGGCTCCTCCTCTGGACGGACACCGATCACGGCCTCCCAGGCGTCAGGCGATCCGTCGAGGTCCGGCAGGGGGCCGTCCACCCGGAACGGATTCACCTCGACGTCGGGCAACCGGGCGGCGACTATGGAGAGGGCCGGGGCGCGTTCGATCTCTTCGTCACCGCCGATCACACCGCCGCCGGAGCAGCCGATGAGGGTCTCGGGCGCCAGGTGGTCCGCGACCATGCGGTGCATCCGCGGGTAGTAGGCCGCGAAGTGCGGGGTGACGAAGATCGCGGCCAGCGAGATCCCACCCGGCCCGAGGTCCCCGCGGACACGCTCCGAGCACTCCATGATCGCCGCCTCCACCGAGGTATTCCAGGATATTGCCGTGGCCCACTTCATGCGCTCACCCTTCGTCTCCATACCCCTGCCCACCGGACGTAGAGAAGCAGCCGCCGTGACGGAGTCTTTCGAGGAACCCGGTGAACGTACGTCCACACGGTATCGCCTCCCGCCAATCCATCGGGACGAACGGTATCGTCAAGACGGTCATCCGCCCGTCTCTCGTGTCGAAGCCGTAAGCCTCCAGTCCGCCGTCCGTCCCGAAGAGGATGAGTCCGGGGGCGGACGTCTCGACATCGTAGCCTTCGTTGTAATACGCAAGCTCTTCGACGGGCCAGAAGAACAACTGACGGTCGCCGATCCTGGCATCCTCGCCCGCGAGGCCCGAGCGGAAGGCCACGTAATCCCCGGGCAAGGAGCATCCGAGCTGCTTCTCTGCGATTTCTATCTCCCGCTCCATCGGTAGCAAGTCTACCCCGGTTTGGACGGACGCCCCACATGCGCCCGGAAAATGTGGCGCTGGTGGAACAGGAAAGCCAGGAGAACGAAGCCCAGCAGCGCCGGTATCGCAAGCCCCGAGAACACGGCGACCCCGGTCCAGAAGGCCATCGCGATGATGGCGCTGTCGAGCAGGCCGGGAGGCGGTCGCCCCCGCCAGTGGCCGGCAGTGAGGAGCAGGGCCGCAGCGAGCGCGCCGGAGAGCAACCAGCCGAAGTAGTTGGTCAGGGGCACGCCGTAGTACGCACCACCATCAGGCCAGATCCAGAACCCCAGGGCCGCGGCGCCAGGGTCCAGGACGCCGTCCATCAGGACGAGGAGTGCGGCGGAGCGGAGGATCCAGGGGACGATGCGCGGATTTCCCGGACGGTAAGCGGCGGCGACGGCCCCGATCACGAGCGGCGCGTAGGAGACGGGCAGGAGATACGGCGCCAGCCCGAAGACCAGCGGACCCAGCGCGTCGCCGTAGTAGAAACGGCCGTAGGGAAAGCCGGTAGCCACGCCGGTAGCCTCGATGGCGAAGGCGAAGAGGGAGACGGACACGAGGGAGCGGATCGCCCGCCGCGCCCCGAGGTAGTGGAACAGCGCGAGGGTGGCGGGCAGGGCCATGAGGAAGGTCGAGACGTAGGAGCCCGCGCTCGCGCCCGGCACGTCAGGGAAGCGGGAGGTGAAGTACGCGGCCCCGAAGAAGAGGCCGGAGACGACGAGTAGCGGGAGGTGCGTGCGGGAGCCGGGCACGCGCGTATGTTATCCCAGCGTCATTGGGGCGGGAGGTATATATTGGCCGGTGTGATGCGCGCGTGATCGGACGCCTCTTCCAGATTTCCCGTCCGGTGCTCTGGATCAACACCGTCGGCCCGGCCGTGGTCGGGATGTGGCTGGTGGGGGACCTGTGGCGGTGGGAGGCGCTGCCGATACTGCTCTGGCTCACGCTGCCTTTTAACCTCCTGATCTACGGTACCAACGACGTCTTCGACCAGGAGACCGACGCCAAGAACCCCCGCAAAGGCACCCTCGAAGGCGCCCGCATTTTGCCGGAAGAAGTCCGTCCCATAGCCCTCGGCATCGTCTTGACGAACCTGTCGTTCGCAGCGTATTTCATTCTTTTCCTGCCGTGGGGCGCGGTCCTATGGATGCTCCTGTACGCGCTGCTCTTCACCGGCTACTCGGCGCCGCCGCTCCGGTTCAAGGCCCGTCCGTACCTGGACTCCCTGAGCAATGTCGCCTACGCCTTTCCGCTGGTCTTCGTGCCGCTGGCGCTCGGCGGATCTCCGGCCTGGCCCGCCGCGCTCGGCCTGATGGCCTGGAGCGCCGCCAAGCACACCTTCGACGCCGTCCAGGACATCGCCGAGGACCGCCGGGCCGGCATCGAGACCACGGCCCTGCGGCTCGGCGTTCGGGGCGTCGTGCTCTGGAGCGGGCTCCTGTGGACACTCGCAACCGTCGCCTTCGCTCTCGTCAGCCTGCCGGTCGCGCTGGTGAACGCCGCCTTCGCGGGCGGGCTGCTGTACGCGCTGCGCCGCGACCCGACGCCCCGGACGGGCCATCGGCTGTACCCGTTCTCCATAGCGTTCCCGTACGTGGCGGGCACGGTGGCGGGCGTGCAGCTCGTGGCGGCGATCTCACTCGGAGCGTATCCGTGAGGCGCGTGATCGTGGTCGGCGGCGGCATCGGGGGGCTGGTGACAGCATCCCTTCTCGGCCGCGCGGGCCACCGGGTCACGCTGCTGGAAGCAGGCGGCTACCTCGGCGGCAAGAGCCGGCGCATCCACCTGGACGGACAGCGGGTGGATACAGGCCCCTCGGTCCTCACCTTCCCCGGCGTGTGGGAAGAGTTCCTCAGGCGATGGGACGCTCTCGGTGACGGCGGAGGGGCGGCGGAGGTCGCGGGCCTGAAGTTGCAGCGCATGGACGAGGTCGGAAGGTACTACTACCGGGGTGAGACCGTCCCGCTGCCGGTCCCGGAGGGACATCCGTGGCACAGGGCGTGGGAGCGGTTCGCGGCGCTGCACGGCGGGCTCGGACCGGAGGTAACGCGGCTCCTGACGGCAGATCCACTCGACCGCCGGATGCTACCGGCGCTGGGAAGGTTGCTCCGGATATACGGCCCCAGGCTCACCACCCGGAGCTACCTGGACGGCCTGAAATGGCTGCCGGACGGGTTGAGGGAGATCATCGCCATCCACACCCTGAACGCCGGGGTGAGTCCCTCGCGCACGCCGGCGCTGTACGCGAGCATGCCGGCGATCATGGCTGCGGACGGCGTATGGACCCCGGAGGGCGGCGTCTACGAATTGGTGCTCGCGCTGGAGCGGCTCGCCCGCCGCGCCGGGGTCGAGGTGCGCACCGCAGAGCCGGTGTACGGGATCTGGGAGCGCAAGGTAGTCACGAACACCGGCGAGTACAACGCCGACGCCGTGGTCAGCGGCGTGGATGCCGAGCGGCTCGAAGGGCTCCTGGCGCCGGGCAGACAGCGTGAGCCGGGGACGCTTTCCTGCTCGGGGGTGGCCGTGTACGCGGCGCTCCGGCGGGATCTGCCCGAACACATCGCGACGCACGGCGTCGTGCTGCCGTCGAACCCGGCCAGACTGTACCGCGCCCTGGAAGCCGGCAAAGAACCGGAGGAGACAATGGCCTTCGCCAACTACTACCAGCCCGGCGAGGTATATCCCAACAAGCGAGCGACGCTGGCGCTGCTCCTCACTGCTCCAGCCAACGGTAAGGAATATGGGCTGGATGACCCGTTCGTGGAACGCGAGGTGGCGCGGGTTTCGTGGGAGATCGGGCTCCCGGAGACCGCGACGGAATACTTCGGGGAGCATACGATGCTGCACCCGCGGTACTTCGGCGTCCGGGGCGGAGGCGGCGGGGCGCTCTACGGCGCCGCGAGGCCCTTCTGGAGGAGCGGGCCGCTGCACCGTCCCCGCTACAACGACCGCCGGCGGCCCTGGCTGTGGCGTGTCGGGGCTTCGGTGCATCCCGGCGGCGGCATACCGGCGGTGCTCGGTGGGGCCATGATCTCCACCGGCAGGCTCCTCCGGTTTCTGGATGAATAGTAGGCTGCGGAGCCACCGGCGATACGACGGAGAAGGGACGGACATGGACCTCGGAAACCAACGCGAACTGTTCGAGATACCGGAAGACATCGCCTACCTCAACTGCGCGTACATGGGACCGCAACTCCGGTCGGTGCGCGAGGTCGGCGAGCGGACGGTAGCGCGCAAGTCGCGGCCCTGGGAGATCACGCCAGATGACTTCTTCGAGGACGCGGAGGAAGCCCGCCACCTCTTCGCCCGGCTCGTCGGCGGTGACGCTGACGGCGTCGCCATCATCCCGGCCGTCAGCTACGGGATGGCGGTCGCATCGGCCAACGTCCCCGTGCGGGCGGGCGAGAGCATCCTGATCCTCGAAGATCAGTTCCCCTCCAACGTCCACCCGTGGCGGGAGTTGGCGAAGAGGAAAGATGCGAAGCTCGTCACCGTCCCCCGCCCCGAGGGTTACGACTGGACCGCCGCTATCCTGGAGCATCTGGACGAGGGCGTGGCTGTGGTCGCGGTGCCTAATTGCCATTGGACGGACGGCTCGCTGGTTGACCTCCGGCGGGTCGGGGAGCGGGCCCGCGAGGCCGGGGCAGCGCTGGTGGTGGACGGCATACAGTCGCTCGGGGCGCGGCCGTTCGACGTGGCGGAGGTGCGGCCGGACTTCCTGGTGGCTTCCTCGTACAAGTGGCTGCTCGGGCCGTACTCGCTGGGCTTCATGTGGGTGGGAGAAGGGTGGCGGGAAGGAACGCCGGTGGAGCACAACTGGATCACACGCTCCGGCAGCGAGGACTTCTCGCGGCTCGTGGACTATAAGGATGACTTCGCCCCCGGCGCCCGGCGCTACGACGTGGGCGAACGGAGCAACTTCGTCCTCCTCCCGATGGCGCTTGCGGCGCTGCGGCAGATACTGGACTGGGGCGTCGAGAACGTCGCCGAGACCGCAGGGAGGATCACGGACCTCATCGAGGAAGAAGCCAAAAAGCGTGGCATCGAGGCCATGCTGGCGGAGCGGCGGGTGCGGCATATGATCGGGCTTCGACTGGGCCCCGACGCCCCCGAAGACCTCGCCGCCCGGCTGGCGCAACGCAACGTCTTCGTCAGCGTGCGCGGCGACAGCGTGCGCGTCTCACCGCACGTCTACAACACGGAATGCGACGTGCGCCGCCTCTTCGATGCGCTCTCCGATCTAGGGTAGACAGACCTATTCCGGGCGGTACTCGCGGCGCAGGATCGAGTACACTTTGTAATCCCGGTACGCACCCTTGCGGAACATGTAGTTCCGGAGCGTACCCTCGTAGCTCAGCCCCGCCTTCTGCATGACGCGCTCGGAGGTGGTGTTCTCGGCGATGCAGCGAGCCTCTATCCGGTTGAGCGCAAGTTCCCCGAACCCGAAGGCGATGGCCGCCCGCACGGCCTCCGGCGTCAGACCCCGGCCCCAGTGCTCACGGGCGATGGCGTAGCCGAGGGAGGCGCTGGCGTATTCGGGTTCCCAGGAGCCCGCCATGAACCCGCACATGCCGATGAGCCGGCCGCTCTCACGGAGTACCACGCCCCAATTTGCGGGCTCGCCCCGCTCGTAGCACTCGATCACGAACCGGAGGAAACCCGTCGCCTGCTCTACAGAGTCGTATGGCTCCCACGTGGTGTGGCGGGCGACCTCGGAGTCCGAGACGTAGGCGAGCATGTCCTCCGCGTCTTCGAGGGTCACCTTGCGGAGGAGCAGCCTTTCAGTCTCTTCTCCGGCAGGTCCACGAAGAACCTCTCGCGAGGCAACGCTCTACCCTTCCGCGCTCACCCGCTCGATGCTGGACCACGGCAGGAAGTCGTAGCCGTGAGGATCGCCGCCCGCATCGCGCACGTCCAGCAGGATGCCGTTGTCGTCCCGGTCGCAGACGTAGCCCGCCAGATCCGTGCCCGTGCGCGCCGATACCGACACGAATTGTCCCCGGTACAGGAAACCGGAGATCTCCGGCGACCCTTCCCGCAACCCGTTTCCCACGTTCTCACCCTCCAAAGCGCGCCTCCCTCTCGTTCCGGTCTACGCGACCAGCTTACACCGTCCGCTGTTACCGGGCCGGAGGAAAAGGCGGCAAGAGCCCAGGAACCTCCCGCCAGTCGGAGAAGCCGTGGACTTTCGGGTTCTCGGCGACGAGGCGATGGTTCCACGGCTGTATCTTCGTCGCAGCCCACAGCCCCGCTTCGGCGGCGCGCTCCAGCGTATCAGGGCGGTCGTCTATCATGCCGAAGACGCCGAGATCCCGGAGGATGGGGTGCTTGTCCCCGGTCGTGACGGTGAGGCCCACGTCGGGGCCGAAGTGTTCCTTCAACCAGACGTCGAGGTGCAGCGTCGTGGCTTCGGGGTTCCAATAGTGGGTGACGAAGTGGACATCAATGCTGCATTCGTCTTGCAAGCGGCGGATCACCTCCGGCGCGTGAGGGTAAGGCTCGCGCTCGTGGACACGTTCCGGGGAAAGGGCGCGGTCGAAGATCTCGGTGGTCGCCCGCTCCCCGTAAGCGTCGAGGACGTGGGTCCAGGTGGTGACGGCTTCCAGGTCCAGCGTCTCGCCGGTTACTTCGAGGACGACCTCGCGGACACGGGCGCCCGTGTCCCAGACCGTCGAGTCCACATCCACACCGAGGATGCGGTTCAGAGGGTCAGCTCCTCTATCGGGATCGCCTCGGTAAGTCCCGACTCCGGATCAACGACAGCGTAGTCGGCACCGGCCTGCCGGGCGATGAGGGCGTGCCGCCGTAGCCCATCCCGGTCGTCTATCGTGCCGAGAAGGTCTGGGAGGTCGAGGTGCGAGGCCCGGGCCCGGAAAGCGCGTGCCTTTTCGGTCGAAGTGAAGAGCGCGGCGACCAGCGTCTCTTCGCCGGCCGCTTCCTCCCCGGTCTCAACCGAGATCAGGGGCGACTCCCCCCGCTCGTCAGAGAGAAGGTACAGCGGAAACGAAATCTCCCCGGCCCCTTCGATCTCTTTGGCGGCGCGGGCCGCCACGTCCGAGGCGTGGAAGAGCCCCGTGCCCGCTTCCGACACCACGAGCACGTAGTCCTGCCCCGAGGCAGCGTATACCTCGACGAAGCCCCAGTCGGGCAACTCTCTCGCCTCCAGCCCGGAGAGGGAGGCCATCCCGAGTTCGGGGGCGTTGCCGGAGAACTCTTCGGCCAGATCCCGGGTCGCGAAGAGCGCGCCCACCCTGGCGGGCTCGCCACCAACCGCTGCTTCTTCGAAGACGTCGTCTCCGGCTACGTCCGCCAGCTTGAAGAGGGGAGGAGGTGGGATCTCGCCCAGCCGCAGCTCCCGGTCGGGTCCAGACATCGAGGGTTCTAGAGCAGGAGTGATTTGGGCTTCACGAGGCTCCTCGCCACCGAGACGAGGTCTTCGCCGGTGAAGGGCTTGCGGAGGACCCTGACGGAGCCGTGCATCCGCTCACCGAGCGCCTTTGCGGCTGGGTCCTTCTTAGCGGCGGTGAGGACCACCGGGACTTTCTGCGTCTTCGGCATCGCCTTCAGGCAGTGGCACGCCTCCACGCCGCCGACCTGGGGCATCGAGACGTCCATGATTATGAGGTCCAGCTTGCGGCTGATGGCCTCCTGAAGCGCCCGCTGGCCGTCGGTGGCCTTTATCACCCGGTAACCGGCGGCGTTCAGGGCGTCAGCGCCGGTATTCAGGATCTCGGGGTCGTCCTCTACGAACATGATGGTCGGCTTAGCCACGGCGACATATTCTACACCCTGGCGAATCGTTTGCACCGTATTGGAGGACTATATTTGAGGACTATTCAAGGACTACCCGAGGGACAGGGATTCGCACGCTCGGGACGGGTGTTCCGGCTGATAAAATACATTCCGTAAGCCTTGAGCAAGATCCTATGGCCGGCGGCCAGAAGAGGTGAGCGTGCAGCAGGAAAAGTATTATCGCAAGGGCTTCAAGCTACGGGGTGAGGTCCAGCACCTTCTGGACCGCGACTACCGCTCTGAGGTCGTGGAGAAGATCCGCGAGAACGGCAACGTCTTCGAGGCGAACGGCCTCTCCATACGCCTCGCCGACGAGTTCGGGTTCTGCTACGGGGTAGACCGGGCGGTGGACTACGCTTTCCAGACCCGCGAGAAGTTCCCGGAGAGGCGCATCTTCATTACGGGAGACATGATCCACAACGCCTCCATGAACGACCGGCTGAGGGAGATGGGCATCGAGTTCCTCTCAGAGGGCTTCGACGGCCGCCCGGACGAGCAGTTCGAGCAGCTCGGGCCTGAGGACGTGATCATCCTCCCCGCCTTCGGCGCGCCGGTGCAGTGGGTGAAGAAGCTCAAGGAGCGCGAGTGCATCGTCGTGGATACCACCTGCGGCTCGGTACTCTCCGTGTGGAAGCGCGTCACCCGCTACGCCAAAAAGGACTTCACGAGCGTCATCCACGGCAAGTACTATCACGAAGAGACCAAAGCCACCGCCTCCCAGACCCTCAAGGACGGCGGCAACGGCAAATATCTCATCGTCCGCAACCTCACGGAGACCGGCTACGTGACGGACTTCATCCTTGGCCGGATGGACGCTGTGGAGCTTACTGAGAAGCTCTCCCACGGCATGAGCCCCGGCTTCGACCCGGACGAGGACCTTGTTAGCGTTGGCGTCGCCAACCAGACCACGATGCTCATGAGCGAGACGATGGCCGTCGGCGAGGAGCTGAGGAAGGCGATGTCCGAGCGGTACGGGGCGGAGAACCTGGACCAGCATTTCGAGCTCTTCGACACCATCTGCTCGGCGACCCAGGATAGGCAGGACGCGCTCTTCGAGCTCCTGGATCACCCGCTGGACGTGATGGTCGTGGTCGGCGGCTACAACTCCTCGAACACCAACAACCTGGCGATCATCGCCAAGGAGCGGGTGCCGGGGAGCTACCACATAGCCAGCGGCGACTGCATCGAGGGCGAGGTCATCCGCCACAAGCCTGCCGGCACCCCGCTCGACGCCCGCGAGGAGATCCCGGAGGGCGGCTGGCTCCCAGACGGACCTGTGCGCATCGGGCTCACGGCCGGCGCCTCGACGCCGAACTCCCAGATCGGGCTCGCCGTCGGCCGTATCCTGGAAGCGCGAGAGCTCTCGCCCGAGGTGGCGCTCGGCTAGGTTTCGGCCAACAGAGGCCAGCGCGTTCGCGCCATCGCCATCTCGCTGTTCACGCGTCATCTATCTTCATGGGCAGGCCGCCGGAGGGACGCAGGGTGGCGAGAGCGAGGGGTTCCACGGGGTGCTGGGTCGCGAGGCGCAGCCGGCATCGCTGCATTACCGTGGAGAGGATCAGGTGCGACTCCACCAGGGCCATGCCCTTGCCGATGCACTGGCGCGGGCCACCGCCGAAAGGAAAATAGACGTAGCGCGGGTGGCCGGCGATCCGCTCGGGTGAGAAGCGCTCCGGGTCGAACTTATCAGGGTAGTCCCAGAGATCCGGGTGACGGTGCAGGACGTAGGGCAGCATCATGACGAACGCTCCAGCCGGGATGCGGTAGCCTCGGATCACGTCATCGGCGAGGGCCTGGCGGTTGGTGATCCAGGCCGGAGGATACAGTCGCATCGCCTCCTCGACGACCATCCGGCCGTATGGCAGCTTCGGCAGGTCTCCGACGTTGAACGGTCTCTGCGTGTCCGAACCCAGCGCGTCGTCCAGCTCGGCGCGCACGCGCTCCTCGGCCTCGGGGTGGGTGGCGAGCAGGTAGAAGGTCCAGGAGAGGGCGGCGGCGGTGGTCTCGTGTCCGGCGACGAAGAGCGTTATGACCTCGTCGCGCAACTGCTTGTCGCTCATGGCTTCCCATTGTCCTCGTCGCGCACGCCCATGAGTAGGGAAAGCAGGTCGTCGCTCGATCCGGCGCGCCAGCGTTCCTCAATGATACGGTAGACGGCCCGGTCCAGCGTCTCAAGCGCGGCCCGCGTGCGCCGGTTGCGCGGGGTCGGGACGCTCAGGGGCGGGTAGAGGGGCGGGTAGAGGGGCACCTCGAAGCGGTAGGCGACCTCCGTCATCAGGGTGGTTATGGTCTCCTCGATCACACCGGCTTCCTCGCCGATGCCGGCCCCGAAGAGCGCGCCAGTGACCACCCCCTGCGTCAGCCGCGACATTTCCGCCGCCACGTCCACCGTCTCGCCGGGCGAGGCGAGCCAGCGTTCGATCATGGCTTCCGTGTCCGACACCATCATCTCCCCGAAAGCGTCCACGCTCTTCTTGTGGAAGACGGGCTGCATCAGACGCCTCTGCCGGAGCCAGAGACCGCCCTCGCTGGTGGAGAGTCCCTGCCCGAGCACGAGCCCAAAGCGCCGGAGGTCAACGAGCCCTTGCCGTAGTTGCGGTTGTTGTCCTGCAAGACGCGCTTGACGCCCTCGGGGTGGTTGACCTGGCACCAGGTCATGTTCGCCATGCGATAGCGCACCACGTCGCCGTAGCGCCGCGCCACACCCTCGACGAAGCCCAGCTTGTCGCGCTGGAAGTCCCTGACGTTGCCCAAGAACAGCCCGCCCCGTGGTCCACGGGGGGCCTCGCGCCCGGCGGCCATTTCCTCCGGTTCCCCGCCGGTATGGACGCTCAACGCCGCCGACGCCGCCAGCGCCGTCCGGCCCACCGTTCCGCCGCCCAGAAGAGGCCGGCCGCCAGGATCACCACCGCGAACGTCAGCGCTCCGCTCCACGGCGTCGAGCACAGCCTGGCAGCGGAACCCGTCCTCGAAGGTCGGGAAGTCTCCCCTACCCGTCCCCATACCGTCGAGCAGGTCCCTGACGGCGTGCACGAAGGTGTGCTCGTAACCCAGGATGTGCCCCGGCGGCCACCACGCCTCCATATACGGATGCTCCGGCTCCGTGACCATCACCGTCCTGAAACCGCCCACCTCCGGTGGATCGTCGGCGAAGCACACCTGCAGCTCGTTCATCCTTTCGAGGTCGAAGACTATGGAGCCCTCGGAGCCGTTGATCTCGAAGGAATTCTTGTTCTTGCGCCCTGGCGCGAGGCGGCTCGCCTCGAAGGCGCCGGTGGCGCCGTTCTCGAAGCGGGCCAGGAAAACGGCGGCGTCGTCTACCGTGACGGGGCCTGTCTCCGCTCCCCCGGTTGCCGAGAGACCATCGCTCGTCTCCTCCAGCGGGCGCTCCTTTATGAAGGTCTCAGTGGTCCCGACCACGCTTGCGATGGGACCGACGAGATGGTGCGCCAGGTCCACGATGTGCGCCCCGATGTCTCCCAAGGCTCCGGAGCCGGCCTTGTCTTTCTGGAGCCGCCAGATGAGCGGGAACTGAGGATCGAGGATCCAATCCTGCAGGTAAACCGCCCGCCAGTGCCGCACCTCCCCGATGCGTCCTTCCTCGACGAGCCTCTTCGCCAGCGCCACCGCAGGCGCCTTGCGGTAGTTGAAGTTGACGGCCGCCACGGTCCCTGCGCTCCGCGCGGCCTCGAGCATCTCGCGGGCCTCGTCCAGGGTATGGCGAGGGGCTTCTCGCAGAACACGTGCTTTCCCGCCTCCAGGGACGCGAGCACCACGTCGCGGTGGCTATCTCCCGGCGTGGACACGTCAACGAGGTCAACGTCGCCGCGCTCCACGAGGCGGTGGTAGTCCGTCTCGTAGCCCTGCCAGCCCAGGGTGTCAGCGGCCCGGCGGACAGCGTCCTCGTTGCGGCCACAGATGGCCGCATGGCCGGCTCGGGGTTCACGTCGAAGTAGCGGGCGACCTGCCTGTAGGCGTTGGAGTGGACCTGGCCCATGAACTTGTAGCCGACCAGCCCGATCCCCAGTTGGCTCTTCTCCATCCCGCTACTCCTCTCTGGCGAAGGCCGAGTCGAACGCCTGCGTCGAAGGCTCGAAGTCCGTGCGCCGCACGAAGGCGAGGGCGTCCTGGGCGCCCCACTCGCGGTCCACGCCGGAGTCCTCCCACTCGATGGAGAGCGGCCCGGCGTAGCCGATGCGGTTCAGCACCCGCACGCAGGCTTCGAGGTCAACGTCGCCGTGGCCGGGTGACACGAAGTCCCAGCCGCGCTCCGGAACCCCGAAATCCAGGTGCGACCCGAGGATGCTCCGGCGACCGTTCAATCGCTTCTTGGAATCCTTGACGTGGAAGTGGTAGATGCGCTCGGCGAACTCCTCGATGAACTCCGGGGAGTCCAGGAACTGGTGGGCGAAGTGGCTCGGATCGAAGTTGATGCCGAACCCCTCGCGGTTGCCGATGGCGTCCAGCGCCTTCCGGGTGGTCGGGAAGTCGTAGGCGATCTCCGTCGGATGCACCTCCAGGGCGAAGCGCACGCCGACCTCGTCGAACACGTCGATGATCGGGTTCCACCGCTCCGCGAAGTCCTCGTAGCCCCGTTCGATCTCCGCGAAGTCGTTGGGCGGGAAGCTGTACAGCATGTGCCATACGCTCGACCCCGTGAACCCCGTGACGACATCCACCCCGAGCTTCGCCGCTGCCCTCGCGGTATTCTTCATCTCCTCGGCGGCCCGCCCGCGCACACCCTCAGGGTCGCCGTCGCCCCAGACACGCGGGGGCAAGGTGTTCTTGTGGCGCTCGTCTATGGGGTCGCAGACGGCCTGCCCCACTAGGTGGTTGCCGATGGACCAGCATTGGAGACCGTGCCGATCCAGGATCTCCCTGCGGCCCTCGGCGTAGGCGTCGTCCTCAAGCGCCGCCTCCACGTCGAAGTGGTCGCCCCAGCAGGCGAGTTCGAGGCCGTCGAAGCCCCACGCGCCGGTCTTCTCCGCCAGCGTCTCCAGCGGCAGATCCGCCCACTGTCCCGTAAACAACGTCACCGGCCTTGCCAAGTCCCTACCTCCCCAAAAATTCGTGTGATCTCCAAAGGCGTTTCCCCACGCCCTTACTGCGTTACGCTCCGCGTCCCGATCCACCCGTGGTGGGCGCGGGAGTGTCCATCGCCGCCTCGACGGCCATCATGGCGGCGCCGAAGATGCCGGCCCGGTCGTCTAGCTGAGAGGGCACAAGCTCCAGATGCCGGGTGGCCAGCGGCAATGAGCGCTGGTACACCACGGTGCGTATACCCGCGAAGAGTTGCTCGTGGGCGTGGGCCATGTCCCCCCCGATCACAACGACCTCCGGGTTGAAGAAGTTGACCGTGCTGGCGAGTACCTCCCCGATCAACTCCCCGGCGGTCCTCACGAGCCGCGCCGCCGCAGGATTTCCGGCCCGCACGAGCGCGACCACGTCCCGGCTGTTCTGGGCCGGGAAACCGAGGTCGGTGAGCTTCCGGGCCAGCGCCCCGCCCCCGGATACGGCCTCGACGCAGGCGATGTTGCCGCAGCGGCACACGATCTCCTCGTGACCGGGGACCCGGATGTGCCCGATGTCTCCCGCCGCGCCCCGGGCTCCCCGATGGACGTACCCGTCGGCGATGATCCCGCACCCGATGCCCGTCCCCACCTTGACGAACAGCATGTGCCCGACCCTCGGCCAGTGTGCCCGCTGCTCGCCCAGCGCCATGATGTTCACGTCGTTGTCCACCAGGACCGGCACGTCGCCGAAGCCGTCGGCGAACTTGTCCGGTATCGAGAAGTTGTCCCATCCTGGCATTATGGGCGGGTTGACCGCCTGTCCCCGCTGAAAGTCCACCGGCCCGGGGACCCCGAGGCCGATACCCCGTACGTCGTCCCGTCCGACACCGGCCTCGTCCATCAGGGTCCAGAAACGCTCCTGGACCCACCCCAGAACGGCGTCCGGCCCACGCGATATCTCCTGGTCCGCCGAGAGTTCAGCCATCGGCTCCCCGGCCAGGTTCGCCACGCTCAGCCGGCAGTGCGTCACCCCCAGGTCAGCCGACAGGACCACGCCCGCGTCCTTGTTGAACTCGAGCACCTTCGGCGGACGTCCCCCCGTCGAAGGTCCCGTCCCGATCTCCTGGATCAAACCCTCCCCCTTCAGACCGCTCACGATCTCCATGACGGCCGGTATGCTCAACCCGCTGACGCGCGCAAGCTCCGCCCGCGATACCTTCCCCCGGTTGCGCGCGAGATCCAGAACCAGAGCCCGGTTGTGACGCCGCAAGTGCGGAGCGGCCCGCCCTCCCGGCCGAAATTCTTGCTCGTGATTCATCATCTTACCGCCCGCCCACTTTTCCAGGGGTTTACTAATTTAGCTTAAGTAACCACCATACTATACCGGCACGTTCCGGTCAGCGTCAAGCCTGAACCGCGGCATTTTGTTCTTTCCTGTCCTGGCTTTATTTTTGTGCATTAGTAAGCGAGAGCAGTTGCGCGCCGTTCATGGGACGTTGCGGACCTCCAGGCGGAGGCCCTCCAGCGCCCTTGGATTTCGGGCGCCCGCGCAGAACATGGCGACCCTCATCTCTTCGTGGACGCGTTCCAGCGAGCGCGACACGGCCGCCGCGGATTCCGTAGCCGGCCGGAGCAGCGGGAGCGCCGCGCCCGCGAAGTCAGCCCCCAGGGCGAGGGCCTTGACCGCGTCCACGCCGGTACGCACGCCGCCGGAGCCGAGCACGAACTTGTCCGGGCACGCCTCCCGCGTATCGGCTATGCTCCTGGCGGTCGGGGTGCCTAGCTCGTCGAAGGCGTCGAGGTCTTCCCTCCCCCAGGCGCGCTTCTCGACCTCCAGCCACGACGTGCCGCCCGCCCCGCCCACGTCAACGCCCCATACGGGCAGGGAGTTCAACTTCCCGGCCGTGGACCGGTCTATACCGAAGCCGACCTCCTTGACCATGACGGGCACGGAGAGCCTTTCAGCGACCTCTCCTATCTTCCCAGCCAGGCCGGACCAGTCGGTGTCGCCACCGGGCTGGGCGACCTCTTGCAGCGCGTTGACGTGCAGACACAGGCCGTCGGCCTCCACGGCTTCCACGAGACGTTCGCACTCCTCCACGCCGCAACCGAGGTTGAGCTGGGCAGCGCCCAAATTGGCCCACAGCGGCACGTCAGGGCACAGATCCCTGACGCGGAAGGTGTCGGCGGCTGCAGGGTCTTCCAGGATGACGCGCATGGAGCCGAGCCCGAGGGCGACGCCGCGTTCTTGGGCCGCCTCAGCCAGGTTGCGGTTTATGGTCTTCGACAGCGAGGCTCCGCCGGTCATGCTCAGGATCATGAACGGCATTGAGAGCCGCTTGCCTAGCATCGCGCACGAGAGGTCCACATCCGCCAGGTCCATCTCCGGCAACGAGGCATAGGGTATCCCGAGTCGCTCGAACCCCGTGGAGAGCACCGGGTGTCGCACGTCCTCCTCCAGGCAGACGCGGACATGCTCCTTCTTGCGGTTCGCGGTGCGCTCACCGGGCATCCTCAGTACTTTCCCTGGCGCCGGACGCTGGCCTTGCTCTTTCGCCCACAGTCGTCGGGGTTTATGAACAGCTCCGTTGGATAGCAGCCGGGTTTACGCTGGAGCTCGGTGGTTCGGGCGAAGTTTGAGAGGTATCCCGCAATTCCCTGGTGTCCTACATGCATTGAACGGTCGGGAAAGATAGCCACTCCGTGAGAGACCAGACATGATCGGCCAATCCCGCTGCCATCGCCGGGGTCCTCGATCGCCAGCGGCCCTTCTCGTCCG
>Ga0136619_10000139_pt1 | contig 24968 bp, 22 predicted proteins | sample AntDrymUQ3532106_2_FD_104807 | JGI IMG/M metagenome (GOLD analysis project Ga0136619, IMG submission 104807) | Polar desert sand microbial communities from Dry Valleys, Antarctica - metaG UQ353 (21.06) | ecosystem: Environmental > Terrestrial > Soil > Desert | place: Antarctica: Dry Valley...
CTCCATCGGTGTACCCTTCCCGCCGACGCTGCTACGTCGGCTCTTCCATTCGATTGCTCGAAGGGAAGGTACACCACGCTCTTCAAGAAATCCCCGATCCACAACTTTCGATCATATCTCGGCGTGCTAACATGAATTACAATTGTAGTACTAAGCCGTCTATGTCGTATACGTCAACGTCGAAGTAAGTGTCCACCTTGCTCCCGGTGAGTTGCCACTGCCAGGTGACGCCGGGCGCTGGATGCCAGATCTCCGACGCCGGTTCCATCGTCTGGGCCGAAGATGATGCCGCTGAAACCCCGAAAATGGCGAGGGTCAGTACAGGATCCCGGCCTTCACCACGCTCTTCATCCTCGCTCTCCTCCCTTTGCATGCTCACGAACGCTTGACCCCGAGGACGGAATCCCGACGCCCTCTTGTTTTGCTCCTCGTCGTGGAAACGTAGACGGAAGCAGAAGGCCAACCTCACACGTTCCCACAAAAAGAATTATGCAGCGGCTGAAATCATTGGGCGGGATGATGGCGGATACAGTAAGATGCGGCGGTCTTGCGGGGAACCGGGAAAAGGGAGGAAAGCATCGTGGCGCTGGCCTTGTTGCAGGCGGAGGTCTCCGTAGATCAGACGCGGCTCGATTACCTGATAATCGGGATCTACTTCGTGTTCGTTTTGGGCATAGGCGCCCTCCTCAGGAAGAGGATGAGATCCTACGACTACCTCATGGCCGGGCGTTCGCTGCCGAGCAGGGTGACGGGGCTCGGGTTCCTCGCCCGTCGCACCCCCCGCAGCGGGAACGGCGCCTGATCCATGCGAAAAGAACAGGAGACCAAAGAAGGCGGCCGCTACATAATCTTCTACTCCTTCGAGGAAGAGGGCGGAGAGGAAGCGGAAGGATAAACCAGCTTTGACGGAACGTGGATCTCAAGCCACGCTCCCGTGCCAGCCGGGGCGTAAGCAGCGACGTTTGAAGAAAGAAGCCGCTTGACCAGGATCTCCGCCGTCACGACGTACCCGGTCTCTTACCCTCTGGACGAGCCGCTGAGCGACTCCATCCACTTCATGCCGGCGCGCTCGGCCCTGTTGCTGGAGGTGCGCACCGAGGATGGCGGGGTCGGGATCGGGGAGTCCGCCATCTACGGCGGCCCCGCCTCGGTGGTGGAGACCATGATCCACGACGAACTGGCGCCCCGCATCCTGGGGCAGGAGGTCAGGCCCGAGTGGCTCTGGCAGGTGATGATCTCCCGCTCCCACCAGCACGGCGACGGGGGCGTGCTCCCGGCCGCCGTCTCCGGCCTGGACATCGCCACGTGGGACTTGATGGGAAGTATCTCCGGCCTGCCGCTCTACCGGCTGCTCGGCGGCTACCGCGATGAGGTCCCAACATACGCCAGCGCTGGCTTCTACGCGGAGGGCAAGGACGCCGCCGGCCTGGCCGACGAGGTGCGTGGGTACGCCGAGGCGGGGTTCCGGCACGTCAAGATCAAAGTCGGACGCACCACCGACACCCCGATGAACCCGATGGTACACATGGAAAAGCCGGACTTCGCCACCGTCACGCTCGCGGAGGACCTGCGTCGCGTCGCGGCGGTGCGGAAAGCGGTCGGTGGCGGCGTGCGGCTCATGGTGGACGCCAACAACGCCTGGACGAAGGCGACCGCGCTGGAGGCCGGGAGGGAGTTCGAGCGGCTCGGCGTCCACTGGTTCGAGGAGCCGGTCGCTACCGATGATCGGGCCGGAAGCGCGGCGCTGGCCGCCGCCCTCGACGTGCCAATAGCCGGCTACGAGACGCAGACGGGGCTGGCCGGTTTCAGGGACCTCATAGTGAGCCGGGCTGTGGATATCGTGCAGCCCGATGTGATCTGGACCGGCGGCATAACCGCCTGCCGCCGGATCGCCGCGCTCGCGATGGCGGCTAACCTGCCGTGCGTGCCGCACGTTTTCTCCACGGCGGTGAGCCTGGCGGCGAACCTGCACTTCATCGCCTCGATCCCCAACTCGTACCTGCTTGAGTTCGACCGCAACCCGAACGCATTGCGAACCGAACTCCTCGACCGCCCGATAGAGCCCGACGAACGCGGCGTCGTCCCTGTCCCCAACGGGCCGGGATTGGGCGTCAGCCTCGACCGCGAAACCCTGCGCCTCTACGCCACCGCCGAACCCCGGACGACCGAGGCCGAAGGGTGATGAGAGCGGTGACGGACCCAACTAGCTGACCCGAGAACGAACCTCCTACTGAGAGGAGCCACATGGACGTTTCGACAGCCCTGGGCCGGGAGCCCGCCATGTACATAGACGGCTCCTGGGTGACTATGGACGAGACGCGGCCGGTGATCAACCCGTCGGACGAGTCCGTCATCGCCGCCGTACCGGAGGCCGAGGCGGATCACGCCGGGCGCGCGCTTGAGGCGTCCCGGCGCGCCCAGCGCGAGTGGGGCCGAAGGAGCGGTCCCGAGCGCGGGGCGGTGCTCAGAAAGATAGCCGACGGTATCCGTGCCCGGCGGGAGGAGATCGCCCAACTCGTCGTGGCGGAACAGGGCAAGACGATCACGGAGGCTCGAGGCGAGGTAGGCGACGCCGCAGCGGGATTCTTCGACTACTACGCCACTTTCGAGCGCGCCCGGGTGGGGAGCATGTTCGCCCCGGACGAGAGGGACGAGCACCTCATCGTCAGGTCGGTGCCATATGGCGTTGTGGTCGGCATCATCCCCTGGAACTACCCGGCGGCGCTCTTCGCCCGGAAGGTCGCGCCGGCCATCATGGCGGGCAACACCATCGTCCTCAAGCCGCACGAAGACACGCCGTTGGCGGCGCTCGCGCTCGCCAGGATCATTGAGGAAGCCGGCGTGCCACCAGGGGTCGTCAACGTCGTCACCGGCTCTGGCCGAGTTGTCGGTGACGCGCTGGTGCGCCATCCCATCACCCGGATGGTGAGCATGACCGGCTCCGTGCGCGGTGGGCGCGAGATCCTCACTGCCGCAGCCGAGAACATCACCCCTGTTTCGCTGGAGCTCGGCGGGAAGGCGCCGTTCATAGTCCTCGAAGACGCCGACCTCGTAGCCGCGGTCGAGAACGCCGTGGACGCACGCTTCTGGAACTGCGGGCAGGTGTGTACCTGCAACGAACGCACCTACGTGCAGCGCGGCGTCTACGATGAGTTCGTCGAGCGTTTCGTCGAGGCTGCCTCTAACCTCCGCATGGGAGACCCGATGCGCGAGGACATACAGATGGGTCCCAAGGTGAATGAGCCCGAGCTGGTCAAGGTGGAGGCCATGGTCAACAACGCCGTCGAGCAAGGGGCTTCGGTCGCGCTCGGGGGCGGGCGCCCGGCGGGGGAGGAGTTCCAGAAAGGGTACTGGTTCGAGCCGACGGTGCTGACCGGGACGACGAACGACATGGACATCGTGCGGAGCGAGGTGTTCGGTCCCGTGCTCCCGATACAGCCGTTCGACGAGTTCGGGGAGGTCGTGGATCTCGCCAACGACTCCCGCTACGGGCTGAGCGCCTACATTTTCACGTCGGACTTGCACAGGGCGATGCGGGCGATAGACGACATTGACTTCGGTGAGATCTACGTAAACAAGATCGGGCCAGAGCAGATCCAGGGCTTCCATACCGGTTACCGGCTTTCAGGCATGGGCGGCGACGACGGGCCGTACGGGTACGAGCGGTACCTGCGCCGCAAGACCGTGTACCTGCACTACGACGGTTTCGGCACGCCGGCGGAACTGCGTACCTAGCGAAAGAGACGCCGCCGCCGGAGGGTCGAATGGAGGAAAGAGAACCGGGCTTGTTGGCCCTGAACCCATACGAAGCGCGTACTGCCGCAACTCTCTTCGAGCGGCTTTTCCCCGCGGACGAACAAGACCCTGGCGCGACAGGGATCGGGGTTCTAGCCTACGTGGACCGGGCCCTGGCCGGCGCTTACCGGGACGAGGCCGAAACCTACAAGCTCGGCCTGGCGGCGCTGGACCGCGTCGCCCGCCAACTCCACGATGAGTCCTTCGCTGGCTGCGGCCCCGAACTGCAAGACGCCTTGATCTCCGGTCTGGAAAAGGGCGAGCTCCCAGGCTTCCTGGCGCCACCCCAGCGTGACTTCTTCGCCTTGCTGCGCGCCCATCTGCAAGAGGGCCTCTTCGCGGATCCCGCCCACGGCGGCAACCGCGACAAGCTGGGCTGGAGGTTCCTGGGGCATCCGGGGTTCTGGCTCGAAAACTCCATCGAGGAGAACTTTTCGGCCGAGCCAGCCCTCAAGGGCGGCGAGATCCGGTCCCTCGAAGATGCAGGCTACTCCCTGGGCAGCGCACCGGAAGAACCCCCGGACATCCACGGCTACGACCTGCGGAGGAGCGTCGAGCCTCCGGCCGGGCCGGCGGACGTGGTGCTGGTGGGGATGGGGGCTGTGGGGAGCGTGGTCGCTCCCATGCTCGCACGCGCCGGCCTGCGCGTGGTCGGGCTGGAGGCTGGTCCGTGGCGCAGGGGCGGCGACTTCGTGCCCGACGAACTGGGCTCCGCCTACTACTGCCGGGGAGATATGGGTCCCAAATTCCTCGACGAGACGCCACGCTGGCGCCGGAACGCAGGCGAGCCCACCAGGGAAGCCACCTTCTCGCTCGGGCGTATGATGAACGGCGTCGGCGGCTCGGTCATCCACTGGGGTGGCGCCCTCAGGCGCTGCCACCCGCACCACTTCGAGTACCTCACCCACGTGCGCGAGAACTTCGGCGAGAAGGTGCTGCCGGAGGGCCATACGCTGGCCGACTGGCCCGTGTCCTACGACGACCTGGAGCCGTACTACACGGCGGTCGAGTATCTGGCCGGCGTCGCTGGCGACGATAGCAACCCGTTCGTACCCTGCGGCAGACCGTATCCCATGCCGCCGCTGCGCCCTTCCCGCGCGAGCGAGGTCTTCCGGCGGGCTACCGGGTCCATGGGGCTGCACCCTTACCCGACCCCGGTCTGCGCCAACAGCGAGCCCTACAACGGGCTGCCGGCCACCCGCTACACCGCCTGGATGGCGGGGTTCGGACCCTTCGACGACGACCGCTGGCATCCCGGCCTGACGTCGGTGCCCGAGGCCCTGGCGACCGGCAACCTGGATCTCAAAACCCACTGCAGGGTCGTCCGTCTCCTCACCGGCGGTGACGGACGCGCCAGCGGCGTCGAGTATGTTGACGCCAACGGCAATACGCATGTACAGCGAGCCCGCACGGTCATCTTGTGCGGCTATACGTTCGAGAACGTCCGTCTGCTGTTGCTCTCGGGCGACGGGCGGCGCCCCGGCGGCCTGGGCAACAACGGGGGTCAGGTCGGCAAGCATTTCATGACCAAGATGTGGGCCGACGTCTACGGTTTCTTCCCCGACGTGGTATTTAATCGCCATACCGGGCCGTCGGCGCAGATGTGGGGTTTGGACGATTTCATAGCCTCGGACTTCGACTCGGCGGCCCACGGTTTCGTCGGCGGAGCCACCCCCAACGTCGAGAACCAGCAGTTGCCGATCCAGATCTCCCGCGAGGGCCTGCCGCCCGACGTCCCGGGCTGGGGGCAGGGTTACAAGGACCACCTCCGTGGCTGGCAGCACGTCTGCCCGATCCGGATTCAGCCCGAGTCGCTCTCTTACCGCACCGACTTCCTCGACCTCGACCCCCGCTACCGTGACAAAAGCGGCCTCGGCCTTCCCCTGATCCGCATCACCTGCGACCTGCGCGAGAACGAGCGTCGTCTCTCCGAGTGGATGGAGGCAAAGGCCGAAGAGATACTGCGGGAGATGGGGGCTACGAAGACCTGGCGCGGCCCACGCTTCCGCGGCGTCTGCAGCAGCCACGACCTCGGCGGGTGCCGCATGGGCGAAGACCCCGCCTCCTCGGTCGTGAATCCCGACCTGCGGGTCCACGACACCCCAGGCCTCTACGTCTTCGGCGGAGCGGTCTTCCCAACCTGCCCCGGCGTCAACCCGACGCTGACGATGTGGGCCCTCTGCCTCAAGGCCGCAGAACGGCTCACGCAACGCCTCCGGCTGGGGGAGGAACCGTGATCCGTAATTTTAAACCCTGGTAGGGAGGTATCCCGACGGAATGTACCGCAGCGTCGCCGGGCGAGGACGGCTCGAACCGATCCCCGCCCAGGCGGCCTGCGGAGCACCAGTGCGACCGCTCCCGATGCTCCCCAGGCCAATGAAGCAAAAAAACACGGCATTAAGAGTTGACCCATGTTTGAAATTGTGTTGATATGGGGCAGAGGAAGACCGCCCGCGCATGGTGGGGGTATTGCGGGGAGCGGGGACTGATAGGCGCCGGTGGGGCGTACATGGAGAGGAGGACGCGGCTAGAATTGGGGCGGCGGGTTCGGGACGCTGACGGTAGGGGCTTGAGGAAGACGGAGCAAGGGACGGGAAAGGGAGTCGAGTAGTGAGAGTGATGTGGATCAGGGGTCTGGTGGTAGTGGCGGTTCTGGCGCTGTTGGCGGCGTGTTCGCCTCCGGGGACCAATACGGAAGGTGATAGTGGCGGGTCCGACGGTGGCGGTGGTGAGGAGGCGCAGCAGGTAGTCGAGATGGAGACGACGGGCGGCTCCATGGAGCAGGCGGTCTGCGACGTCGAGCCGCCGGACATCAGCCTGGAAGAGGCTGTCGTCGGGTTCTCGCAGTCCGAGGAGGAGACGAATCCGTTCCGGATTGCGGAGACCCAGTCCATAAGGGATGAGGCCAGGAAGCAGAACGTCAAGGAGCTCATCGTCACCAACGCTCAGTCCCAGGTCAACAAGCAGAACTCCGACATTCGGGACATGCTGGCCCAGGGGGTAGACATCCTGATCGTCGCCCCTTATACCGCCGACGGCCTGGAGCCTGCGTTCCAGGCGGCGGCCGAGCAGAACGTGCCGGTCTTCCTCATAGACCGCGAGGTCACGGCCGAGCCCTGCGAGAACTACATCACCTTCATGGGCTCGAACTTCTACCGCCAGGGTCAGCAGGCCGCAGATCTTTTGGCGGAGGCTACGAACGAGGAGGCGCAGGTCGCCATCCTCGAAGGGACGCCTGGCGCGTCGGTCACCACGGATCGCCAGGACGGCTTCGTGGAGCAGGTGGAGGCCGAGTACCCGGACATGGAGATCGTCGCCTCGCAGACCGCCAACTTCGTGCGGACCGAGGGGCAGACCGTCATGGAGCAGCTCCTGCAGTCCAACCCGAACCTCAGCGCCGTCTACGCCCACAACGACGAGATGGCGCTCGGCGCGATCCAGGCCATAAGGGACGCCGGCATGACGCCGGGCGAGGACGTGAAGATCGTCTCCATAGACGGCACCGAGGGCGCGGTCCAGGCGCTCGTTGATGGCCAGATGAACGGCGTGGTCGAGTCCAACCCCAGGTTCGGGCCGCTCGCCTTCCAGACCATCGAGCAGTTCCTCTCGGGGGAGCCGATCCCTCAGAACATCATCATAGAGGATCGTATCTACACGCCGGAGAACGCCGAAGAGAACCTGGACGTGGCCTACTAGGCCCGCTACCGATGGAGCGGCAAAACCCCATTCTGGAGGTGCGCCGGGGGACCAAGCGGTTCCCCGGCGTGCTCGCCCTCGACGACGTGTCCTTCGAATTGAAGCCCGGCGAGGTCCACGCCCTCGTCGGGGAGAACGGCGCCGGCAAGAGTACCCTCATCAAGGTGCTCACCGGCCTCTACAGCCCGGACGGGGGTGAGATTCTGTACGACGGAGAGGAGGTGCGGTTCGGAAGCCCGGGCGAGTCGCAGGCGGCGGGGATCAGCACGATCTACCAGGAAGTCAACCTGATACCGCTTCTCAGCGTCGCCCAGAATGTCTTCCTCGGGCGCGAGCCGAGGAATCGTCTCGGCCTCATGGACGTTCCCCGCATGAACCGCGAGGCCGGCGAGATCCTGAGCCGCTACGGCATCGAGGCCGACGTCACGGCGCCGCTCAACACCCTGTCCCTGGGCCTCCAGCAGATGGTTGCCATAGCGCGGGCCGTCTCCATCGAGGCGCGGGTGGTCATCATGGACGAGCCTACCTCTTCGCTGGAGGCGCGGGAGGTCGAGACGCTCTTCGGGGTGATAAGGCAGCTACGTGGGGACGGCATCGGGGTGCTCTACGTGAGCCACCGCATGGAGGAGCTCTATGAGATCTGCGACTCCGTCACGGTGTTGCGCGACGGCCAGATGGTTCACTCCGGGCCGCTGGCGGACCTCTCCAGGCTGGAGCTCGTCTCCCTGATGCTGGGCCGGGAGCTGGACGAGGTGCGCGAGGGGGGAGCGACCAGCTTCGGCGAAGCGGAGCGCGAGACCGGGCGCGAGCCGATCCTGGAGGCGAAGAACCTTACCCGGCATACCGTGCTCCACGGCATCTCGGTGGACGTGAAACCAGGCGAGATCCTCGGCTTCGCCGGCCTCCTCGGCGCCGGCCGCACCGAGACGGCCAAGGCTATCTTCGGCGCGGACCCGGTGGACTCGGGGAGCGTGAAGGTGGGAGGGAAGAAGATCAGGAGTGGATCCCCCGCCTCCGCCATAAAGGCCGGCGTCGCCTTCCTGCCGGAGGACCGCAAGTCCGAGGGCATCATCCCTGACCTCTCGGTGCGGGAGAACATAGTCGCGGCGGCCCTCCCGAAGCTCTCGCGCGCCGGGCTTGTCTCGGACAAGGCGCAGGACGAGGTCGTGGAGCGTTTCATGAAGGACCTGGACATAAAAGCATCAGGCCCGGACCAGCCGGTGCGGGAGCTATCGGGGGGCAACCAGCAGAAGGTATTGCTCGCCCGCTGGCTGTGCATGAACCCGAGGGTTCTGATCCTGGACGAGCCAACCCGAAGCATAGACGTGGGCGCGAAGGCGGAGATACAGAAGCTCGTGGACAGCCTGGCCCACGACGGCCTCGGGGTCGTCTTCATCTCTTCCGAGCTGGAGGAGGTCGTGGAGGGCAGCGACCGGGCCGTGGCTCTCAAGGACGGCTCCGTCGTCGGTATGCTCTCCGGCGACGAGGTAAACGAGGGGAGACTCATGGCGCTTCTCGCGGAAGGTGGCTCTTCCGATGAGGCCGCAGAGTCTCGGGAGGGCGCGGATGAGCGGTAGGGCGGCGGGGGCGGAACGGTCGTTTGAGTGGTCCACAATCGCGCCGTGGCTGCGGGACCGCGGGGTGTACGTCGCGTTCGCGGTGATGGTGGTGTTCAACCTGATCTTCACCGAGAACTTCGCCTCCCTGATCACGCTCTACAACCTCTTGATACAGGTCACCCCGGTGTTGCTCTGCTCCCTGGGCCTTGCGCTCGTGATCGGGACGGAAGGCATAGACTTGTCCGTCGGTTCGATAATGGCCCTCTCCTCGGCGGCGGTGCCACTCTATCTGGGGTATGGCTGGCCGGCGGCGCTCGCCATCGCGCTGCTCGTCGGGGCCTTCGCCGGGGCGATCAACGGCAGCCTGGTGGCCTTCGCCGGCATCCAGCCCATCATCGCGACGCTGGCGATGCTCGTAGCGGGGCGGGGCCTCGCCCAGATCTTCACCAACGGGCAACTCCTGACGGTCACCGACCCGACGGTGCTGGCGCTCGGACAGGCGCGACCCTTCGGGATACCGGCGCCGGTCATCGTGGCCGTGGTCGCGGTGCTGGTGGTGGCTTTCCTCATGAAGCGCACGACCTTCGGGCGCTACGTGCTCGCCATCGGCGGGAACCGGTCGGCGAGCTACCTCTCGGGACACCCGGTGCGCCGCACGCTGCTGGCTGTCTACATCATCAGCGGTTTGCTCGCGGCGGTCGCCGGGATCGTGGCTACCGCCCGGCTCTCGGCCAGCGACCCTTCCAACATCGGCTTGCTGATAGAGCTCTCCGCTATCACGGCGGTCGTGGTGGGCGGTACGCCGCTCACGGGTGGCCGGGTGCGGCTCGCCGGCACGGTCATGGGCGCTTTGTTGATGCAGCTCATCCTCACCACGTTTATCTCCAACAACCTGCCCTTCACCGTGGCGCAGGTCCTGACCGCCGGTATCATCCTCGTTGCCGTCTACGTCCAGAAGGGGAGAGGGGCGGCCTAGAGCATGGCTACCGGACACGTTCAGGCCGCGGAGGACGGATCACCTGCCGGCGAGGGTGGGGCGTCGCGGCGCGGACGCTTATTTGCCCTGCTGCAACGCCGCGGGGCCATCGTGGTGCTGCTGCTCGTGGTCGTCGCGGCGTCGCTGCGCTTCGACAGCTTCCTTACGGAGCGCAACCTGGAGAACATCGCGCTCCAGAGCTCCTTCCTCGGCCTCATAGTGGTCGGGATGACGTTCGTGATCATCAGCGGCGGCATAGACCTCTCGGTGGGGTCTCAGCTCGCCCTGGGCGGGGTGCTCGCCGCCCTGATGGTGCCCGTGTCGTGGGTGCTGGCGATCCTGGTGCCGGTCGCGGTCTGTGGCTTGATCGGCTGCGGCCAGGGGCTCCTGATCGCGAAGGCCAGGATGGCGCCGTTCATCGTCACGCTCGCGGGGCTGCTCGGCATCCGGGGTCTCGCGCTGGCGCTCGCCGGAGAGCAGCCCATCGGGATCGCCAACGACTCCCCGTTCGTGTGGTTCGGGCAGGGCCAGATCCTGGGCCTCACTACCCCCATAGTCTTCCTGATCGCCGCCTTCGCCGTGGGCGCGCTGGTCCTGACGCGCACCCGCTACGGACAGGCGGTCTTCGCCATTGGTGGCAGCGAGGAGTCCGCGCGCCTCATGGGCATCCCGGTGGAGCGCACCAAGATCATCGCCTACACCACGAGCGGCGCCCTGTCGGGGTTCGCGGGCGCGCTGCTGGCCGCCAGCCTCGCCGCCGGACAGCCGGTCGCCGGGGCCGGCTGGGAGCTGGACGCCATCAGCGCGGTCGTGGTCGGCGGCACGCTGCTCACCGGCGGGGCCGGTACTTTAAGCGGTTCGTTTGCGGGGGTGCTGTTGCTCGGCATCCTCCTGAACGTCATCAACCAGCTCGGAACTTTAGGTTCCTACACCCAGCAACTCGTCAGCGGGGTGTTCCTGATCGCCGTTGTCCTCGTGCAGGCGTACCTGACCCGCAGACAGCGGTCGTAGGTGCCGGGGACAATGGGGCCGATGCGCAAGCAGAGCATGACCAAAGATGACGGCCGCTACATCATCTTCTACGCCTTCGACGAAGAAGAGGAGGACGATTGAACCAGCTCCGGTGGGACCCGACCCTCGAGGAATGGGTCGCCTACGCCACCCACCGCCAGGACCGTACCTTCCTACCTCCGGCGGAATATTGTCCTCTGTGCCCGACGAAGCCCGGAGGGTTCCCCACCGAGGTGCCCCGCGAGAGCTACGACATAGTCGTCTTCGAGAACAAGTTTCCCTCCTTCTCGCCAGATGCCTCGGAACCCGGCGAGGCCGGCACCGGCCTCACCCCGACGGCGCCGGGACGCGGCGTGTGCGAGGTCGTCCTCTACTCCGACGACCACGACGCCACGCTCGCCAGCCTGAGCGAAAGGCGCATCCGCAACCTGATCGAAGTTTGGGCCGACCGCTACAGGGAACTGGGAGTCCTCGACTTCGTGGACTACGTCTTCATCTTCGAGAACAAGGGCGAGGCCATCGGCGTCACGCTGCATCACCCGCACGGTCAGATCTACGCCTACCCTTTCGTCCCGCCGCGCCCGAGGAGGGAGTTGGAATCGGCCCGCGAGTACCGGAGAGCGCGGGGGGGCTGCCTGCACTGCGATCTCTTATCCGAAGAGGTCACTGACGGCCGGCGGCTGGTGCAGAAGGGTGAGCACTTCGCCGCCTTCGTGCCGTTCTACGCCCGGTTCCCTTACGAGGTCCACCTGTACGCGCGGCGGTGCGCGCCTTCCATAGCCGATCTCGACAGGGAGGAGCGCCGGGACCTCGCCCGTGTGCTCAAGCGGGTGCTCGCGGGCTACGATGCGCTCTTCGGGTTCTCCCTGCCTTACATGATGGTCATGCACCAGGCTCCGACGGATGGGGAGGGCCACGAGGGCGTCGCCCACTTCCACATCGAGTTCTACCCGGTCAACCGCACGGCCGAGAAGCTCAAATACCTGGCCGGGAGCGAGACCGGGGCCGGCGTGTTCGTCGTGGACGATCTGCCGGAAGCCACGGCGACGAGGCTCCGCGAAGCCATCGGGAAGGCTGGCACGTAGGCCGTGCGGGAGACAGAGCGCCGCGCGACGGCGGCCTACGCGGAGAGGTTCGTGGAGGAGCCCGAGGTGGTTGTCAGCGCGCCGGGGCGGGTTAACCTGATCGGGGAGCACACCGACTACAACGGCGGCTTCGTCCTCCCGTGCGCTATCGATCGCCGCGTCGCCGTGGCCCTGGGCCGCACCGAAGGCAGCGGACGGCTCGCCTCTGCGGATTTCCCGCGGGTAAAGTCCCTGCGCGACGGCTCCGACTGGGAGAAGAGCGAGTCCTGGGCGGACTATCCGCGTGGCGTGGCCTGGGCGATGGGCGTCGAGCAGCCGTTTCGGGCGATGTACGCGGGGGATGTGCCGCGCGGCGCCGGTCTCTCGTCTTCAGCGGCTATCGAGGCGGCCACGGCGCTCGCGCTGAACACGCTGCTCGGGCTGGAGTGGAGCCGCAAAGACCTCGCCGTCGCCTGCCGCAAGGCCGAGAACGGCTTCGTTGGGGTGCAGAGCGGAATCATGGACCAGTACGCCTCCCTTCTGTGCGAGGAGGGCTCGGCGCTGTTCATAGATTGTCGCTCTCTCGACGCGAAGGCCGTTCCGTTCGACCTGGAGGCCGCCGGCCTCACCCTGCTGGTCTGCGACACCAACGTGCATCATGCGCACACCACCTCGGGCTACAACGACCGCAAGCAGACGTGCGAGGACGCCGCGAGGACGCTCGGGGTCGAGGAACTGCGTGACGCCACGGAAGACGACCTGGAGAAGCTCGACGGCGAGGAGCTCAAACGTGCGCGGCATATCGTCACGGAGAATGCCCGCGTGCTGGAGGCCGCCGACGCTCTGCGTGGCGAGGACTACGCCGAACTCGGGCGCCTCATGTACGACTCGCACGCCTCCATGCGGGATGACTTCGAGATCTCGGTCCCGCAAATAGACACGTTCGTGGAGCTCGCGCGTGAGGCGGGGGCTGTCGGTGCTCGTCTGACCGGCGGTGGTTTCGGCGGATGCGCCATCGCCCTGGTGCTAATGGACGAGGCGAAGTCTCTTTCAGATGGCGTTCGCCGGATGTTCACGGAACGTGATTTCGAGGAGCCGGCATTCTACGAGTTTCTGCCGGCTGCCGGGGCCGAGGTCGTGACGGGCCACGATGGAAGGGAGCGCGGGTGATGAAAACGCCGAACGAGGAACCGCTTTTCCGGTCGTACGCTTCTATATAGGACGGAGAATGGACGTCCGAGGCGGCCGCGGACGTGATCCGGAGCGTGGCGGAGGCGGGCCTGGACTTCGTCGAGATCTACTCGGCTGTACCTGCTCGCTCGGGCTTCCGAAGAGCGCTCATCTCAGTTTTGTCCCGGCACTATTTGAGATGAGTTGTACCTACGCCACAGTCCATCCCAGATCCCTGGCGAATAATGGTGTGTCAGTATTTCGTAAACGTGCGTTATCTGTTTCGAGTTCTTGGGCAGAACCAAGACCTTATTGTCATCTTCAACATCTACATCAAGTGAAATGCTTACTTCGTTCGCAACTTGTCGGACCCCTTCAACGGAAAACTCTTCTGTGAACCCCCCATTGAACATGATGCAAGAGGGCAGGAGCTTCTTGTCGGTCGCTCTCTGCCCTTGTGGATCGCCACCTTGATCTTCTCGAAGCCGGGGAGATCGGCAGCACAATGTCCTAAAGGTGAACGCATCGCCCGAGAACATCGCGGAGGCGGTGCTCCACTTCGCCTCCGGGCGGCGCTCATCGAGGACCACCGGCAACGTCCTCAACGTGGACGGCGAGGTGATGTAGGCTTATCCTAGGTAAGTGTTCGCCGACAGGAAACCCCGATTGAGGTGCCAGGAGTCGAGGGGGGAGACCTCTCGGCTCGTGCGCCGGACGTTCGCTACGGCCCCCTTCGCCCCAGAGGTTCGTCCATGAACCCCTGGCGCAAGCGGATGCTGAGGGTTGTGGAGGGAGGCGAGGCGTACTTCGACCGGGCGAAGCTATTCCTGAAGGTCCGTCACGAGCTTCTGAGTCCCGTGCGCGTCTTGCCTTACCGGGGGTACGGCACGCCGGAGGAGGTGCGCGTGGTTGGCCGGGTGGTCGAGGAGAAGGTCATCTCCGAGCCCTCCTTCCACGATAGCCGGTGGCAGAACCTCAGGGCGATGGCTGGCAGGTTCCTGAGCGCCGAGGTGCCCGGCGCCCGGTTACGGGTGAGCTTCGGGGGCACGGATTGCGCGGTGGTGGCGGACGACGAAGGTTTCTTCGAGGCTCGCATCCGGCCGCGGGAGCCCGTGCCGGAGGATCGGGAGTGGCACGACGTGGACTTCGAGTTGCTGTGGCCGAAAGCGAAGGGTCAGGTGGAGGCTCGGGCGACGGGCGGGGTGATGATCCCGGCTCGCGGTCCCGGAGGGGCGTCGTTCGGCGTGATCAGCGACATAGACGACACCATCCTGCGCAGCGAGGTCACGAGGGGGCTGACGATGCTGCGCCTGCTCCTGTTCTCGAATGCTCACACCCGCCTGCCGTTCGAGGGCGTGGCCGCTTTCTACAGGGCCCTCTGCTCGGGGTCGGGTCGAGAGCGGAACCCGATTTTCTACGTCTCGACCGGTCCCTGGAACCTCTACGACCTGCTGGAAGACTTCCTGGAGATACAGGGCATCCCCGCGGGCCCCCTCTTCTTGAGGGACTGGGGCGGCCTCAAGGACGTGTTGCGCGGCATGGACCATCGTACTCACAAGCTCGCGGTGATACGCGACCTGATGGACGCGCACGCCGACCTTCCTTTCGTGCTGGTCGGGGACTCCGGCCAGGAGGACGCAGAGACCTACGCCCAGATCGCGGGCGAGTATCCGGATCGGATCCTGGCCATCTACATCCGGGACGTGCGGCGCCAGGCCCGCTCCGGAATCGTGCAGGAGATCGCCGGGCAGGTTCGCGCCCTGGGTGTCCCGATGCTGCTGGTGGACGATACGGTCGCCGCGGCCGAGCACGCCGCCTCGGTTGGCCTCATAGACGCCGCCGCCCTGCCTGATGTCAGGGAAGACAAAGAGTCCGACGCGCAGGCCCCGCTGCTGCCGTGGGAGACGCCTTGAGCGTGGAGGTCTCAGCCGAAGTGGGGGAGGCGCTCCGCGCCGGAGGACCGGTCGTCGCGCTGGAGTCCACCCTGATCTCACACGGCCTGCCCCGCCCGAACAACCTAGACCTGGCCCAAGAGGCGGAGTATATCGTTCGCCGGGAAGGAGCCGTTCCTGCCACCGTTGGGATGATCGGGGGCGTCCCGACGGTCGGGCTCGACGCGGCTGACCTGGAGCTTTTGGCCGCCGGCGGCGTACCCAAGCTCTCGGTGAGGGACCTGCCCGTCGCGGCGGCGAAGGGAAGCCACGGCGCCACGACGGTCGCGGCGACGGCCCATCTGGCGGCCCGCGCCGGGGTGACGCTCTTCGCCACCGGGGGCCTCGGCGGCGTACACCGGGGGGCGCGCGAGTCCTGGGACGTCTCGGCCGACCTCGCGGCGCTCGCCCGCACTCCGGTGGCCGTCGTTTGCTCCGGCGTCAAGTCCATCCTGGACGTACCAGCCACCCTGGAGCAGCTCGAAACGCTCGGCGTTCCCGTGGTCGGGTTCCGCACCCGGCGCTTCCCGGGCTTCTACCTCGCGGACTTCGGCAGCCCGCTGGACTGGAGCGTGGAGGGCGAGGAGGAGGCCGCCCGGCTCGTCGCCTCTTCAAGGTCTATCGGACAGGAAGGGTGCGGCCTCGTGATCGCCAACCCTATCCCCGAGGAGGAGCAACTGGACCCCGATCTCCACGACCGCGCGCTGGAGGCCGGACTAAAGGAACTGGAGCGGCGCGGCGTCCGGGGCAAGGACGTTACGCCATTCTTGCTGGAGCGATTCCGGGAGGCTACGGGTGGCGTGAGCCTGCGGGTGAACGAGCAGATAGTCCGTAACAACGCGCGCCTGGCGGCCCGCATCGCCGTGGCCCTGGCGCGGCTCGATGCCAAAGGGCGGTAGCGTTTGAGCGGGAACCCTTCGGTGGTCGTCGTGGGGGACCTGCTCCTGGACCTCGTTGCTGAGGTGCGCGAGCCTCTCGCCCGGGGGACCGATACCGGCGCGAACATCGGGGCGCGGGCCGGCGGGTCCAGCGCCAGCGTCGCCGTGCGCCTCGCCGGGCTCGGGGTCGAGACGCATTTCGTGGGACGGGTGGGGCGGGATGTGATCGGGCGTTTCCTGGCGGAGGATCTGGAACGCCGGGGCGTGACGCACCATCTCGCCGAAGATCCCTCCCTGGAGACGGGAAAGGTAGTAGTGCTCGTCGAGGCGGACGGGGAGCGCACCATGATCACCGACCGTGGAGCCAGCGGCAACCTGCGCCCGCAAGACCTTCCCCAGGACCTCTTCGGGGCCGGACGCCACCTTCACCTCGCCGGCTACGGGTTCTCCTCCGAAGGCTCCCGGGACGCCAACTTCGAGGCCCTGCGCCGAGCGTGCCAGGCTGGCATGACGGTTTCCGTTGACCCCTCCTCCGTCGCCGCGCTGGAGGCCATCGAACCGGCGCGCTTCCTGGAGTGGACCGAAGGCGCCGACATCCTCTTCCCCAACCTGGAAGAGGGCGCGCTCCTAGCCGACAGCCGCGACCCGGACGCCATCGTCGGCACCCTGCGCGAGCGCTACCCTGACGTCGTCCTCAAGCTCGGCCCGCAGGGCGCCGTCCACGCGAGCGGCGACGGCGAGCCGCTGCGCCTTCCGGCCGCACCCACGGAGGTGGCGGACACGACGGGAGCCGGAGATGCCCTTTGCGCGGGCTTCCTCGCCGCGTGGCTGTCTGGAGACGCGCCGGCCGCGGCGCTGCAACGGGGCCTGGACCTCGCGGCGCGGTGCGTGGGGGAGATAGGCGGACGATAGATCCGCGCTGCCGTATTCGCCTACCGGATCTCCGGTTATAAGCTTCGGGTGCGCTCCTGCCACTCGCCGGCGAGCATGGCGTAGAGCGCGTGGTCTACGAAGTGGTCGTAGAGCCACTCGGCCTGGCGTTGCACGCCCTCCAGCCGGAAGCCCAGCCTCTCGGGGATCGCGCGGCTCTTCCCGTTCCCGGTCGCGCACGCGATGCTCACCCGGTTCAGCCTGAGTTCTCCGAAGGCGTAATCCACCAGCGCCCAGCAAGCCCTCGTCATGAGTCCTCTTCCTTCGTACTCCTCGCCGAGCCAGTAGCCTAGCGTGGTGCCGCGGTTCTGCCGGTCGATGCCGTGATAGCCGACCACGCCCGCAAGGCGACCCTCGTGCCAGAGACCGGCCTGGAACCCGTCGTTCTCCGCGAACTGCTTGAGGCTCCCTCTGATGAAGTTCCTGCGATCTTCGACCGTACGGTTGCTGTCCACCCACGGTAGCCACACCCTCAGATGGTCGCGATTGCGGTCGGTGAGAGCAGATAGCTCCTCGGCGTGCCGCTCTTCCAGCAACCTGAGATCCGCGTTCTCACCAAGCCTGTATCCGAACATCCACGCTCCCAGATTACCCGTCTACGTCAGCACGGCGAGCATACGCGACCTACCCCACCCCTTCAAACGACCCTCCGCGGCCGGGCCTATGGCGCGGGCTCGTTCCGTCTTCCTCGGCGGATCGCGACGGCCACGACCGCCGAACCGACTACCACCGCCGAGAAGATCAGGAAAGCCCAGACGTACTCCGGGGCCCGGTGTCCCAGGAAGGAGTAGACGAAGGTCTGCGGGAGGATACCGAGCGCCGAGGCGAGGATGAAGCTGCGGAAGCCCATCCGGGTGAGGCCGGCGGCGTAGGAGATGATGTCGAAGGATACGCCGGGAACAAGCCGGGCCAGGAACACGGCGTAGAGACCCCACCGGGCGAACCAGCGATCGGCGGACTCCAGGCCCGTTTTCCCGATCAGCGCCTCCACCGGAACCCTCCCGAGGGCACGAGAGATCCAAAAGCACACCGCCGCGGCCAGCGTGTGACCGAACACGCTCAACGCCCAGCCCCAGAAGACGCCGAACGCCAGCCCGTTGGCGAAGGTGATGAGGAAAGAGGGCAGCGGCGCCGCCAGGGCCTGCAACACCATCAGGAGGCTGGACGCCACGGGAGCCCACGCCCCGAACGAGAGGATGTACTCGCGCAGCCCCGCCACGTCCCCGCGGCCCAGGATACCGAGCGCCCGGTTGACCTCCACCCGGAACTCCGCCCACAGCAGGTACAGGGCGCCGAACGCCGCCGCGACGCAGAGGATGAGGCCGGCCTGCACCCACCGGAACGTCCGCGCGTCCGCCCGGACGACGGACGCGGGATGCTGCCCGTGACCCGGCGGGCTCAGGATCTCTCCCCGTCCTCCATACTGGAGAGGTCTTCTAGCAGGGTGAGGAGCGCCGAGTGGTCCCAGCCGCCGCGTCCCTTCGCCTGGAGCGCCCCGAACATCTGATCCACGAGCGCCGTAACCGGTAACGTCACCCCATACTCCCTGGCTGTAGACAGGGCGATACCCAGGTCCTTGCGATGAAATTCGACCTTCCCGCCGGGCTCGAAATCGTGCTCCAGGAAGTTCTTCCGCTTGACCTCCATCACCCTGTTGCCCGCCAGCCCGCCGGAGAGCGCGTCCAGCAATTTTCGGGGGTCAACGCCCGCCTTCGAGCCCAGCGCCAGAGCCTCCGAGACCGCTTCCATGGCGAGCGCCACCACGACCTGATTCGCCGCCTTCACCACCTGCCCCGTCCCCGGAGGACCGGTGTGGGTGACCGTATCGCCCATGACCTCGAATAGGGGTTTCGCCCGCTCGAAGTCTTCCTTCGGGCCGCCGGCCATGATGGAGAGCGTTCCCGCGATAGCTCCGGCATCGCCGCCGGAGACCGGCGCATCCAGCATCCCGACGCCGCGCTCTCCGGCTCTTCGGGCGAGGTCCCGCGCCAGGGCCGGGGAGCTGGTGCTCATGTCCACCAGCAGAGCCCCTTCCGCCGCTCCGGCGAGAAGCCTGTCCCTTCCCGCCACCACCATCTCCACCTCCGGTGGTCCCGGAAGCATGGTGACGACCACGGCGCACCTCTCGGCGACCTCTCTCGGGCTTCGGGCGACCTCCGCGCCGCTTTCGGCGGCCAGTTCTTCGGCCTTATCAAGGGTGCGGTTGTGGAGGACCAGCCGGTAGCCGTCGTCCATGAGGTTTCTTGCCATGGGGCGGCCCATGATCCCGAGCCCGACGAAACCGACCTTCTCCGGCATCCGACCTTCCTTCAGCGGTCCAGGTCCGACCAACAGAGGTTTTCATGGTACACGACCGCCGCGAGGTGAGACCCCGGTTCCTGCTTTCCGGCCGAAACCCGGGTAGCCTGCGGAGCGTATACTGCAGGCGTGAGCGATGGATCTTCCTCCACGAACTTCCGACGGGCGGCCCTGATCGTCAACACCCGTTCCCGTACCGGGGAGAAGGTGTTCTTCCGGGCACTCGACCGGCTGCAGGAAATGGACGTGCCCCTGGGCGCGACCTACGCCCTGCGCGACCCGGCTCGCCTCCCTGAGACGGTTGCCGAGGTATTGGGCGACGGCAAGGGCTACGACCTCGTGGTGCTGGGCGGCGGCGACGGCACCGTGAGCTCCGTGGTCGACTCGCTGGCGCACCACGAGGCGACTTTAGGGCTCCTGCCCCTGGGCACCGCCAACGACTTCGCCCGCACGCTGGACATCCCGTCGGACGTTGACGGCGCGTGCGACGCCATAGCCCGCGGCAAGGTGGTGGACGTGGATCTCGGGCTCGCGGGGGACAACTACTACGTCAACGTGGCGTCGGCGGGGATCGGGGTCGGCGTCACCCAGGCACTCTCGCCGATGCTCAAGCGGCGGGTGGGGGCCGTGGCGTACCCGATGGCCGCGATCCGGGCTTTCTTCAAGCATGAACCCTTCTCCGCCAAACTCACCTTCCCCGACGGCGACCGTGAGCCGGTCGAGTTCGAGCGCCTGCTCCAGGTCGCCGTGGGCAACGGGCGTTTCTATGGCGGTGGGATGGTAGTCGCCCCTGACTCCGGCATAGACGACAAGACGCTGGACGTGTACGCCATCAAGATAGGACGTCACCGCGACCTGTTCGGGGCGGCCCGCTACTTCAAGAGCGGGGACTTCATCCGCAACGAGAGCGTGAGCCAGTTCCAGACCTCGCGCGTGATTCTGGAGACAGACCCCGTTATGCCCGTGAACATAGACGGAGAGGTCGTGGCCCAGACCCCGCAGGATTTCTCTCTGGCCCATAACGCCCTGCGCGTGCTCGTCCCCGAAAGTTCCACCGCCGCCCGCTACGAAGGCTCGTCCGGGGCCTGATCCTCGCCAACTTGCAGCCCAGGTAGCGAAACCATAGACTCCTCCCCCAGGGAAACGGGATTTCGGAGGTGTGGACTATGCGTTCGGAGGACATCGAGGGCCTGACCGTTGGGGGGCTGCTGGACCTGGTGACGGAGCGCCGCCCGGACGACGACGCGCTCGTCTACGCTGACCGCGGCCTGCGATACTCGTACCGCCGGTTCACGGAGATCGTAGACGAGTGCGCCCGCGCCCTCATGGCGCTGGGGCTGGAGAAGGGGGATCACGTCGCCGTCTGGGGTCAGAACGTCCCCGAGTGGGTGACGCTCCAGTTCGCCACCGGCAAGATGGGCGCCGTCCTCGTGACCATCAACCCGGCGTACCGCTCGCGCGAGCTGAAGTACGTCCTCGAACAGTCCGACGCCGCCGCCCTGTTCCTCACCGAGGGCGTGAAGGACGCTGACTTCCCGGAGATCCTGCGCGGCGCCGTCCCTGGGATAGCCGGGGCCACGGACGCGGAGATATCCGCTGACGAACTGCCGTTCCTGAAACACGCCGTGCTCATGGGCGGGGAGCCGCCGGAGGACATGCCGGTGATGGGCTGGGAGGCGTTCGTGGAGCGCGGGCGCGAGGTCTCAGAGGACGAGTTGCGCGAGCGTCAGGCGTCGCTGTCGGCGGACGAGGTCATAAACATGCAGTACACCTCCGGGACGACGGGCTTCCCGAAGGGCGTGCAGCTCACGCACTCCAATATCGTCAAGAACGCCTTCTACATCGGCGATTGCATGGAGCTCGGGCCGGAGGATAGGGTGTGCATCCCGGTGCCGTTCTTCCACTGCTTCGGGTGCGTGCTCGGAACCCTCAACACCGTCACCCACGAGGCCACGATGGTCCCGGTCGAGAGCTTTGATCCGCTGATGGTCCTGAAAGCCGTCCACGAGGAAAGGTGCACGGCGCTGCTTGGGGTGCCGACCATGTTCATCGCGGAGCTGGAGCACGAGGACTTTGCGGAGTACGATACCTCGTCGTTACGAACCGGCATCATGGCCGGCTCGCCTTGCCCCATAGAGGTCATGAAGAAGGTGGTGGACGTGATGGGGGCCGATGAGATCACCATCGCTTACGGCCAGACGGAATCCAGCCCCGTCATCACCCAGACCCGCACGGACGATTCCCTGGAGTGGCGGGTCTCGACCGTCGGGCGCAAGCTGCCTGACGTTGAGGTGAAGATAGTCTCCGTCGAGACCGGCGAGGACGTCGGGCCGGGCGAGCAGGGCGACCTCTGCACCAGGGGCTACCACGTCATGCGCGGCTACTACAAGATGGATGACAGGACCCGCGAGGTCATAGACGAAGACGGGTGGCTGCACACCGGGGACCTCGCGGTCATGGACGAGGACGGGTACGTCAGGATCACGGGCCGGGCCAAAGACATGATCGTCCGGGGCGGCGAGAACGTGTACCCGCGTGAGATAGAAGAGTTCCTCTACACCCATCCCGACATCTCCGACGTCCAGGTCTACGGTGTCCCCGACGAGAAGTACGGCGAGCAGGTCGCCGCCGCCATCATCCCGAATCGGGATGCAAACCCGACGGCCGAGGAGATCCGGGACTTTTGCGGGGAGAACATCGCCCGCTTCAAGGTCCCTTACTACGTGGACTTCGTCGGAGACTATCCGATGACGGCGAGCGGCAAGATCCAGAAGTTCAAGCTACGCGAGGCGGCCGTCGAACGCCACGGTCTGCACGAGGCCGTGGAGACGGTGTAGGAGAAGGCCCCGGAAGCGGCGCGTGTTCTATAATCCAGGGCAGCTATGCACAGAGTAGATTTAGAGGAAGCCGAAGGTAGGCTTGCCGAGCTTATCGCCGAAGCAGCCGGGGGTGAAGAGGTCGTCATTACCCTGAGTGACGGCGCATCATTCAAGATCACACCCCTGGCGAGGCCGCGACCGAAATTCGGGAGTGCGGCGGGGCTGATCGAGATGTCGAAGGACTTCGACGATCCGCTAGAGGACTTCGAAGCCTACGCACCGTGAGGCTGCTGCTCGATACGCACACGTTCTTGTGGTTCATCGGTGGTAGTGAAGAGTTGAGCCGGGCCGCACGAGGGCTGATCGAAGACCCCAACAACCAGCGGCTCCTGAGCGTGGCGAGTTTGTGGGAGATGGCGATCAAGGTCAGCCTCGGAAAATTGAAGCTGGACTTATCTTTCGTGGAGTTGGCGGAACGTGAGATCCGGGGCAACGCGATTGAGTTGCTCGTAATTCGTCCAGATCACCTCGACGAGCTAGCGAAGCTGCCGTTCCACCATCGAGATCCGTTCGACCGGATGATCGTCGCGCAAGGTCTGGCGGAGGACATCCCGATAATCAGCAGAGACAGGGCGTTCGAGAGCTATTCCGCTAAGGTGCTGTGGCAGGATAACGCGAAACCCCGATGACGGCGAGTGGCAAGTAGGGAAGTACAAACTCCGCGAGGCCGCCGTCGAACGCCATGATCTGCAAGAGGTCGTGGAGACGGCGTAGGAGGAACGGCCGGGGCGGCGCGGGAAGATCGCCCGTGTCCTACAAGAAAGGGGCCGAGCAATCGGCCCCTTTCCTTTGTTCGATCACACCCCTAGTTCTGTCCCGGTGGAGCTTTGCCCGAGGGGTTCTGGTTCTCTGTCTCCTGCGTCTGCCCGCCACCCTTGCACGAGGGCTGCTGCCCGCCCGCTTGGTTGCCGCCGTTGTTCGTACATACCGTGTCGACCGGCGTAATCTTGGCGAACGCCGGCATGGCCATCGCCACCAACATCGCCGCCATCACGAGGCTTACCGCCATAACCGTAAGTATGCGCTTCATCGTCTCACCTCCTTGCCTCTCTTCCGCTTTCCGTTTCTCCACAACTACCCAACCAATTCCCAGCCCCACTCTGGGTCGGGAATGACGTTTGCTCGCGGACGCCGGGCGCTTTGTCGCGCTATCCGGCAAGAACAGGCGTCCGGCCCCTTGCCCTTGGTGTTTGCTCCCTGGATCACCCAGGAGCATCACCCCCTTCCTCTTCTCGCCGCGCTTTCCCAAAACGACAAAACCGGCCACGGGATCTCCAAGAGATCCCGTGGCCGGTTGCGCCACTGGCTCCTTCCACCCCAGGCGCCCATTTACAGGGGGCGGAGATCCTCGCCTCTACCTGGTACCAATTTTGCCTGCAACTCCGAACTATAGAGCGAGGTGGGGGCCACCGCATCGGCCATTTGGCACATTTAGTACATGCCTCCGTATGTGCCAGGTGGCGTATGCTGAGTGCATAGGACAGAGGCAGGTTCCCGCGCCTCTCAGAGCTTCGGGCGACGCTCGTTCGGGGGATATTGGCCGGCATGGATGGCGTCGGCGACCCGGTCCCGGGCAAAACGGCCGGTCGGATGCGGCCGGTGGGGGCCTGGCTTTGGGCGGCGCTTTGATAGAAGCACCCGACCAGTACCCAATATTTCGGGCAGTACTAAAGGGTGATACCCGGTGATGGACAACACTAGTACTAAGTCAGGGATGTGGGGGCGCCTGTGAAAGAGAACGGGCAAGGTAAAGAGAACGGGCAAGGTATGCTCGCTATGGTCAAGGCGCGTTTGCTGCCGCCGATCATGAATCCGTCGCCGTTGCTGCGTTACGGCGTGACCGTGTTGGCCGTTTTGCTGGCGCTCTTGCTCAAGCTGATGCTCGATCCCGTGACCCGGGAAAGCCCATTCCTGATGTTCTTCGGCGCCGTGATGGTCAGCGCGTGGTTCGGGGGGCTGCGCTCGGCGCTGCTGGCCACCGTTCTCTCCGCGGTAGCGAGCGATTTCTTCTTCCTGCCTCCGGTGTATTCGTTGGGGATACAGGAGGCCGGGGAGCAACTGCGCCTCGTGCTGTTCCTGGTGGAGGGGTCGTTCATCGGAGGGTTGACGGCGGTTATGCAACGCGCGCGCTGGAAGGCCGACGAGAGCGCCCGGGAGGCCATCAGCCACCAGGAGACCCTGCGCCGGAGCGAACGGGCGCTCGTGGAGAGCAGGGAACACTACAGGGCCGTGGTCGAGCAGGCCGCCGAAAGCATCATCCTCATCGACCCGGACACCAGGCGCATACTCGACTCAAATGCCGCGTTCCGCGACCTGCTAGGCTACACGGAGGAGGAGCTTGAGGGGATGACGCTCTACGATTTCGTGGCGCACGACCAGGAAAGCATCGAACGCAACGCCAGGCGTCTGCACGAAGAGGGCCGGCACACCATTGGCGAGCGGCGCTACCGGTGCAAAGACGGCTCGCTGGTGGACGTCGAGGTCAACACCAGCGTGGTCTCCCGCAGGGGCAAGAAGACGTGGAGCGTGCTCGCCCACGACGTCACCGAGCGCCGGTGGACGGAGCGGCAACTCCAGAGCACGCTGGACAACCTGCTCGCCCTCTACGAAGCGGGACGAATACTGGGTTCCAGCCTGAAGCGGGAGGAGATCGGGACGCAACTACTGGACATCACGCAGAGGGTCTCCAACCTCACGGCGGCCGTTTTGATCTTGAGGGACCGGCAGGGCCAGCCCGGCGTCCAGAGCACCACCGGCCCGCCGGGCGTGCTCGACGCGGTC
>Ga0136619_10000140_pt1 | contig 24609 bp, 23 predicted proteins | sample AntDrymUQ3532106_2_FD_104807 | JGI IMG/M metagenome (GOLD analysis project Ga0136619, IMG submission 104807) | Polar desert sand microbial communities from Dry Valleys, Antarctica - metaG UQ353 (21.06) | ecosystem: Environmental > Terrestrial > Soil > Desert | place: Antarctica: Dry Valley...
CAGGTACCAGTTCCAGCGCTGTTCGATCCAGTACTCGTGCCACTCCTCGTCCGTGCCAGGCTCGACGAAGAACTCCATCTCCATCTGCTCGAACTCGCGGGTGCGGAAGATGAAGTTGCCCGGGGTGATCTCGTTCCGAAAAGACTTGCCCTGCTGCGCGATCCCGAACGGCACCTTGACCCGGCTGGTCTGCGTGACGTTCTTGAAGTTCACGAAGATGCCCTGCGCCGTCTCCGGCCTCAGATACGCCAGGTTCTCCTCGCTCTTGACCGGCCCCATATACGTCTCGAACATCAGGTTGAACGGTCTGACTGGAGCGAAGTCGCGTCCGCCGTCCACCGGGTCCTTGACCCTGTCGTCTTCCTCGATGATCTTCGTAAGCTCTTCCGGGCTCAGGCCCTCCGCGTCTATCCCGGTGGCGTCTTCGATGAGGTGGTCGGCGCGGTAGCGGCGCTTGCTGGTGCGGCTCTCCACGAGCATGTCATTGAAGGTCTCGGTGTGGCCGGACGCCTCCCACACCTTGGGATGCATGATGATGGCGGCGTCGAGGCCGACAACGTCGTCACGCATGTGGACGGTGCGGCGCCACCACTCTTCCTTTATGTTCCGCTTCATCTCGACGCCTAAAGGTCCGTAGTCGTAGGAAGAGCGGAGTCCGCCGTAGATCTCCGAGCTTTGGTACACGAAGCCCCGGCGCTTGCAAAAAGCCACCATCTTGTCCATCGTCACGGTCTGCGACACTTCTCAACCCCCGAACCTTGTCAGATACGCCGTAAAGTCCAGCGAGTATAGCTCAGGGCGCGGCGGGGTTTGATGGGCCGGCCCTGGTTATAATGAGGGTATGGAATTACTTCTGGCAGTCGGCGTCGGCGTGGGGCTCGCCTCCGTTGCGGGGGTGCGGGCCTTCCTGCCGCTCGCGCTCGCCGCCCTCTTTACCGTCTTGGGTCTTTTCGCGAACTTCGAGTTCGTCAGCACCTACCTCGGGGTGGGCGAATGGACCATGACCGCCGTCCTCGGTGCGCTCGCGCTCGTGGAAATCGTCCTGGACAAGATCCGGGCCTTAGAGCGCGGCTTCAACTACATCATGATCCCGACAAGAACCGTCTCCGGGGCCTTGCTGTTCCTGGCGGCGTTGGGGCCGCTCGTAGAGACGGGACCGGTGCCCTGGCTCGTCGCGGGCGCCCTGATCGCCGGCATCATCGCTTTTCTCAAGGTGTTCCTGCGGCCCCCGGCGAAGGTCGAGGCTTCCGGGGTATCCGCCCGGTTCTTGAGCGGTGCGGAGGACGTGATGGCGCTTGTGGGCGGGGCAGTGGGGGTCTTGATACCGTTTGTGCCGCTGCTTCTGGTGGGGTTCCTGCTATTCTTCTACTTCAGGGTCAGGAAGCGCCGGGGAAGAAAGTACGGGGGTCTTCGCATCCTCGGCGACTGAGGCGGGCGCCGCCCCGGCGTCGCTTTCGGGGGTGTCATGGAAGAGCGCGAGATCACCATAGTCAAGGCGGGGCAGGAGACTCCGTTTTCGCGGGGTATCCTGGCGCGGACGCTGTCCCAGGCCGGGGCGCGGGTCGAGTTGGCCCACCGCATAGCCAACGAGGTGCGCTCAGAGCTCCTGGCGGAGCGCCGCTACGTGGTCGAGGAAGAGGAGGTCCTCGCGCGGGTCCGGTCCAAGCTCTTGAGGACCGACGCGGTGGTGGTGAGCCGGCTGGACAAGTGGCGCATCCTGCGCGAGTCCACGGAGCCCGTGGTGGTCCTCCTCGGCGGGGCCACCGGGGTGGGGACGAGCACCCTGGCGGCGGACATCGCCCGGCGGCTCAACATCCAGAGCGTCATAGGCACCGATTCCATCAGGGAGGTCTTGCGCAAGGCCATAAGCCCTGACCTCCTCCCGATACTCCACAAGAGCTCCTACGGGGTGAAGCGGGAGGACATCAGGATACCGGTCGCGGAGGAGGAGCGGGTGCTCTACGGCTACCAGGCCCAGGCTTCCCAGGTCTCCGTGGGGGTAGAGGCCATCGTGGACAGGGGGCTCAAGGAGGGGACGAACCTGATCATCGAGGGGGTGCATCTGGCGCCGCAGATCATCCTGGATCGCTACAAGGATCACCCGAACGTGTGCTCGCTCGTTGTATACCTCTCCGACCCCGAGGTGCACGTGGACCGCTTCCAGGTGCGCGCCCTCGGCACCTCGATGCGCCGCCCGGCCGAGGAGTACGTCCACCACTTCCGGCAGATACGCCAGATCCACGACCACATCCTGGATAGCGCGCTGAGGACCGGGGTTCAGGCCGTGGAGAACGTCTCCATAGAGGCCGCCTCCGACGCCGCCGTGGCGTTCGTGGCGAACCGGATCTCCAGCATGGCCGAGAAGGCCCACAAGCGGGAGCCCTCGCTCCTGCTGGACGCGGGCACCCCACGTGGCGGGGTGCCGATACACAGGGGCGTAAGCGGTTAGAATACGTGGAGCGGCAGGAGGTAGCTCGGAGATGAACCAGCGGCGGTTGAGAACTTTCCTCTTTGGCGGGGCTATTGGAGCCCTGACAGGGATACTGCTCGCTCCCCGGAGCGGCCGGGAGCTTCGGGGCTCCATCATGGACCGCGCCAGAGAGGCCCGCGAACGGAGCCGCGAATCCTACTTCCAGGCCCAGGAGCGGATGCAAGAGCGGCTCGCCGACGCGCGCGAAGGCTCCCGCCGGACCCCGAGCCCGGAGAACGAGGCCTTCGTGGGGCCTGCGGAAGTTTCGGCCTCGTCGGAATCCGCGCCTGTGGCGGCCTCGCACCCGCCGCTGCGGGATGTATCGTGGGATGCTCGCCGGGGGCCAAGTGGGGAGTCCGAAGAGGAGCCCGGCGACACTCCGGAGGATCTTCGCCGGCGGGTGCGGGAGACCCGGGCCCGTCTCAGGGCGCGGCTGGACGAACCCGCGAGGCCGGATACGGACGAGGACCGCGGGGAGTAGGATATGGGCATGAAACCCAGGTCCTTCATGCCCTCGGTTACGGAGGTCTCGCCGGATGAGGCCGGTTCGGTTCCGGGGCTCGAGACGATGGTCTCTTACTGGATCGAGGACAGGTGCTCCGCCGAGGACTGGTTGGTGGAGGTTCGGGAAAGCTGGGGGTCCGCGGCGTTCGCGATGCGCCGGGGCGAAGATACGCTGGGTTACGTCCTGTACGGACCGCCGGAGCACCTGCCGCACGCCGGCCGGTATCCCGTCGGACCCTTCAGCGAGGACGGGGCGCTACTGGCGTACGTCGAGGGCGACCCGCGTACGCGGCGGCATCTGCTGGTGAGGATGCTCCGGGACCTCCGGAGCCGGGGCGTCGAGCGGGTGGAGGCTGTGACCAGCGACCTCGGGCTTCCCCGGCACGTCCCCACATCGGTGCTGTTGGAGAGCGGATGGCGCCCCGCGCGTCATGGCTGGCACAGGGGCTCCCCGTACACGCTGGCTTACACGGAATTGGGGAGCGCCGTCGAAGTCGGGGAGTTGGCGCGAGGTTTGATCGGGCGGGTGAAGCTCCCGCACCTCAAGAAGTCTCCGTCCCCGGCGCCCGGAGCCTTCAACCGGGCCACGCTCTCCCGGGAGCCCGCCAGGGTCCCGTCAAGAATCGGCCTGTAGCGGCAGGATCACGGTCCTGACCGCCGAGACGCCCCCGGGCGTCGTGGCCTGTATCTCCACTATCGTCTGGGGGGATTCGAGGTCTTCGGCGGAGCCGTCTCCGCCGGGGCCGGCGGGGAGCGAGAGATCGAGGGCGAATGTGGCCCTTCGGGATGTCCCGGCCTCCAGGCTGTTCATGCTGGCCCGGTAGTAGCGGGTTTCGGAGATGGCGGTGTTCTCGGAGGCGATCTCCAGCGTGAGGTGTATGTCATCGAGCCTTTCTTCGCCCTCGTTGCGCACGGCAAGGTCCAGCCTCTGCTCCGGCAGATCCTCCAACGCCACCAACTGACCCGTGTCGAGCTCCAGGTCCAGTGATGGGCCGGAGCGGTCCTCCGGGCCGGGGGGCGCGAGGCTTCTCTCCGGGGGAGTCGCGAGGACGTTGGCGAGCAGCAGGAAAGCAGTCGCCGTAAGGGCGAACGCCAGGGTCGTCCCCAGCACCCAGAAGGCTATGTCCTTCATCCCGCCGGACTCTCCTCGATGGGATGGAGGTTCCCCACCGGCACGTCGTAGACGTTGTAGAAGTCCGCGAGCAGGGCGTCGGCCCGAACCGCGTAGACCCGGTGCCCGGAGAGGACGCCGCGGGCGACGATTGCGATGTGCTCCCCGTCAGCGGACCAGGCGATATCCTCGGGTCCGGTTTTTATCTCCATGTTCTCGTTCGCCGTGGCGGCTTCGAGGACGCCGGTCGCGAGGTCGAGCACGTAGAGTTCGGTGGGGGAGTTCGGGTTCCGGCGGCCCACGATCGCCAGCCGCTCGCCGTCCGGCGACGCCTTGAGGCTGGACGCGACGAAGTCCTCGCCGACACCGGATACGGGTTCGGGATCTCCGGGTTCCAGCGGCAGCCGGTACAGGTCGTAGGGCGCGGCGTCTTCCTTCTCGTCCGTCCGCGCCTCGCCGGCCGCGTAGAAGATGCCGTGTTTCGTCCACTGGGGGGCGCCGAAGACCTCCTTGCCTTTCGCAAGATCGCCGATCCGCCGGGAAGTCCTTTCCGATAGGTCGAAGGCGTGGATCTCGAACGACCCGGAAGGTTCCCGCCGTACCGCCGCAACCGCCTCGCTCCCGTCCGGGGAGACCGAGAGGGCGGAGATTTTGCCCTCCACGGAGTAAGGGTATGCCCGGGACACCTCGCCGTTGCCTTCTATCTCCGCGAGGGTGCTCGCTGATTCCTCGATCTCCAGGGCCACGAGCAGGTCGCCGCCAGGGAGCGGGCTCATCGCCAGGACGCCGGTGGCGATCTCATCCACGCTCAGGCTCTCTGCTCCGGGGCTGGTACGGTAGATCGCACGCGGCGCTCCCTCTACCACCGGAGACGTGGTAGTTGACGTTTCCGAGAGGTCGGCGCCGAGTATGGCGAGGCGATCCACAGAGGCGATCCACTCGACCTCTTCGGCGCCAAAGTCCCTGGTCGTCCGGCGCCGGAGTTCCCGGGTGTCCGGCGCCTTGTCCACGACGTAGCCGTCAAGGACGAACGCGAGCCTATCTCCCGACGGGCCCCACCGCGGGGAGGCTTTGTCGCCGGGGCCGAAGCTCAGCGGTCGCACCCCCGGTCCCAGACCCAGGTCGGCTTCTCCTCTTTCCGCCGGCTCCGCCGGTATGACGACCTCCCCGGCGGTCCCGCACCCGGCCAAAAGGAGAAACGTCGCGGCCAACGTAGCCAGCGCGGTTCTACATCGCATGGCTCTCGGAGCGGGTTGGGGGGAGTTTGGGGAGCTTGACGGTGAAGGCGGAGCCGGCGCCGGCCTCGCTCTGCACGGACACGCTCCCTCCGTGCAGTTCGACGATCTCCCTGGCGATGGCGAGCCCGAGGCCGCTACCGCCGGACACCCGGGAGCGGTCCTTATCCACCCGGTAGAACCGCTCGAAGAGCTGGTCCAGGTCTTCCGCGGGGATGCCGACGCCGGTGTCCCGGATCGTCACGATGATGGACGAGGCGTCCTCCTCCACGGAGACGTCCACCCGGTCGCCGGGGTCGGAGTATTTGATCGCGTTGTCCAGCAGGTTGAGGAAGACCTGGTAGAGCTTCGGGGCGTCGCAGACACACCGGTGCTCGGCGCGGTCGTCGAAGTGGACCTCGATCGCGAACCTCTCGGCCTTCTGGCCCAGGGACTCGACGGAGTTCCGGATAACGGCGCTCAGGTCCGACGGCCCGACCTCCAAAGAGTAGCGCCAGGAGTCCATCTGGGCGAGGGTGAGAAGCTCCTCGATCATGCCCCGGATGCGCTGCAGCTCCTGGTCCGCGAGCTCTAAGGCCCGGTGCTCCAGCGGGTCCAGCCTCTCCCCGGCGCGCTCCAGCAGGCCGACGGCGCTCTGGATGGTCGTCAGGGGGGTCCTGAGCTCGTGCGAGAAGTCCGAGACGAAAGCCGTCTTGGCCCGCTCCAGCGCGCGGTGCTCGGTTATGTCCCTCACCGCCAGGATGGCCCCGGCGCTCGTTCCGTTGTCCGCGCTGTCGCCGTTGCTCATCCTGGCCGCGTAGGCCCAGTAGGTTTTGTCTTCAGACTCGAACTCTCTCACGGCGACCCCGATCGTGGCGGCCTCCCTCAAGCACCAGGATACTTCTTCCGGGACCCCGATCTCCTCCAGCCGGCGGCCGTAATCGGTGGGGCGGATGCCCAGCATTCCCGCGGCGGCGGGGTTCACCATCGTCACGCGCCCGCCGGGGTCGGTGGCGACGACCGCTTCGGGGGAGGCTTCCAGGACGGCCTCCAGGCGACTTTTTTGTTCCTGGATCTCCCCGACGTAGTGCTCTATCTCTTCGGACATGTAGTTGAAGGCCCGGGCCATCTCGCCCAGCTCGTCGTTGCTGGTGACGGGCACGGTTGTCTTGTAGTCGCCCGATGCCACCCTGATGGCGGCGTCGCGGGTCTCCGAGAGGGGGCGGGTGATCTGGCGCGTCAGCAACAGACTTCCGAGCCCGGCGAGGAGTACGCTCGCCAGGATGGCGCCGAGTATCCCGTAGCGGAGGTAGGCGAGCGTCTGATCCAGGTCCTCCTGCGGCGCCGTGTAGACCATGACGCCCCGCGCCTGCCCGTCCACGTCCACGAGCGGGAACACCGCGATGTACCGGGGGCCCTCCCGCGGCACGAGCCTGCCCTGGCCGGCCGGAGACCCGGCGGCGCGCTCCATGATCCCGGCGTCGAGGCCCAGCCACCGGTACGCCTGACGGGGTTTTACGGAATCACCGGAACCGTCCCTGGCCGCCAGGGGATCGCCGTCCGGCCCCACGTAGAGAACGCCCAGCCCGGTCGGTCCGGCTACCGAACGGACGAGCTCCCCGGCGTAGGTCTCGGATGCCGGCAAGGTCTGGTCCTCCGGGTTGCGGAGACCTTCGATGAACTCCCCTGCCCCGGCGTTGGCCGTCTGGGAGCGCCGGGCGAGGAGGTCGCTCTCCGTGTCAACCAGCCGATTCTGGGCGAAGTAGTAGAGGACCAGCCCTATAACCAGGCTGGTGACGGCCGAGATCCCGACGAGGTTCACGAAGATCCGGGCCCTGAAGCTCGGCTTCGGAAAGCGTTCTGTTGTGCCTTTCCTGTCTACCTCACGCCTCCGCTGCTTGCCCGGATCGTCCTCTCAGGAGGCCCGGGCGGTTCGGTAGCCCACGCTCGGGACGGTCTGGATGATCTCCGGCTTCGATGGGTCGCGCTCGATCTTGCCGCGCAGCCGGCTGATGTGGACGTCTATGTAGCGGCTGGCGAGATAGTGCTGCCCCGTGGAGACGGCGTCGGAGATCTGGGTTCTGGTGAAAGCCTGTCCCGGACGCCGCATGAGCATGGCGAGTATCTTGAACTCCGTCGGCGTGAGCTCCAGAGTCTCGCCGTTCTTGCTGACGGTGTACCCTGTCGGGTCCAGCTCCAGCGGCCCGAGCTTCACTATGCCGTCCCGGCCAACCCCTTCCTGACGCCCGAACCGGCGCAGGATGGCCTTGATACGGGCGAGCAACTCTTTGGTGTCGAAGGGCTTGGTTATGTAGTCGTCCGCCCCGAGCTCCAGCCCGACCACCTTGTCCACGGACTGGCTCTTGGCCGTCAGCATGACCACCGGAACGTCGCTCTGCTCCCGGATCTTCTGCAACACCTCGAACCCGCTGACGCGCGGCAGCATGACATCGAGGACCACGAGATCCAACCTCTCCCGGCCCACGACCCGGAGCGCCTCCGTTCCGTCCTCCGCCGTCAAGACCTTGTACCCCTCAGACGCCAACACGATGGACGTGACCTCCAGGAGCGCCGCATCGTCGTCTACCAGCAAAATGGTCTCGTCCAAGCTCCGAAATCCCTCCGTACTCACTCCGTCTCCAGAAAGACTATCCTACCTCATACGGGACCGTTACCGAATGCCGGAACCTCTTGTACGGAGAACAAGAAAAACTTGAAGGCAGCACGCTTAGATTTTATAATGCCCGAACGTTTAGATGTTTTGAGTTGTTTTCAGTGATCGGGAGGAACGACATGGGCAAGAGCATCGGTATAGACCTCGGCACCACGAACAGTTGCGTGGCGGTGCTCGAGGGCGGGGACCCTGCGGTCATAACCAACTCCGAGGGCGAGCGGACCACGCCTTCGGTCGTGGCTTTCGACAAGAAGAGCGGCGAGCGGCTGGTCGGTCAGTTGGCCCGCCGGCAGGCCGTGACCAACCCGGACCGCACGATCTACTCGATCAAGCGTTTCATGGGCCAGCGCCACGACCAGGTCAGGCAGGAAGCCTCGCGGGTTGGGTATGAGATCAAATCCGGCTCCGGAGGGGACCTGCGGGTGCAGGTGGCGGAGAAGAAGTACTCGCCGCCGGAGATATCCGCGATGACCCTCCAGAAGCTGAAGCGGGACGCCGAGGATTACCTGGGCGAAGAAGTTACCGAGGCGGTCATCACCGTCCCGGCGTACTTCGAGGACGCCCAGCGCCAGGCGACCAAGGACGCCGGCAGGATCGCCGGCCTGAACGTGAAGCGGATCATCAACGAGCCGACGGCCGCGGCGCTCGCCTACGGGCTGGACAAGGAGAACGACCAGACCATCCTCGTCTTTGACCTGGGCGGCGGCACGTTCGACGTCTCCATCCTGGAGCTTGGCGAGGGCGTATTCGAGGTCAAGGCGACGAGCGGCAACAACCACCTCGGCGGCGACGATTTCGACCAGAAGATAGTCGAGTGGATGGTGGCCGAGTTCAAGAAGGCCGAAGGCATAGACCTGGGTAAGGACAAGATGGCGACCCAGCGCCTCGTCGAGGCGGCCGAGAAGGCCAAGCGGGAGCTGTCCTCCACTACGAGCACCTCGATCAACCTGCCGTTCATCACCGCTGACGCGAACGGCCCGAAGCACCTGGACCTGACGCTCTCGCGGGCGCAGTTCAACAACCTGACCGCCGACCTCGTCGAGGCCACGGCCGGCCCGATGCGCCAGGCGATGGGCGACGCGGGCCTGAAGGCCGGCGACATAGACCAGGTGATCCTGGTCGGCGGTTCTATCCGCATCCCGGCGGTGCAGGAGAAGGTCAAGGAGCTGACCGGCAAGGAGCCGCACCGGGGCATCAACCCTGACGAGGTCGTCGCCATCGGCGCCGCCATCCAGGCCGGTGTGCTCGCTGGTGAGGTCAAGGACGTGCTCCTCCTCGACGTGACGCCCCTCAGCCTCGGCATCGAGACCAAAGGCGGCGTGATGACCAAGCTGATCGAACGCAACACCACCATACCTACGCGCAAGGGTGAGACTTTTACGACCGCCGACGACAATCAAGGTTCGGTCGAGATAAAGGTCTTCCAGGGCGAGCGCGAGATGGCGATGTACAACAAGCTCATCGGCAACTTCCAGCTCGTCGGCATCCCGCCCGCCCCGAGGGGTGTACCTCAGATCGAGGTTTCGTTCGACATAGACGCGAACGGCATCGTCAACGTGGGGGCGAAGGACCTGGGCACCGGCAAGGAGCAGCGGATCACGATCACCGCTTCGAGCGGTCTCTCGGACACGGACATCGAGCAGATGGTCCGCGACGCCGAGTCGCACGCGGAGGATGACAGTCGCCGCCGCGAGGAGGCCGACGTCCGCAACAACACGGACAACCTGGTCTACACAGTGGAGCGTTCGCTGAAGGACGTGGACGGCAAAGTGGACCCGAACACCAGGCTCGAGATTGAGAAGGCTATCAAGGAAGCCAGAGAGGCGCTCGCCGCCGAGGACATCGAGGAAATCAAAGTCAAGCAAGAGGCCCTGATGACCGCCTCCCACGCGCTCTCCCAGCAGCTCTACCAGCAGGCCCAGGAGCAGCAGGAAGGCGCCTCCGCCGGCGGGTCCGAGAGCCCGGACGACGATGATGTGGTCGAGGACGCCGAGATCGTAGACGACGAAGACGACAGGGAAGAGCGGAAGTAGCAGAAACCGGAAGCCGCGCGGGCGGGAGATCCTCCGTGGACTCTCCGCCCGTCCACCCGCCCACCCACAGGAGGATGCGGAGTTTTGAGCAGCGAAGAACAACGCCGCCAACCCGACCATGAGCCCGAAGCTCCGAGCACGGAAGCCGGCGAAGCCAGCGACGATCAGAGTTCCGGGGAGGACTCAGAGCAGATAGAAGAGCCGCAGGGCTCTGCCTCTGACCCGGCGTACGTCGAGTATCTGGACGAACCCTCCACTGCTGGTGACGCTGCGGACGTGGAGGATCTGACGGAAGAGGAGCCCGGCGTCGCCGAAGAAGAAGTGGCTGCTCTGGCCGTGGAGTTGGAGGAGGTCCGCCGGGAACGCGACCGGTACCTCGACTCCCTGATGCGCCTGAAAGCCGAGTTCGATAACTCGCGCAAGCGCCAGGAGCGGGAGAGGGAGCGCGTCTTGATGTCGGCCTCCGAGAGGCTCGTCACGGAGTTGCTGCCGGTGCTGGACAACCTGGACCGGGCGCTGGAGGTCGAGGGCGACGTGCGCGAGGGCGTGAGGGCCACCCGCGACCAGTTTGTGGACGTGCTCGGCCGTGAGGGGCTCCTGGCCGTCGCCTCCGACGGCCAGGACTTCGATCCCAACGTCCACGAAGCCGTCATGGGCATGCCCTCGGACGAGCACGAGGAGGGTACGATCCTCCAGACCTTCCAGCGGGGCTACGTCCTCAACGGCAAGCCCATACGCCCGGCGAAGGTTGTGGTTGCGAAGCAGGTTTAGGTATGGAGACGAAGGATCTGTACAAAGCCCTGGGGGTTTCCAGGGGGGCCTCTCAGGATGAGATCCGGCGCTCCTACCGGAAGCTCGCGCGCAAGAACCACCCTGACGCCAACCCCAACGATCCCGGCGCGGAGAATCGCTTCAAGGAAGTGCAGCACGCCTACGAGGTGTTGTCAAATCCGGAGAAAAAGCGGGAATACGACGAGGGCCCCCGATCCTACTTCGGCTCGCAGGGCGGTGCGCGAGGGGGTACCCGGAGCGCCACCGGCGGTTTCTCGGATGTCTCCGACCTCTTCGATAGCTTTGGCGGTTTCGGAGACGTTTTCGGAAGGGCCGCGCGCACCGGAACCGCGGCTACCCGTGGTACTGACATAAAAGTAAGCGTGAACTTGAAGTTCAAAGATGCGCTGAGCGGTGTGACGACGCGGGTTGGGGTGCCGGTGGAGGAGGGGTGCGGGGAGTGTCGGGGGAGCGGGGCGGCACCTGGGACGGCGCCGAAGACGTGCCCGGAGTGTGGGGGACGGGGGACCAGGAGCCGGGACCAGGGGTTCTTCGCGCTCTCGGAGCTGTGCTCGCGGTGCGAGGGGGACGGCAGGATCGTCGAGAAGCCGTGCAACCGGTGTGGGGGTAATGGAAGGGTGCGACGGAACCGCCAGATCACGGTGAAGATACCGGCCGGGGCGAAGGAAGGGATGCGGATACGGGTCCCCGGCAGGGGGCATGCGGGGGAAAAGGGTGGACCTGCGGGGGATCTGTACGTGGTCACGCGGGTCGAGGAGCATCCGGTCTTCAAGCGGCGCGGGGACGACCTCGTGGTCGGGGTGCCGGTCAGCTTCGTGGAGGCGGCGCTGGGGGCGGAAATTCAGGTTCCCCGTCCGGGCGGCGGCACGGTGAGGCTGCGGTTGCCCGCCGGGACACAAGACGGAAAGCAGCTCAAGGTGCGGGGGGCCGGAGCCCCGAAGCCGCGCAGCGAGGAGAGCGGGGACCTCATAGTACGGGTCTCTGTCGTAGTGCCCAGGAAGCTCAAGAAGCGAGAGCGTGAGATCCTGGAGGCTCTCGCCGTGGAGCGGGACGAAGACGTGCGCGCGGATCTGTTCAGGGAGGTCAGGGAGGTGGGCGCGTGAACCTCAGGAAGCGTCCGGTGTTCATGATAGGCGTCGCCGCCGAGCTCATCGGGGTGCATCCGCAGACGTTGCGAATGTACGAGCAGAAGGGACTCCTCCGTCCGAGGAAGAGCATCAAGAACACCCGGCTCTACTGCCAGGAGGACGTGGATCTCGGGCTCCGCATCCAGGAGTTGACGCAGGAGTTGGGCATGAACCTCGCCGGGGTCAGGAGGGTGCTGGACATGGAGCGTCGGCTCTCCAGGCTCGAAGCCGAGAACTCGCGACTGCGCGAGGAGCTAGAGCGGCAGCAGAAAGAGTACGGCCGGATGCTGGCGGAGGTGCATCGAAGCTACAAGCGGGAGCTGATGCCCGTCCCTCGCGGCGAGCTGGCGCGGATCGCGCGGATCGTGCGGGGTGGTCGCGGCGCGAGGAAGGACTTCTGATGGCACAGAGCATGCACTGCTACCGTCATCCCAGGCGGGAGACCCGGGTTTCGTGCGCTACGTGTGGGCGGCCGATCTGCACGGAGTGCATGGTGCAGACGGACGTCGGGATAAAGTGCCCCGACGACGCCCGGCTGCCCCGTGGCGCCCGGGCCGGGGCGATGAAGACGGGTCAGATCGCCCGGACGTTCCTCGCCGGGGCCGCCGTGGCGGTCCTCGGCACGGCGGCCGTCTACGCCATCTTCCAGATCAATTTCTTCACCCTGATCCTCTCGGCCCTGGCCGGATACGGCGCCGGGACCCTCATCCACAGCGCCGGCGGCCGCAATGGTGGACCGCTGGCGATGTCCGTCTCCGGCGTCGCCGTGACGATAGCCTTCGTTCCGGTGCTGGCGCAGCAGTTCCTGGCTACGGGCAATGTATCCATCATCAGGCTCCTCGCGGCCGTAGTGGCCGTCGGCTTCGCCGTGTACAACAGCCGCTGACTCAGAAAGCCGGCGCTACTACGGCCCACTCAGCTAGAGGCTCCGCGCTGGTGTGACCAATCGGGGCTATGGTAAATTAGTCGGCACGCAGCAAGGTCGCGGGGCGTACACCGAAGGGTGGATCTTGTACCTGGGGAACCTCTCCCGAGAGGCCAGAGAAGTCATGGACACGGCCCACCAGGTCGTGCGCGGAGGGCGCTCGAACCTGCTCGGCACGGAGCACATCCTCTTCGCGCTGCTGGCCCAACAGGACGGCGCGGTGCGGCGGGTGTTCTTTGAGCTAGACCTTAACCTGGGCATGGCGGAGACAAAGGTCAAGGACGCCATACGCCGCCTGGAGCTCTCGCGTCCGGTCTCGGCGGAGGACCGCGTCTACCCGACCCAGCGGACCAAGCAGGCGATGACGCTCGCAGTGGAGGAGGCCCAGCGCCTCAACGAGGAGGAGGTGGGGCCGGAGCATCTCCTCCTCGGGCTTCTACGTCTCGGCGAGGGGGCGGCTTTTGGTGTGCTCAAGGCGGTGAACTTCACCGAGGAGGACACGCGGCGGTTCCTGGAGCAGGCTGGTGGCGGACTGGGAGAGCTTTCCGCCAACCCCGACAGCATGCTCGCCAAGCACACCATCAACCTCACGGAGCTCGCCCGCGACGGCAAGCTCGACTCGGTGGTCGGACGGGAGGGAGAGATCCGGCGCCTCATCCAGATCCTGGGCCGCCGTACCAAGAACACGCCGGTTCTGATCGGGGAGCCAGGCGTCGGCAAGACCAGCATCGCCGAAGGACTGGCCCAGAAGATAGTGGCCGGCCGGGTGCCGGAGTTCCTGAAGGGCCGTCACATCCTGGCGCTGGACATGGGATCGCTGATGGCCGGGGCCAAGTTCCGCGGGGACTTCGAGGAGCGCCTGCGTGCCACCCTGAACGAGGTGAAGAACTCCGATGGCCGCTTCATCCTGTTCATAGACGATCTGCACAACGTGGCCCGGATGGGCTCGGCTGGCGGCGGCATGGCGGGGGACATACTCAAGCCGGCGCTGGCGCGGGGCAACGTCCGCGTCATCGGCGCGACCACCATAGACGAATACCGCAAGCTCATAGAGCCAGACGCCGCGCTGGAGCGCCGCTTCCAGTGCATCTCCGTCGAGGAACCTTCCGAGGTGGATACGGTGCGCATCCTGCGCGAACTTCGGAGCCGCTACGAGGAGCACCACGGCGTCGAGATCACCGACGAGGCGCTCCAGGCAGCGTCCAGCCTCGCCCACCGCTACATCGCCGACCGCTTCCTGCCGGACAAGGCCGTTGATCTCCTGGATGAGGCGGCCAGCCAGGTGCGCATAGACGCCACCATGCCGGACGAACCAGAGACAACCGGAGAGTACGAAACTCCTTCGACAGACGGGAACCCGGACGGGAACGACGCTTTGCGGGACGGACGCGCGAACCGGAGTAGAAACGGCAAGGTGGCGGTGAATCGGGAGGAGATAGCGCGGGTCGTCAGCGCATGGACCGGCATCCCCGTGACGCGGATGCTCAAGGACGAGGCCGAGCGGCTGCTCTCGATGGAGAAGGCGTTGCACCGGCGTGTGATCGGCCAGGTGCCCGCAGTGGACGCCGTCTCGGAGGCCGTGCGGCGGGCGCGGGCGGGACTGGCCGCCCCGAATCGGCCCATAGGCAGCTTTATCTTCCTCGGGCCCACGGGCGTCGGCAAGACCGAGCTGGCGCGCGCCCTCGCCGAGTACCTCTTCGACGACGAGGACGCCATGATCCGGCTGGACATGTCCGAGTACATGGAGGCCCACGCTGTCAGCCGGCTGGTCGGCTCCCCGCCAGGCTACGTCGGCTACGACGAGGGCGGCCAGCTCACGGAGGCCGTGCGGCGACGCCCGTACTCGGTGCTGCTGCTGGATGAAATCGAGAAGGCCCACCCTGACGTGTTCAACATGCTCCTCCAGATCCTCGAGGACGGGCGTCTCACGGACAACAAGGGCCGGACGGCCTCTTTCGATAACGCCGTCATAATCATGACCTCCAACGTGGGCGCGGAGCTTATACCCGGCTCTCGCGAGATGCTGGGCTCTTACGAGAAGTTCCACGGCCGCCTCGTGCAGAAGCTGCACGCCTTCTTCCGCCCCGAGTTCCTGAACCGGGTGGACGAGGTAATCGTCTTCCACGCGCTCGGCGAGGAGGAGTTAATCCGGATTTCCGACCTCCTGCTCGAGCGCGTCCGGCATCTGGCGATGAGCCAGGGCATCTCGCTGGACTTCTCGCTCGCGGTCAAGCGCCGCATCTCCCGGGAAGGCGAGGACTCCATCTTCGGCGCCCGTCCTTTGCGGCGCGCGATCCAGAAGTGGATCGAATCCCCCCTCAGCAAGGAGATCATCTCCAGCCGCTTCGGACCCGGCGCGACCGTCCACGTGGATGTCGGCGCCCTCGGCCAGATAACCTTCGAGCGTACGGATCAGGCATCCAGGCAGCCCGCGACCTTCGGAAATGCCTGAAACATCGCTTTAACCTTTAACCATGCGGATTAACCTGTGGATAACTTTGTGGCCCGACTCCCGAAAACGCATAAAACCGGGCTTTTGCGCGCCGGAGAGAAGCCGCTCTGAAGGTAGTCTCAATTACAGTTGACCTTAAGATCAAATTATATCTAAACTTTAGGTAAAGCTCCGAAAAATACTTTCAGAAAGGCTAGCGTAGCCTGAAGATGCGTGCTAGGGTTGGCGCCATGAGAGAGGATATGGAGTACATCAGCGGGGTATTGGACGAGTTGGAGGCCATCGTTCAGGACGCTTCCAGTGTGCCGATGCGCAAGGGTCGGGCGGTGGTGGATCGGGCAGACATGCTCGTGATGCTGGACGAGTTGAGGGGATCTTTGCCCGCCGAGCTTTCGGACGCCGAGGCTGTTCGCCGGGAGTGCGCGGCCGTGGTGGCGGCGGCCGAAGAGGAGGCACGCCGGATCGTCGAGCTCGCGCACGAGCGATCTGAGGCTATGGTCGTGGACACGGAGTTGTACCGGCGTTCCCAGCGGCGCGCGGACGAGACCGTGGACCGGGCGGAGCGTTACGCCGAGGAGATCTCCGGCGGCTCCGAGGTGTACCAGGACCGGGTGATGGGACAGTTGGAGAACTGGTTCGAGGACTCCATCGTCTCGGTCGGGGAATCTCGCCGCGAGTTGAACGGCGCTCCGGTGAGCCGGCCCGCTCCACAACCCGAGTCTACAGAAGAGAACGGTAGCGAGGAAGGCTGGCGGGCAAGCTCGGCGTAGGCCGGTTTTTCGCTCCAGACTCGCGGAGCCCCGCTTCGCAACCCCAGCCTTTATCGTTGTAGCCCCCGCATCTCCGCTGGAGTTACGGCTTTAGCCTACTCCTCGCCGGTCAGCGCGACCCGCTGAAAGTAGTCTACGCCGTCCCGGATTGTTGACGCCGCCGCGTTCGTGCTGGCCGGCGAGGACGAGGAGGATGGTTGGGTCCCATGCTCCCCAGTTGGGGGACGGCTCAGTGCTCATCGGGGGATGAGAGGGTCGTTTCGAGGGCTTCGAGCCGCAGGTTTATTTCGTCTAGGGCCTTGTTGAGATCGCCGGCGGCGGCCCGGGCGGCTCCTTCGCTCTCTATGGAGATGCGGACCACCCGCGCGCGCAGGCTCAGGAGACCGTCAACCATGCCGGAGATCTCCGCGTCCGCCGCCCCAAGCTCTTCTTCGAGATGGCTGAGATCTTCGTCCCGCCCCGGGTTCGGCGCGGTGACGCGCGAGCGGAGGTCCTCCAACGCTTCAGCGGCCTTCTCCCGGCGATGCGCGACGTCCACCATGCGCTCGGCCACCGCGTGGAGCTTCGGGACGGCGTCGTCGAGTACGGCCCGGGTCACGTCGCCGGACTCTTCGATGGCGGTCACGACCTTGCGATAGACGCCCAGCGCCGCCTCGACCCTCTGGCGGGTCTCTCCCCGAGCCAGCCAGCGGACCCGGCGCTCCGGCGGGACGCGGGCGCTTTCCGGGCCGGGACTGCCGGGCGCCGGCCTTGCGATGCGGCCTCGCAAAACCCGCTCTCGGAAAGCGGTGTCCCGGTAAGACAGGAACACCAGGGCCGTGTAGGTGATGGCGGTGAGCAGCGGCATCCACCAGAGGAGGGTGGTAGCGAATATGCCCACCCCGATCACCGGCACGACCACGTTCATGGGGCGCAGGAGGGCGGCTCGTATCATCCGGCGCCGCTCTTCCGGAGCGAGTGGGGCGCGCTCGGGGGCTTCGCCCTGAGTGCGCCTGTCAGGCTCTCGCATCTTCTGGTCCATCCGGCGTCCGTATCAGCACCCGCTCGCCCACCTTCAGGGCGAGGGCTTGGGCGGCGCTGCCCCGGTTTATGGCAAGGCTCAGGCGCCAGTGAGAATCGGGGACGAGGATCAACTCCCCCGCTTTCGCGGACCCGAAGGTCTCCACGTACCGGACAGCCATGTCGCCGTCTCCCGCGTCCACCGTCACCGTGGCGCCGTACCCAAATCCGGCCCTGTCCTCCATTATGGAGAGCCGGGCGTTGCCGTAGCGATCAATGGAGATGATACGGGCCGAAAGGCCGGAGCCACCGTCGGCCTCCGCGGCGTCCGGCAGGTACAGGTTTGCCAGAGAGAGGGGATCTATCTCCTCCCCGACCTCCCCGATCTCGACGCCCGCGGCGAGGTGCGCTGTGACAGGGGAGAACACGTCGCGGCCGTGGAAGGTATTGGATATGGGCTGTATGTGGTAGCGGCTATTCGTGAGTGCCACAGCCTCCACGGCGCCGCCCATGGAATTCACGGCGGGGACAAGTAGCCCGTTGTCCGGCCCCACCAGGAAGGCCTCGCTGCTCGTGCGGATGGCCACGCCTCGCCGCTCCGTGCCGACGCCAGGGTCCACGATCGCCAGGTAGACGGCGTCGGCTGGCATGTAGCGGGTGGCGTACTGCAGGATCTCCGCACCCGCCTCCACCCCGAAGCCCGGAACCTCGTGCGTCAGGTCCAGTATCTGGATGCCGGGAACTATCGAGGCCATCACACCCTTGCACGTGCCGACGAAGTCGTCGGCGAGCCCGAAGTCCGAGAGGAAGCAGATGGGCCTCATGCCGATAGTATAGAACGGCCGCGGACCCGTCACCGGCGGGCAAGAGTCTTTGCGGTGGCTAGCGCTTCACGCCGATGCCTAGAGACTGGACCATCAGGCGGAAGTCTTGCTGGCGGCTCGCGGCCTTCAGGGCTTCCTCGTAGTCGATGCGCTCCTCTTCGACGAGCTTCAGCAGGGCCTGGTCGAAGGTCTGCATCCCGTAATACTCACCCTCCGAGATGGCCTCCTGTATCCTGCTGGTCTGGGTCTGGTCCAGTATGAAGTCCTGGATGCGTCCGGTGGCGACCATGACCTCGCAGGCCGGCACCCGGCTCTTACCGCCCTGCGTGCGGATCAAACGCTGACCGATTATGCCCTTGAGCGTGCTGGCGAGCATGATGCGCACCTGCGCCCGCTCGTGCGGCGGGAAGAGGTCTATCATGCGGTTGACGGTCTCGGTGGCGTCCAGGGTGTGCAGCGTGCTAAGGACGAGGTGCCCCGTCTCCGCGGCGGATAGGGCTATCTGCGCGCTCTCCGCGTCCCGGATCTCACCGATCAGGATGATGTCAGGGTCCTGGCGCAGCACACGCTTCAGGGCCCGCGCGAAGGAGGCCGTGTCGGCTCCTACCTCGCGCTGGTTGATGAGGCACTTGTCGTCTTGGTGCAGGAACTCTATCGGGTCCTCGATGGTGACGATGTGTTTGGACATCGAGCGGTTGACGAGGTTGAGCATGGAGGCGAGCGTAGTGGACTTGCCGCTGCCCGTGGTCCCGGTGACCAAGATTATCCCTCGTTCCTCGAAAGCCAGGCTCTTGATGACCTCCGGCAACCCGAGGTCCTCGAATCTGGGTATCCCGAACGGGATGAACCTCATGACTATGGAGATGGCGCCCCGCTGCCGGAAGCCGTTGACCCGGAAGCGGCCCACTCCCGAGACGGCATACGAGAAGTCGGCTTCCCCTTCTTCCTCGAAGGTCTCGATCATTTTCTCCGGGATGATCTCCCTTAGTATCCCCTCGGTGTCCTCCGAGCGCAGTACTTCATGGCCCTCCAGCACGCCGAGCTCGCCGTGTATCCGGATCATGGGCGGAGCCCCCACCTTCAGGTGCAGGTCGCTCCCGCTCAACGCGACCACCTTGCTCGCCAGCTCGTCTATTTTGCTAGTCTGAAGTTCCATCGCTCCACCTCTCCGCACTTCGTGTCCGGGCTTTGCTCCAGATGCTATCGGCCATTCCAAACCCACACTTTAGCTCTCCCCCCGCGTATTGGGAAGAGCCAGGCCCGCCTAATCGCCCACGCAAGAGCGGAGAAGCGGCTCATGGACACCGGGACCACGCGCCCCCCAATCCCCACCGGGCCGAGATACCTGCATGTAAACCTTAAACTTATCTCACCCTCGATCATCGGTTCATGTAGATTGCTTTACCGACTCTAAAATGTGACACGATTCAACATGTTGTGCCGGGCTGACGCCGGAGGCGAACATGTCGTAGATCGCTTGTGCTCGATACGGGTTTTCCTTTTACTTAAAGCGAATCGCGCAGGTTGCGCCGGCAGATCGGCGATGCTAGCTTTGATCTCGGGCGCGTCCCGCAGGACCCGGGGCTCGGTTTAATCTTGGGTTCAGGGGCGGGCCTGTTGTGGGTCTCATCAGCAGGGAGGGGTGATGGGACCCGGGTCGAGGCTCTTTGTGGGAAGGGCCGGTCGCCCGGGGGTGTCACGGTCTCGACCGTCATATCTCCGGGCGTTTCTCTTGGCTTTCAGCCATTATCTGTCGCCAGTCATCTGCTTTTTGGTGGGGCTGACGAACTTTATTCGAAGATCGGGGCTGCGGTGCTGGTGTAGGCAGTGAGCCAGTGGAGGTCTTCCTCGGTGAAGGGCTCGGTCGAGGTGCGGGTGGCGTAGACGACGCCGACGGTGCGGCCTTTGGCGGAGACTGGGACGGCCAGGGAGTTGGTCCAGCGGGTGTTGGTGCGGGCCTGCGGGAGACGTCGGGGTCCGGTCACGGCGAGGGTGGGATGGGTGGTTCGGACGATCAACTCCACGAGGCTCCGGTCGTCTTGGGAGAGCTCGCGGGCCGTGGGGTCGCCGATGGGGGCGAGGTCGGGGGTCCGGATAAGGGCCACCCGGTCGGCCTTGAGCTCTTTTCGGATGCCTTCCGCTATCTGCTTCGGGGGGGCTTCCGGGTCGAGGTTTCTCGGGAGCGAAGGCCGGAAGACCAGCCGGCTGGAGAGGATGAAGTTCATGCTCGTGCCGGCCACGATGCCGAGCAGGTTGAAGATCGCATAGAGCGGAAAAGCGTCCGAGACGTACTTCAGCAGCGGATAGTAGACGGCGAAGTTCGCCCCGATGCCCATGATAGCGACCGGGTACGCCAGGGCGCCGCGCAGCAGGAAGTGGATGCGGCTGGAGTGGCGCACGTCGCGCCAGGTGAAGGCGTTGTTCAAGAGGAAGTTGCTGAGGATGGAGAGGCCCACGGCGAACATCCAGGCGATGACCTTGTGGGCGTCCACGTACTCGACCAGGAAGATGAGGGTCAGCATGTTTACCAGCACGCCCGACGCCCCGACGAGGGCGAACTTCCAGAAGCGCCCCGCCGAGGGCACGTACCAGAACAGGCTGGCTATGTGGGCCAGGTACTCCGTGCCCTGCTGGAGTCCCGCCTTGGAGACGCCGCTCTCCCGCGACCGGAAGCTGAACGGCACCTCGACCACCCGCAACTCCGGCGCGCACACGAGAATCTCCAGCAGCACCTTGAACCCGGTGGGGCGGAACTGAATGCCGGAGACGGCCTCGTTGCGGACCAGGAAGAAGCCGGTCATCGGGTCGCTGGTCTTGCGGGCCTCTTTGAACAGGATGCGGGCCAGCCACTTGCTGCCGACGGAGACCGCCCGGCGCACCGGGCCGGAGAGCCCCGCGTAGTCTCCGCCGCGGGCGTAGCGGCTCGCCACCACCACGTCCGCGTCCGACCGCTGCGCGGTCTCCAGCATCTCGCGCACCTTCTCGGGCGGGTGCTGGAGGTCGGCGTCCATCACGCAGGTGTAGACGCTCCGGCCGGAAACCACGTCCATCCCGGCCGTCACGGCCGTAGAGAGACCGCCTTCCCGGTCCGGGCTTTCGCGGTGGATCACGGAGATCCGGCCGTCTTCTCCGGCAAGGTCCCGCACGACGGAAGGCGTCTCGTCGGTGGAGTCGTCCACGAAGATCACCCGGTAGTCCACGCCCGCGAGGCTTTTCCTCAGCCCGCGCACCAACCGCGATACGTTGGCCGCCTCGTTCCGGGTGGGGATCACCAGCGTCAGAAGCGTGGCGCCCGGCGCGGGATCTTCCGCTGCGCGCTCCTCCGCCGCGCGATGGCCCGCCACACGCTCTTCCGCCACCGTTCGCTCTTCCTCTCTCATGGCCGGCTCAAGGCTAGCACACCGGGCGAAACGAGCCCAGAAAGATAAACTGTCTTCCGGCAATCTTCAGGACATCCGCGGAGGTGTGAGATGGCGACGGAAAACCACGAGCGAGCCCACGTCCACGTCTCGGGCCGGGTGCAGGGGGTCTCCTTCCGGGACGCGACCCGCCAGAAGGCCCTTGAACTCGGCCTCAGCGGCTGGGTCAGGAACCTTCCCGACGGCCGCGTCGAGGTGTTATTCGAAGGTCTCTCCGATGAAGTGCGCCAGGCGGTCCAGTGGTGCGAAGGCGGCACGCCGGAAGCCGACGTGGAGAACGTGGACGCGGACTTCGAGGAAGCCGGGGGAGATCTCGAAGGCTTCGAGGTCCGGTGAACCCCGAGCACGAGATACCGGCGGATCTCCGCCGGCTGCTGGATCGGGAGCGCGTAAAGGTCGTCAGCAGCCGCGAAATCGACTACGGTACCCAGTACCGGCTCGCCCGCGACGACGAGACCGAAATCCTCAACGTCTACCGCACAGGTAAAGTGTCTACCGGAAGTAGAGCTTCAAGCCTACAGGAATTGTTGGAAGGCTGGCGGTTGTCCAGGTCCTCGAAAAAGGGGACCTGGAAGACGAGGGGAGGAAGCGCCCCTTCCGGGCCGAAACCTGTGCTGGATGGTACGTCCAGGATCGGGATAGACGAGTCCGGCAAGGGCGACTACTTCGGGCCTCTAGTGGTAGCCGGGGTACGGGTTCTGGGTGAAAAAGCGGCAAAGGCACTGCGAGAACTCAACGTCCGCGACTCGAAAAAGATAGAGTCTCCGGCGATCCGGCGGATGGCGGCCCGCATTCCGGAGGCCGTGGGGAACGAGAACATCCATGTCCTGGCACTCTCGCCCCAGGAGTACGAGACGCGCCGAACCAGGTCAGGCAACATCAACCGGCTGCTCGACGAGCTCGACGCCGAAATCATAGGCGAACTTAAAGCTGATGTAGAGGTGATCGTCGTGGATCAATACGCGGCGTCCGCGCGGGAGAATCTGGCGCCTTTCGTGCCGGAGGGGGTGCGTCTCGAGGTGCGGACAAGGGCCGAGGACGACGCGGCGGTGGCGGCTGCCTCCATAGTGGCGCGGGCGCGTTACCTGGAGGAGATCGAGCGGCTCTCGGAGCGGGTGGGTTTCCTGCTGCCGCTGGGCGCGACGCACGTGATAGACGCCGGGCGGCGGGTATACAAAGAGCGGGGGATGGCGGGATTGGAAGAGGTGGCGAAGGTGAGCTTTCGGACGACGCGGCGGATAACAGGACAGAGGGAGGGATCTCGATGATAGATCTTCGTAGCGACACGGTGACCCGGCCGACGGAGGGGATGCGGCGGGCGATGCTGGAGGCTCCCGTCGGGGACGACGTGTTCGGGGAGGACCAGACCGTCAACCGGCTGGAAGAGTACGTGGCGGCGTTGCTCGGCAAAGAGGCGGCAATCTACGCCCCGTCCGGGACGATGACCAACCAGATCGGGGTCTTCGTAAACACGCAAAGGGGAGACGAGGTCCTGCTGCACGAAGACGCCCACATCTTCAACTACGAGGGCGGGGCCCCGGCCCTGTTCTCCGGCGTGCAGGTCAGGACATTGCCAGGTGAGGACGGTGTGATCTCCGCGGATACCCTGCGGGACGCCGTCAGGCCGGAGAACGTCCACTTCCCGCGCCAGCGTCTCCTGTGCCTGGAGAACACCCACAACCGCGCCGGCGGCAAAGTGTTCCCCCTGGACGAATTCGCGGCGGTCTCCGAAGCGGCGAGAGAACAGGGCCTCAAGGTCCACCTGGACGGCGCCCGCCTCTTCAACGCCCAGGCTGCGACCGGTGTTCCGGCGCGCGAGTGGTGCGAGCACGCCGACACCGTCTCCGTCTGCTCCTCGAAGGGTCTCGGAGCGCCCGTCGGGTCGCTGCTCGCCGGGGACGAAGCGGCCATCCTGGAGGCGCGGCGGGCCCGCAAGGCTTTCGGCGGCGGGATGCGTCAGGCCGGGGTGATCGCAGCCGGCTCCCTCTACGCCTTCGAGCATCACGTCGAAAGGCTCTCAGAGGACCAAGAGCGCGCCCGGAAGCTTGCCGACGGCCTGAGAGAAGCCGGTTACGCTATCGCGCCGCCCGAGACCAACATCGTGCTCGTCGAGAGCAACGACCCTGCTGGGCTCATCGGAGCCCTCGAACGCGCCGGCGTGCTGGCGACGCTGGGCTCCGCGCCCGCCGGAGGCCGTCCCGGCACCGTCCGTCTGTGTACGCACCTCGACGTGGATGACGCGGACGTCGAAGCTGCCGTGGAAGCCGCCACTATCACCACCGAAGCTCTCGGACGTTGACCGGAATCGAGGTTTCCCTCGTACTCGATGGCGAGATCACCGCTCCACTGAAGTTGCTTGAAGATGCCCTGAGAGACGGCGAACCTCTCTCCGACGAGTTCGTGGGACGGTTTCGTGGCGCGGTCGCGTCCGGCGGACTGGAGGTGTTGGCCGCCCGCGCCGGGGGACGAACGGTCGGTGTCGCCGTGGTCGTGTATCGTCCCAACGTGTCCGTCGCCGCCGATTTCGCCAGCGTCGAGGAGCTCTTTGTGCGGCCGGGAGAACGGAGGCGGGGCATTGGGAGGGCGCTGATGGAAGCCGTCGAGAAGCGGTGTGTGGATCTCGGCGTCTCTTACGTGGAGGTACAGACCGATGACGAAGCGGCGGCGTTCTACGCCGCGCTCGGCTACGAGGGAGAGTCCGATGTGCGGGTGATGTCCAGGGCCCATGCCCTGTAGCCGATCAGCACTTCAGCATTTCAGCCGGTCAGCTTTTTAGTGTCGCTGATTCTCGCCCAGGCGCGTTTAACGGGTGCCTCCGGCCAGAGCTTTCTGGCGAGAGAGTCCGCAGCACATGGAAGCGGCGAACCGCGGCCCGCGCCCGATTCGCTGACAAGCTGACCGGCTGACGAGCTAAGTATCTCAAAGATATAATTAGGTGATGCCACCATCACGTTACATTCGACTTACCGAGGAAGAAGACATTCGACTACGAGAGATCGAGCAGGAGGCTCCCTACTTCAAGCCCAAAGTGCGTCTGCGTGCCCAGGCGCCCAGGTTCTGCGCCTCTCCCACCGGGGCTCCAACGTGCAAGCCATCTCCTCATACACCGGGCGCTCCAGAGCGAGCGTTGGTCGTGACCTCGACCGCTTCAAAGAGCGAGGCTTGGAGGGATTTTTCGATGGAACGGCTCCAGGCAACCCGCCACACATTACCGAGGAGGCGAGGGAGTTCATGGAGCAGAGGCTCCGCGAGGAGCGCACCTGGAATGCAACCCAGCTTGCCGAGGCTCTTGAAG
>Ga0136619_10000141_pt1 | contig 24591 bp, 25 predicted proteins | sample AntDrymUQ3532106_2_FD_104807 | JGI IMG/M metagenome (GOLD analysis project Ga0136619, IMG submission 104807) | Polar desert sand microbial communities from Dry Valleys, Antarctica - metaG UQ353 (21.06) | ecosystem: Environmental > Terrestrial > Soil > Desert | place: Antarctica: Dry Valley...
CGTTCACGCTGATCCCGGCGGCGAGTGTCCGGGTGATGGCGGATAGGCCTTCATCGGTGGCCGGAATCTTGATGAACAGGTTCGGCCGGTCCACCAGCCACCACAATGAGGTCGCCTCGGCGAAGGTGGCATGGGTGTCAAAGGCCAGCCGAGGATCCACCTCGAAGGACACCCGGCCATCCCGTCCAGTTCTCTCTGCGGTGTCGGCCAGGACGTCGCAGGCCGCGCGCACGTCGTACGCGGTGATCATGCGCAACGCCTCGTCGATACCGATCCCGCGTTTGGACAGATCCGAGACCTGGTCGTCGTAGATCTCCGAGCCACTGATCGCCGCGCCGAAGATCGTCGGGTTCGTGGTGATCCCGACGACGCTGCGATCTTCGATCAGGCCTGCCAGTCCGCCGCTGTTGATCCGGTCACGGGAAAGGTCGTCCAGCCACACGGCGACCCCGCGCGAGCTCAATTCGGCCAATTGGGGATTCTGGGTCATCGGGAACTCCCTCTGCGTGGAAAGTGTGTGCCTTTGGTCAGTTGGTTCCCCGTGCGGCTGCGGTCATGCTCTCGCGGGCGGCGGCAACCACGGCTTCCGGGGTGAAGCCGAATTCCTGGAAGAGCACGGCGGCTGCGGCGCTGGCTCCGAAGTGTTCCAGGGACACCGATCGTCCGGCATCGCCGACGATCTCGCGCCACCCCTGTGCCACCCCGGCCTCCACGCTCACCCTGGCCCGTACCGACGGTGGCAACACGCTCTCGCGGTAGTCGCTGTCCTGCTCGTCGAACCATTCACGGCATGGCATGGACACCACCCGAGCGGCGATGTCCTCCCCGGCGAGAACCTCTTGCGCGGCCACAGCGAGCGAAACCTCGCTGCCGGTGGCCACCAGGATGACGTCTGGGATTCCCTCGGTATCGGCCAGCACATAGCCACCGCGAGCGGTGCCCTCGGCCGAGGCGTAGGTGCCGCGGTCCAGCACCGGCAGGTTCTGTCGGGAGAGGCACAGACCCGCTGGTCGGTCGGTGTTTTCCAGCACCGTGCGCCAGGCGACGGCGGTCTCGTTGGCATCCCCGGGCCGTACGACGTCCAGACCCGGGATCGCCCGTAGCGCGGCCAGGTGCTCGACGGGTTGGTGCGTCGGACCGTCCTCACCGAGACCGATCGAGTCGTGGGTCCACACGTAGATGACGGCCAAGTGCATGATCGCGGCAAGTCGCACGGCGGGGCGCATGTAGTCGGAGAAGACCAGGAACGTACCGCCGTAGACGCGCGTGCCCCCGTGTAGGGCGATCCCGTTCATGATCGCGCCCATTGCGTGTTCGCGGATGCCGAAGTGCAGCGTGCGGCCGTACGGGCCGCCGCTCCATTCCTTCGTCTGGTGCTCGGTCGGGATGAAGGACGCCTCACCCTTCATCGACGTGTTGTTGGACTCGGCCAGATCAGCAGAGCCACCCCAGAGTTCGGGAAGCCCCGGCGCAAGGGCGGCCAGCACCTGACCGGAGGCCTTGCGGGTGGCCATGCCGGCCTCGTCGGCCTCGAAGACCGGGAGAGCATCGGTCCAGCCATCGGGCAGCCGGTGCTCACGCATCCGCGCATGCAGGGCCGCCTGCTCGGAATTCGCCTGCTCCCACGCATCGAAGCTCTGCTGCCACTCCGCTCTGGCCTCAGCCCCTCGCTGCACGGCCTTGCGGGTGTGGGCTATGACCTCGTTGGCAACATCGAAGGCCTTGTCCGGATCGAAGCCAAGGATCTTCTTGGTCGCCTTGACCTCCTCCTCCCCGAGGGCGCTCCCGTGCGACGGACCGGTGTTCTGCGCGTTAGGGGCCGGCCAGGCGATGATGCTGTCGACCACGATGAAGGACGGCTTGAAGGTCTCGGCGACAGCTGCGGCGAACGCCTTGTCCAGTGCAACGACGTCCTCGCTGTCGGCCACCGTCTGCACGTGCCAGCCGTATGCCTCGTACCGCATGGCGGTGTCCTCGGACAGTGCGATGCCGGTGTCGTCCTCGATCGAGATCTTGTTCCGGTCATAGATCACCACGAGGTTGCCCAGTTGCTGGTGCCCGGCCAGCGAGGAGGCCTCGGAGGTGATGCCCTCCTCCATGTCCCCGTCGGAGGCCAGCGTCCAGATCATGTGGTCGAAGGGGCTGGTGCCCGGGTCGGCGTCCGGGTCGAACAGGCCACGCTCGCGCCGCGCGGACATCGCCATTCCGACGGCGTTGCCCAGCCCCTGACCCAGTGGGCCGGTGGTGACCTCGACCCCGCGGGTGTGTCGGTGCTCGGGGTGCCCCGGAGTCAGCGAGCCCCAGGTGCGCAGGGCCTCGAGGTCGGGCAGTTCCAGGCCGTAGCCCGAGAAGTACAACTGGATGTAAAGGGTCAGACTCGAGTGCCCCATCGAGAGGATGAATCGGTCCCGAGCAGGCCATTCCTCATCGGTCGGATCGTGCCGCAGATACTTCTGGAACAGCAGGTAGGCCACCGGCGCCATGCTCATCGCCGTACCGGGGTGTCCGTTGCCGGTCTTCTGAACCGCGTCCATCGCGAGCACCCGAACGGTATCGATGGCCCGGCGGTCGAGTTCACCCCAACCGTCGGGCAGGGTCTGATTGCGGGCGGAGGAGTTCTCGCTCATGGTGGGAACCCTAGTCGGGGGAGGCCACGTGCTTGCGGTCTAGAGTTGACCGCACGGTGTCCGTCCCCGGAAAGGTCTCCTCGTGTCCTGCGATCTGCTGCGCTGCGCCAGCTCTTGGGCGTCGGCTCGGTGACAGCCGTTGCTGATCGTCAGTCGATCGCCACCCGGTCCGCATCGACGATCCTGCGGGCCTATCTGTCCCTGACCAAACCGCGGATCGTCGAACTCCTGCTCGTCACCACCCTGCCCACGATGATGCTGGCCGCCGGCCGGTTCCCCGCCGGACTGCTGGTGCCGGCGACGCTGGTCGGGGGAGCCCTAGCTGCCGGGGCAGCGAACGCCCTGAACTGCTACTGCGACCGGGACATCGACGGCCTGATGCAGCGCACCGAAGGGCGGCCGTTGCCGAGCAACGTGGTGACTCCGCGAGCGGCGCTCACCTTCGGTCTGGTGCTCACTCTGGTATCGACCGCCTTGTTGGCGTGGGCGACGACACCGCTGGCTGCGGCGCTCTCATTGGGCGCGATCGGTTGGTACGTCTTCATCTACACGCTCTGGCTCAAACGCCGTACGCACCACAGCACGGTGGTCGGGGGAGTGGCGGGCGCCGCGCCGGTCCTGATCGGCTGGGCAGCTGTCACCGGTGAGCTGTCCTGGCAGGCGTGGCTGCTTTTTGCGGTCGTCTTCTTGTGGCAGCCACCGCACTTCTGGGCCCTGGCGATGCGGTTCCGCACTGACTACGCCCGCGCCGACGTTCCGATGTTGCCGGTCGTGGCCGAGACGGTGTCGGTGACCAGGCAGATCGTCGCGTACGCGGTCCTGACAGTTCTTGTCTCCATGCTCTTGTGGCCGCTGGGGTCCTGGCCGATCTACCCCGTCCTGGCGGGGCTGGCCGGTGCCTGGTTCGTCTGGGAGGCGGTCGTGCTGGCCCGACGTGCGCGGGCGGGTGCGGCGCTGAGCCCGATGCGGCTGTTCCACGTCTCGATCAGCTACCTGACGCTTGTCTTCCTCGGCGTTGCCGGGGACGTCGTCCTCGACCTGGTGCTATAGCTTCAGAAGTCAAACCGATGAGTCGCGCCCGCCGAGAACGTGCTCCCACCGGAGGCCCGACATGGTCGCAGCCCGCCCGGATTTCACTACTGCGGTTGCCGCCACCAGCGCCGTCATCGCCGCCATCGGCGACGACCAGCTGCACGCCCACTCCCCGGCGTACACCGTCGGCGACCTGATCGAACCTCTTCGCCCCAGTCGTCCCCGTGGCTGAGGACGCCCCGGCCATCGACCGGCTCATCGGGCTCAGCGGCCGCGACCCCGGCTGGCATCCACCAGGCTGAATCGGTAAGGGATCCCCCTGCAGTGCACGTAGAGGGCTGCACCTGTGGACGTTGGCCGGGCTGGTCGTCCGGGCCGCTAGGGTTCTGCAAGGTTGACGCCCTGGAGGGCAAGGTCGACGCCCTGGGCGCCAAAGTCGACGCCCTAGACTAGAGGGCAAGGTGGACTCCGTGTTGGACATCCTGCGCGGACGCAATGGCGGCTGACCCGCGGGCGCGGATGCTGCCCTGACAAGTGCGGCATCAGGATCAGTCGCGTCGGGCGGTGGTGCAGTACCAGTCGATCAGGCCGGTCGTCGATGAGTCGTGCTGCACGGCTTCGTGCGGCTGACCGGTCAGTTCCGGCGTGATCTGGTTGGCCAGTTCCTTGCCCAGCTCGACCCCCCACTGATCGAAGCTGTCGATGCCCCAGACACAGCCCTGGACGAACACGATGTGCTCGTACAGCGTGATCAGTTGGCCGAGGACCGATGGGGTGAGCTGCGAGGCCAGGATCGTGGTGGACGGCCGGTTGCCCGCGAAGCGCCGATGTGGCTCCCCGGGCCGGTCCTTCCCGAAGGCCAGCGCCTCGGTCTGCGCGATCAGATTGGCAATCAGCAGGTCGTGATGGTTGCGATGTGAATGGTGCGGATTGGCGAACCCGAGAAAGTCGGCCGGCACGACCCGGGTGCCCTGGTGCAGTAGCTGGTAGAAGGCGTGCTGGCCGTTCGTGCCCGGCTCACCCCACACGATCGGACCGGTCGCCATGGTGACCGGCGTTCCGTCCAGTCGTACGGACTTGCCGTTGGATTCCATGTCCAGCTGTTGGAGGTAGGCCGGGAATCTCGCCATCTCCTGTGCGTAGGGCAGAACCGCCTTGGTGTCGAAGCCGAGGACGTTGGAGTTCCAGACCCCGATCATTCCCAGTACGACCGGCACGTTCTCCCGAAACGGCGCCGTACGGAAGTGTTCGTCGACGGCATGTGAGCCGGCGAGGAACTCGGCGAACCGCTCAGGTCCGATCGAGATCATCAGGGTCAGGCCGATGGCCGATTCGACGGAGTACCGCCCACCCACCCATTCCCAGAACTCGAACATGTTCGACGTATCGATGCCGAACTCGGCGACCTGGTCTGAGTTCGTGCTGACCGCCACGAAGTGCTTGGGGACCGAACCCTCGCCAAGATCGCCAGCCAGCCAAGCTCGTGCCGTCCGCGCATTGGTCAGGGTCTCGATCGTGGTGAAGGTCTTGGACGAGACGACGAACAGGGTCTGAGCCGGATCGAGTCCGTCGAGTACTCCGACGATGTCAGCTCCGTCGACGTTGGACACGAAGTGGGCGGTGATTTCTGGATGGCGGTAGGCGGCCAGCGCCTGATAGGCCATCGCCGGACCGAGGTCGGACCCGCCGATACCGATATTGACGACCGTACGGATCCGCCGCCCAGTCGCCCCGGTCCACGAACCTTCCCGTACCTGGTCAGCGAACTCGCCCATCCGCCGCAGGACGTCGTGGACGGCTGGGACGACATCCTTGCCATCGGCGGTGATCGACTTTCCCTCTGGAGCGCGCAGCGCGACATGCAGGACCGGGCGGTCCTCGGTGACGTTGATGTGCTCACCCGCGAACATCGCATCTCGGCGTTGGGCGACGCCCGCCTCGTCGGCCACATCCAGCAGCGCGGCCAGTATGCCGTCGTCCACTCGCTGTTTGGCGAAGTCGACGCGCAGGTCGGCCATTCCCAGCACGTACCGCTGCCCGCGATCGGGATCGTCTGCGAAGAGCTCGCGCAGCGGCGCGGGATGGGCGAGCCCCGCCAACCTCCCCCACGCGGGGGACGACGTGATGTCCGTGGGCGTGTTCTGGTTGCCATTCACCTCGACCATGAGGATCAGCCTAGGGATTGCGGCCGGGCCCCTGTTGGCACGGTTCGGAGGGGGAGCGTCCACGAATGATCACCGGTGTGCACCTGCTGTTCAACAGTGCGGACGCGGAGGCCGATCGAGCCTTTCTCACCGATGTCCTGGGTTGGCGAACCACTGTGGAGAAGGCTGCCGACGACGGGTGGCTGATCTTCAAGGCGCCGATGGCCGAACTCGGAGTTCATTCCCACGGGGACGCCCTGGTCGACCTGCACCTGATGTGCGATGACATCGCCACGACGGTCGCCGACCTGAGGGCCCGGGGCGTCAAGACCGGGCCGGTGGCCGACGTGGGGTATGGCTTCTGCACCAGGATCCGGTTACCGAGCGGTGCCGAGATCGGCTTGTACGAGCCGCGCCACGCGAACGGCCTCAAACCGTGAACATCAGGACCAGTAGACGTGGGCACTGCCGCTGCCATCCCTGAAGGCACCAATGATGATGGTCCTCCCGTCCAGGCCACATCGATCCCGAAATGCACGTTGCCCGGTTGGTCGGGGGCGAGCGGCCGCTGCCGTTGCGTCCAGGTGCTCCCGGACCGGACGAAGACCCACCACGATGGTGTTGACATGGGTCTGCGGATGCCGATGACGGCCAGACATCTGACTCGCATCAGCCCGGTGTCAGCGGACCGTAGAGAGCGTCGTAGGCACCGCGCGCGGTGTCGGACTGACGGTCGTCCTGGGCCACCGCCCACTGGCGGGTGGCTCGATCGACGGCGATCGTCGTCCACCCCGCACTGTCCTCGTCGCTGAGGTGGATCAGCAGGGTGTGAACATCGTGTTCGACGCGCAGCCGATGCCGAGGGTTTCCCTGTTCGTGCAGGCCGCGGACCGCTTTGGCATCCTCCGCGGAACTAGCCGCCGCGACGAACGAACTCCACCCTCGGCCGCTCGTCGACGGCCGGGTGAGTTTCCTGTCGTTGGATGTCGGCTCCTGCACGGATGCCCTCCCACGTTCTCGAGTGTCAGTCGCGACCGGCGTCGATAGCATGACCCACCTGTGGACGCGTCTGGACCCGAGATGGTTGCCATCCCGCCCGCTCAGGAGTGGGACGCCTCCGCCGATGGCTACCGGCTACCGACCGAGGCCGAGTGGGAGCACCGTGAGCCCAGGCGGTCGATTGTCAGGAGCGACCGTCGACGAGAACGGCGAGCCCGTCCAGGACTCGCTGCAGGCCGAACTGGTAGGCGTGGTCAGGACCGTGTGCACTTCCATGCTCCACGCCGGCTGCGGTTCCGATTCGCGTGGCCAGGGGATAGGCCTGCGGGTCGAGGACCTGCGCCAGAAGAGGGGCATTGGCCGCCCACCACTGTTCGTCATTCATTGCGCTGTCCCGACGGGTGGCGCGGGCGTCCGCGGACGTGCGTGCGCAAGCCTGCACGAAGCTCAACAGGTGGGTGAGAGCATCGTCCAACTCGACGTCGTCGAGGCCGACTCCGTCCAGCGCCGAGAGCTCATGTTCGTACTTGGCCATCAGCCCGGGGCCGAGCGGGGGTCGAAGGGTGGAAACCGTCGCTGCCCAGGGGTGGGCGTCGAACAGGATGCGGTTCTCCTCGGCGACCGCGAGCAGCCGATCTCGCCAGGGCGCTCCGGTGGTGTCCGTGCGGGGCATCTCGGCGTAGGCGGCATCGAGCATGAGGTCCAGCAACTCGGCCTTGCCCGGCACGTAGGTGTACAGGGTCATCGCAGCCACGCTGAGTTCCTTGGCCAGTCGACGCATGCTCACAGCCTCGAGACCCTCACGGTCGGCCAACCTGGTAGCCGCGACGACCACCGTGCCGACGCTCAGTCCGCGCTGTGGGCCTCGCCGTGGTCGGCCCGCCGGGTCCGACCACAGCAGCGCGAGCGTCGCGCCCGGGTCGCCGGCACCGGTGCGTTCGACAGACACGTGGCCATGGCCTCCTCGAGTTTCGTTGTACGTCGTACAGTGTACGATGTACGATGTACGGTGTTGTCATCGCCCCGGTTCCGAGGAGAGCTTGTGAAGATCACATCATCCGCTGTGTCGCTCAACGTCGCCGATGTCCCGGCTGCCAGTTGCTTTCTCGTCGAGCACTTCGGGTTCGATGAGGAGATGGCAGCCGACGGCTTCGCATCGCTGAGCCGACAGGACGTGGGCATGAACGTCGTGTACCTGCGCCGCGGCCTGGGTACCCTGCCCGAGGATCAGCGGAATGATCACGTGGCCGGGCTCATCCTTGCCTTCGTCGTGGATGACCTCGAGGGAGAACTGGCTCGCCTGCAGGCCGAGGGCGTGGCCATTACCATGCCGCTCACCGAAGAGGAGTGGGGTGAGCGTGCCTTCCAGGTCCGCGACCCGAATGGGGTCATCGTCCAGCTGGTCGACTGGAATGCGCCCACGACCGGTTGACCTGGTCGGCCGGCCGGCAAGCGGCACTCACGAGCCGGTGGCGGGCTCTGTCAGCGATGGCCCATCCGGGCGGGATCGTTCTCCCGTGGGTCCGAGGCCGAGGAAGCACAGGCGTGCGGTGGCCACGACCAGCAGGGCGGCCCCCAACATGTGCGCTGAGACGAGCGGCCTGGGTAGATCGGTGAAGAACTGGGTGAGCCCGATAACACCTTGGGCGACCTCCGCAGCGAGCACCCACCAGGCGGCGCGGTGGACGAGGGACAGGCTGCTGTCGCGGGTGAGCAGCACGGCCAGGATGCTCAGGCCGATCAAGAGATAGACCGACTCGGCGTGCAGTCGGCTTATCATCTCGACATCCAGACCGGTGCGCCCGGCTGCCGGGTCGCCGCTGTGTGGGCCGCTGCCAGTCGTCACCGTGCCCAGCGCTAGGACGACGGCGAGGTTTACGGCGATGGCAACGATCAGCCATCGTCGGGACCCGCCTAACGCCGCGCGTTCCGAGCCCGGCGTGCTCGTATGCAGGTGCAGTCGCGTGGCGACGGCAATCAGCGCCATCGACACCAGGAAGTGTGCCGCCACCGACCACGGGTTCAGGCCGGTCAACACGGTCAACCCGCCCAACAGTGCCTGGGCGGGAACGCCGAGCAGCACTCCGAGTGCGGTCGGCAGGAGGTCGCGTCGGCCGGCTTTCCAGACGGCGTACACGGTGAGAACCGCGATCAGCCCGACCACGCCACTCAGAGCGCGATTGGCGAACTCGATGATCCCGTTGATCTCGAGTTCCGGCGTGGGAAAGAAGTCTTCGTCGGTGCACGAGGGAAAGGTCGGACAACCAAGCCCGGAGCCGGTCAGCCGGACCGCACCGCCGGTCATCACAATGACGATCTGCGCGCCGAGATTGAGCAGCGTGATTCGACCGAGTCGAACGCCGAAGAGGGCCGCCGTACGTGGGCGATTGCCGCTCTCAGCCAGCTGAGCAGGCATCTGCTCAGCCTATGCGGCGACCCGTGGAGAGCAGCAAGATGTTCATCCCAGCCACGGAGCGGGCGCAGCTTCGCCTGGCTGCTCACATCAGGTTAGGGCAGCCTTGGTGGAAGGGCTCGGGTAAATACGTCACAATGTTGTTGTGGAATCCGCAGTCCTGTCCCTTCCTCGGGATGACGCCCCGGTTCGGGCCAACCTCGGCCGAACCGGCGCCGACGACGGCCGGACCCGCGATCGGGTGATCGACCTGCTCTGGCGCGAGGGTCCGCTGAGTGCGGCCGATCTAGGCATCGAACTCGGTATCTCGGCCGCCGCGGTTCGCCGGCACCTGGATGCACTCGAGGCGCAGGGACGAATCGTGGGGCGCACCGCCCCGCACCAGGCCAGCCGCGGTCGCGGACGTCCCGCTCGTGAGTTCTCCCTCACCTCAGCCGGCCGGGAACGGTTCCCGCATGCCTACGACGACCTGGCGGTCGCTGCTCTGCGCCACCTGGCGCGCAGTGGTGGCGTCGAGGCGGTCACCGCGTTCGCCCAGGACCAGCTCGCCGGGCTGGAGGAACGCTGTACCCAAGCCGTCACCACCGCCGGGCCTGACCGCTTCGACCGGGCCCAAGCGTTGGCTGGCGCGTTGTCCCGGGAGGGCTACGCCGCCACGGCTTCGGGGCTGGCGGGAGGCGGCCAGCTCTGTCAGCACCACTGCCCGGTCGCGCACGTGGCAGCGGAGTTCCCTCAGCTGTGTGAGGCCGAGACCGCCGTGATCAGCCGGCTGGTCGGCACCCACGTCCAACGCCTGGCCACCATCGCGCGCGGGGACTCGGTCTGTACGACGAACATTCCCTCGGCCGCAATTTCCGAAGCGCACCACCGCGCCGCAGACCAGCACCGCACCTCAGACAATCGCATCCCTGTCCCGCACGTCTCCACCGGGAGGAACCCCGCATGACCACGACGACGCCGCTGACCCAGGACGAGCAGATCGATGCGCTCGGCCGGTACAAGTTCGGCTGGGCCGACTCCGACCTGGCCGGCGCAACCGCCGCGCGCGGAATCTCCGAAGCCGTGGTGCGCAACATCTCCGGGCTCAAGAACGAGCCGGAGTGGATGCTCGAGCGGCGGCTCAAGGGCCTGCGGTTGTTCGACAAGAAGCCAATGCCCTCCTGGGGCTCGGATCTGTCCGGGATCGACTTCCAGAACATCAAGTACTTCGTCCGGTCGACCGAGAAGCAGGCCACCACCTGGGACGACCTCCCGGCCGACATCAAGAACACCTACGACAAGCTCGGCATCCCGGAGGCCGAGAAGCAGCGCCTGGTCTCCGGCGTCGCCGCGCAGTACGAGTCCGAGGTCGTCTACCACCAGATTCGTGAGGATCTGGAGGAGCAGGGCGTGCTCTTCCTGGACACCGACACGGGCCTGCGCGAGCACGAAGACGTCTTCAAGGAGTATTTCGGTTCGGTCATCCCGGTGGGCGACAACAAGTTCGCCGCGCTGAACACATCCGTCTGGTCGGGCGGCTCGTTCATCTACGTCCCGCCGGGCGTGCACGTCGACATCCCGCTGCAAGCCTACTTCCGGATCAACACCGAGAACATGGGCCAGTTCGAGCGGACGCTGATCATCGTCGACGAGGGCGCCTACGTGCATTACGTCGAGGGCTGCACCGCGCCGATCTACTCCAGCGACTCATTGCACTCCGCGGTGGTCGAGATCATCGTGAAGAAGAACGCGCGCTGCCGCTACACGACCATCCAGAACTGGTCCAACAATGTCTACAACCTGGTCACCAAGCGGGCCGTGGCCCACGAGGGGGCGACGATGGAGTGGATCGACGGCAACATCGGCTCCAAGGTCACCATGAAGTACCCCGCCGTCTGGATGACCGGCGAGCACGCCAAGGGCGAGGTGCTCTCCGTAGCCTTCGCGGGTGAGGGTCAGCACCAGGATGCCGGAGCGAAGATGGTGCACGCCGCACCCAACACCTCCTCGACTATCGTGTCGAAGTCGGTGGCCCGGGGCGGCGGCCGTACCTCCTACCGCGGCCTGGTCCAGATCGACGAGGGCGCGCACGGCTCCCGCTCCACGGTCAAGTGTGATGCACTGCTGGTCGACTCGATCAGCCGCTCGGACACCTACCCCTACGTCGACGTCCGCGAGGACGACGTGTCGATGGGTCACGAGGCCACAGTGAGCAAGGTCAGCGACGACCAGCTCTTCTACCTGATGAGCCGCGGGCTGACCGAGGACGAGGCGATGGCCATGGTCGTCCGCGGCTTCGTCGAGCCGATCGCCCGCGAACTCCCGATGGAGTACGCCCTGGAGCTCAACCGGCTCATCGAGTTGCAGATGGAAGGGGCCGTGGGCTGATGGCGGCTGTGCTCGCCGATCCGCGGCAGACCGCCGACGCCTCCGACACCGAATCGAGCTCTTCTCCAGTGGACACGATGACCTTTGCTGCCCCGACCGGGCGCGAGGAGAACTGGCGGTTCAGCCCCATTCGGCGGCTGCGCCCGCTGCTGGCAGACAGGCCATCCGACGCCCATCTGACGTGGGACACCACGCTGCCAGACGGTGTGGAACTGGTCACGGTCGAGACCGATGATCCAGCCCTGGATGCCGCCCCGACACCGGTCGACCACATCTCGGAGTTGGCTCGTCGCCACTGCGATCGTGCCGTCGTGGTCCGGATCCCAAAGGCCGCGGAACTGTCCGAACCTGTGGTGATCCGGCTCTCGGGTACCGATCCGGAAGCCCTCGTCTGGGGCCATGTCGTCGTCGAGGTCGGCGAGCATGCGCAGGCTCGGGTGGTCCTCGACCACTCCGGAAGCGCGCGGTACGCCGCGAACGTGTCGGTCCTGGTGGGCGACGGCGCGGCACTGGAGTTCGTCCACGTCCAGGACTGGACCGACGACTCCTTGCACTCCGCGCACGTCGCGGTCCGAGTCGGACGCGACGCACGGTACAAGTCGATGCAGGTCAGCCTCGGGGGTTCGGTTGTCCGCATCGTGGAGACGGTCACCTTCGACGGCCCCGGTGGCGACGCCGAACTGAACGGCCTCTACTTCGCCGACGCCGGCCAGCACCTCGAGCACCGGCTGTTCATCGAGCACCAGCAGCCCAACTGCCGCAGCCGGGTGTCCTACAAGGGAGCCCTGCAAGGGGCGAGCGCCCGTACCGTGTGGGTGGGTGACGTCTTCATCGGCGCCAGTGCCGAAGGCACCGACACCTACGAGATCAACCGCAACCTGGTCCTGTCCGAGGGTGCGCGCGCCGACTCCATCCCCAACCTCGAGATCGAGACCGGCCAGATCATCGGAGCCGGACACGCGAGTGCCACCGGGCGATTCGACGACGAGCAGCTGTTCTACCTGCGCTCGCGCGGGATCCCGGCCGATGAAGCGCGTCGTTTGGTCGTACGCGGGTTCTTCGCCGACCTGATCGGCCGGATGGGTGAGCCGGAGCTACAGGAACGCCTCATGGTCCGCATCGAGGCCCGGCTTGCTGCGGCAGGCGTTCTATGAGGCTGCCAGAGGGTTTCCGGCGAGCATGCCTGCTCGATGAGGTATCCGAACCAGGCGCATTGAGGATCGAGTTCGACGACATCGAGGTGGCCATTGTCCGCAGCGACGGACAACTGTACGCGATCGAGGACGTCTGCTCGCACGCCGAGGTCGCCTTGTCCGAGGGCGAGGTCGAGGGCTGCACCATCGAGTGCTGGATGCACGGCTCCCGCTTCGACCTGCGCAACGGCGCACCCACCGGGCCCCCGGCAACCGAGCCGGTCGACGTCTTCGACGTCCAGGTGCTCGACGGCATCGTGTACGTGAACACCACAGCGACACCGACGTTTGGATCGCGCCAGAATCTCTCGGCCGTCCTGAAACAGAAGGAGCAAGCCACATCGTGAGCACCCCAAACAGCAGCCCCACCGCCGGATCGGCCGGATCCGCCCTGGAGATCCGCGGCCTGCACGTCAGCGTCGGCGACGGCGCGAACGGCGAGGAGACCAAAGAGATCCTCAAGGGTGTCGACCTGACCATCCGGGCCGGTGAAACGCACGCCATCATGGGCCCCAACGGTTCTGGCAAGTCCACGCTTGCCTACAGCATCGCCGGGCATCCCAAGTACACCGTCACCGCCGGAACGATCACCCTCGACGGGGAGAACGTGCTCGAGATGAGCGTTGATGAGCGCGCCCGAGCCGGACTGTTCCTGGCCATGCAGTACCCGGTCGAGGTGCCCGGGGTCTCGGTGTCCAACTTCCTGCGCACGGCGGCCACCGCAATCCGCGGGGACGCTCCGAAGCTGCGTACCTGGGTCAAGGAGGTCCGGGAAGCCATGTCCGGCCTCAAGATGGACCCGGCCTTCGCCGAGCGCAACGTGAACGAGGGCTTCTCCGGCGGGGAGAAGAAGCGTCACGAGATCCTACAGATGCAACTGCTCAAGCCGCGGATCGCCGTCCTCGACGAGACCGATTCCGGCCTGGACGTCGACGCCCTGCGAGTGGTTGCCGAAGGTGTGGAAGCCGTACGCGCCACCGGCGAGGTCGGTGTCGTGCTGATCACCCACTACACCCGGATCCTGCGCTACATCAAGCCCGACTTCGTGCACGTCTTCGTCGACGGCCGGATCGCCGAGGAAGGCGGACCCGAATTGGCCGACAAGCTGGAGTCCGAAGGCTACGAGGCCTACGGCGCGACCGGTGCCGCCGCGGCTGCTGCGGCGGTCTAGGGATCGACATGAGCCTGCCGTTGGACGGTCATCTGTTGGACACCGAGCTGATCTGCAAGGACTTCCCGATCCTGTCCCGGACTGTTCGCGACGGTCGCCGGCTGGTCTATCTCGACTCCGGCGCCACCTCGCAGAAGCCCCGTCGCGTCCTGGACGCCGAGCGGGACTTCTACGAGAACCACAATGCGGCGGTCCACCGCGGCGCGCACCAACTCGCCGAGGAGGCAACCGACCTCTACGAGGCGGCCCGTCGTACGGTCGCGACCTTCATCGGTGCCGCCGAGAACGAGGTGGTGTTCACCAAGAACTCCACCGAGGGGATCAATCTGCTGGCCTACGCAATGAGCAACGCCGCCACCGCCGGACCGGAGAGCGCGCGGTTCATGGTCGGCCCCGGCGACGAGATCGTGGTCACCGAGATGGAACACCACGCCAACCTCCTGCCGTGGCAGCAGTTGTGCATCCGGACCGGCGCCACCCTGCGCTGGCTGACCCTGACCGACGAGGGACGGCTCGATCTGGATTCGCTGGACGAGGTGATCAACCAGCGCACCAAGCTCGTCGCAGTCGTGCACCAATCCAACATCCTGGGCACGGTCAATCCGATCAGAGAGATCGCCGCCCGCGCGCACGAGGTCGGCGCACTGGTCATGCTCGATGCCGCCCAATCCGTGCCGCACGCGGCGGTCGACGTCGTAGCTCTCGACGTGGACTTCCTGGTCTTCTCCGGCCACAAGATGCTGGGCCCCACCGGGATCGGGATTTTCTGGGGCAGGTACGAGTTGCTCGAGGCCCTCCCGCCGTTCCTCACCGGCGGTTCGATGATCGAGGTCGTGCACATCGATCGAGCCACCTTCGCCCCGCCACCGCAGCGCTTCGAGGCCGGGGTGCCGATGGCTGCCCAGGCCATCGGGCTGGCCGCGGCCTGCGACTACCTGACCGAACTCGGCATGGACCGGGTTGCCGACCACGAACACGCGCTGACCGAGTTGGCCCTCGCTGGGCTGCAGGCGATTCCAGGTGTCCGCATTGTCGGACCCCCGGACAGCGTCGAGCGCGGGGGAGCGGTGTCGTTCACCGTGGAGGGGATCCATCCGCACGACGTCGGCCAGGTGCTCGACGACCTCGGGATCGCCGTACGCGTCGGGCACCACTGCGCGTGGCCGGTGGTACGACGCTTCGGAGTCCCGGCCACCACGCGAGCAACCTTCTACATCTACAACGGCGCCGAGGACGTGCGAGCGCTGCTGGACGGCGTACGCGAGGTACAGCGGTTCTTCAGGGTCCCGGAAGCGACCGAGGCCGCCGAGGCCACGGTGGCGAGCGCCTGATGCAGCTCGAATCCATGTACCAGGAGATCATCCTGGACCACTACCGGCGACCCAAGGGCCGCGGCCTTCGCGAGCCCTACGACGTCGAGGTCCATCATGTGAATCCGACCTGCGGGGACGAGATCACCCTGCGGGTCCGCTTGTCCGGCAACGGGATCGAGGACGTGTCCTACGAAGGCATGGGCTGTTCGATCAGCCAGGCTTCTGCATCCGTGCTCTACGAACTCGTGGAGGGCAGGGACATCGCTGCGGCGCTGGCCACCGGCGACGACTTCCGTACGTTGATGCAGAGCAAGGGCGATCCCGCCGTTGCCGAAAAGCTCGAGGATTCCTTGGAGGACGCAGTTGCCTTCGCCGGAGTCTCCAAGTATCCGTCCCGGATCAAGTGCGCCCTGATGAGCTGGATGGCGCTCAAGGACGCGACCGCCCAGGCACTGGCAGCACACGAGCAGTCGTCTTCGCAGGCGACCGGCAAGGAGAACCGATGACCGAGCAGAGCACCCAGCCCGCACCGAGCACCCAGGAAGCACCGACCGATCAGGTCGCTGCGGCAGGGACTGCGGATGTCGCCTCCGTCGACGATGTCGAGGAAGCCATGCGTGACGTCGTCGATCCTGAACTCGGGATCAACGTCGTCGACCTCGGATTGGTCTACGGGATCACCGTCGACGAGGCCAACGTGGCCACCCTGGACATGACACTCACCTCGGCAGCCTGCCCCCTGACCGACGTGATCATGGATCAGACTCGGCAGGCACTGACCGGGGGTCCTGGACCTGGCCTGGTCAGCGACATTGCGATCAACTGGGTCTGGATGCCGCCGTGGGGGCCGGAGAAGATCACCGACGACGGCCGCGAGCAGCTACGGGCACTGGGCTTCCGGATCTGAGCCTTCGGCCGCGTTCCGCCGGAGTTGTGCCGATGAACGGCCTCGCCGAGACTCTCGAGCGGGTCGGACGGGGACAGCCGTTGCCAACCGACGGCTGCGTCTCGTTGTTGCCCGGTCCCGGCGACCCGGCGGTGGCCGCCGTACTTGGGTTCACGGCGCATCACCTGATTGCAGCCGATATCGACTCCGACTGGCTGACCTCGCGGCTTGGCAATGCGGGGATCGGTCGGCCATTGCAACCTGACTTCCTGGCCGCGCTCGGCGAGCATCTGCAGGCCCGTCCGGGCGGGCAGGACGTCCTGCTCGCAACTGTTGGGACCGGTAGCTCAACCGGTCCCGAGTTACCAGGGCTGACAAGAGATACCGGGAGCTCGGATCACCCCCGGGTCCAACGCGCCTCGCGGTATCGCGACGACGTCCTGGTGGCGGCGGTGCATGGAGGTCTGCTGACCATCGGCCGGGTTGGCCGGCCGTTGGGAGATCAGCATCGAGGTCGAACCGGAGTATCGCGGCGCCGGTATCGGGCGGCAACTGGCCATGCACGGCCGCGCCCTCGTGCCGGCTGAGGTGCTCCTCTGGGCGCAGGTCCATCCGGCCAACGTGGCGTCGGTGCGCGCGTTCTTGGCTGCCGGATATCGACCGGTGGGCGCAGAGGTCCTGTTCACGGCTACGGCGCCGGTGGCCCAGGGTCGATGATCGGCCGCGCGTACGTCGGCATCTCCGGCTGGCGCTATCCACCTTGGCGCGGAAGCTTCTACCCGAAGGGCCTGGCTCAGCGCCGCGAACTCGAGTACGCAGCGGACCGGTTGTCCAGCATCGAGATCAACGGCTCCTTCTACGCACTGCAGCGGCCCGAGCACTATCAGCGGTGGCACGCCGAGACACCCGACGATTTCGTGTTCTCGGTCAAGGGCGGCCGGTTCATCACGCACATGAAGAAGCTGCGCGACGTCGACGTCCCGCTCGCCAACTTCTTGGGCTCCGGCGTGCTTGCCCTTGCCGAGAAACTCGGCCCACTGCTGTGGCAGTTGCCGCCCAATCTGGGCTTCGACGCGGAGCGGCTTCATGCGTTCTTCGAGCTCCTACCGCGTACGACGACCCAGGCGGCAGCGCTGGCCAGAAATCACGACGAAAGACTGACCGACCGGTCCTGGACGACGACCGACGAGGATCGGCCGTTGCGGCACGCCGTGGAGGTGCGGCACGAGAGCTACCGGGATCCGGCGTTCTTGCCCCTGCTGAGAGAACACGACATTGCGATCGTCGTGGCCGATACCGCGGGAAAGTGGCCCTTGCTGGAAACCGTCACTTCCGACTTCGGCTACGTCCGGCTGCACGGAGACGAGGAGCTGTATGTCAGCGGCTACTCCGACGCAGCGCTGGATCGCTGGGCCGGCCTGATCCATGGCTGGCGCAGCGGCGAGGCGACGGCGGACGCCAGACCGCGCGATGTCTATGCCTACTTCGACAACGACGTCAAGGTGCATGCGCCGTACAACGCGATCGATCTCGCGAAGCGGCTGGAGGCGCTGGCCGGCTAGCTCACAGCTCGCGGCCGAAACTGCGGCTTCCCGGGGCGCATTGGTAATGCCCGAAGCCGGGAATCGGCTGGTAGCCGTGCCCCACGTACAGCGCCATTGCCTCGGGCTGCACCTGTCCGGTCTCCAGCACGATCGCGGTGTAACCCAGCCGGCGAGCGCCATCCTCTGCGGCTACCAGCAGTGCCCGGGCGTAACCCTGCCGGCGATACTCCGGCCGGACATACATCCGCTTGATCTCCGCGACGTGCTCCTCGTGGCGGCGCAGCCCGACGCGGCCGATCGGGTGACCCTCCGCGTCCATGGCCAACAGGAATGTTCCCGACGGGGCCTCGAACTCATCCGCGGACATGGGTGAGTCGTCCTCGCCGCCGTACAGGCGCCGGTAGACCGCTTGAACCTCCCCGATCAGCTCCATGCTCCGCGGGTCATCTGCAGACACCTCGACGAACTGGAGGGCCGGGGACTGCCCCGAGCTGACGGCGGTCATCGGTCAAGCCTCGCACGCGGTTCCGGAGTACGGTGACCGTGCTATGGACCTGTCCGAGATCACACATACCAGCCTGCTCAGCATCTACCTCAACGATCACCTGGCCGGGGCCACGGCGGGTGTGTCGCTGGTGGAGAGAACGGCGCAGGAACATCAAGGAACACCGGCCGGTGCGCCGATGAGTCAGCTGGCCACCGAGATTGCCGAGGATCGGCAGTCACTGCTCGACATCATGTCCGACCTTGATGTCGAGGTGCAGCAGTACAAGCTCGCCGCCGCCTGGGTGGCCGAGCGAGTCGGCCGGCTGAAACTCAACGGGCATCTGCTCAGCCGGTCGCCGTTGAGTTCGCTGGTCGAGCTCGAGGGCCTGAAGCTCGGCGTCGAGGGCAAGGTGTCCCTGTGGGCCAGTCTGCGGGCGCTGGCCGACACCGAAGCACGCCTGGACAAGACCCGGCTCGATGAGCTGACCGCACGCGGGGAAGATCAGTCACGGACCTTGGAGAAGCTCCGTCTTGCTGCGGCCGTGGAGGCGCTCGCCTGAGCATCGCCGCTCGACCCAGCGCGCGCCGTGGCGCAGAACCACTGTGACCGTGCCGAGCCAGCCGCCGATCCAGTCGTATCAGCCCGTATCGGCGCCCGTCTACGGCGTGGCGCCGCAGGAGGCCGAAGCACGGGCGCGTTCGTTCGCGGATCTCATGGCTAGTCGCCGGACCATCCGCGAGTTCAGCGCGGAGCCGATCCCCGCCGGTGTGTTGGAGGCGGCGGTTCGGGCGGCGGGCAGTGCCCCGAGCGGGGCGAACGTCCAACCGTGGCGATTCGTGGTGGTCACCGACTCGGTGCGCAAACGTGCGTTGCGCGAAGGCGCCGAGGCCGAAGAGCGAGAGTTCTACAGTCGCCCTGGGGCGCAGGAGTGGCACGCGGCTCTCGCCAGGTTGGGAACCGACTGGCGTAAACCGTTTCTCGAGGATGCCCCGGCGATCATCGCCGTCTTCGAGGTCCACAAGGGACCGCACTCGCCGCGCCCGTACTACGTCAAGGAGTCCGTCGGGATAGCGGTCGGGTTGTTGTTGGCCGCGCTGCACCATGCTGGGCTAGCCACGTTGACCCACACTCCGAGCCCGATGCGGTTCCTTAACCAGATCCTGGACCGTCCAGCGGAGGAACGGCCGTTCGTGCTCATCCCGGTGGGATATCCGGCAGCGGCGGCTACCGTGCCGGCGATCACCCGCAAGGCATTGCATGAGGTACTGATCTGGGCCTAGTTCTTCCGTTGCCGACAAGCGCCCGTACCGAGCAGCAGCAGGGCCCGGCGGAGCCAGCCACTCCCGTCCAGGCCCCCCGATCAGCACACCGTGAGCCTCGGCGCGCCGCTCGCCTACCATGGGTGGTCTTGTGATCACCGCGACCGATCTGGAACTCCGCGCGGGCACCCGAACTCTTCTCACGGGTGTCTCGCTGCGCGTCCAACCCGGAGATCGAATCGGCCTGGTCGGGCGCAACGGGGCCGGCAAGACCACCACGTTGACCAGCCTGGCGGGAGAGGCGCTGGCCGCCGCTGGCGAGATCGACCGCCGGGGCGAGCACGGATATCTGCCGCAGGATCCGCGTACCGGGGATCTTGACGTCCTCGCCCGCGACCGCGTGCTTTCGGCTCGTGGGCTGGACACCCTGATGCACGATCTGGCCAAGACCCAGGTGGCGATGGCCGAGCATGCAGATGGTCCGGAGCGGGACGCCGCGATCCGCCGGTACGGGAACCTCGAGGATCGGTTCGCAGCGCTGGGCGGGTACGCTGCCGAGAGCGAAGCGGCCCGGATATGTGCCAATCTCGGCCTTCCCGATCGAGTCCTCGGCCAGCCGCTGCGCACTCTGTCCGGTGGGCAGCGCCGCCGGATCGAACTGGCCAGGATCTTGTTCTCCGACGCCGAAACCCTGCTCCTGGACGAGCCCACGAACCACCTCGACGCGGACTCGATCAGCTGGCTGCGTGACTTCCTGCGTACCCACGGCGGCGGACTGATCGTGATCAGCCACGATGTCGGTTTGCTCGAACATGTGGTGAACAAGGTCTGGTACCTCGACGCCGGCCGGATGACCATCGATCAGTACAACGTCGGCTGGAAGGCATATCTGATCCAGCGGGACACCGACGAGCGCCGGCGTCGACGTGAACGCGCCAACACCGAGCGCAAAGTCGACCAGCTTCGTGGACAGGCCGACAAGATGCGCGCGAAGGCCACCAAGGCCAAGGCAGCGCACTCCATGGATCGCCGCGCCGACCGGCTGATGGCTGGCCTGGCCGAGGTGCGCCAGTCGGATCGGGTGGCCCGGGTCCGCTTCCCGACGCCGGCCCCCTGCGGCCGTACGCCGTTGTTCGCCACGGGCCTGTCGAAGTCCTACGGAAGTCTGGAAGTCTTCACCGACGTCGACCTGGCCGTCGACAAGGGCGCCCGCGTGGTCGTCCTTGGGCTCAACGGGGCCGGCAAGACCACGCTGCTGCGGGTGCTGGCCGGGGCGGAACCCGCTGACAGCGGTGAACTGACTCCAGGGCACGGACTGCGGATCGGTTACTACGCCCAGGAACACGAGACCCTCGACGTGGACCGCAGCGTTCTGGAGAACATGCGCGCCTGCGCACCGGAATCCACCGACGGTGATCTGCGTCGAATTCTCGGCGCCTTTCTGTTCAGTGGGGACTCCGCCGATCAGCCGGCTGGCACCCTGTCCGGCGGGGAGAAGACCCGACTGGCGTTGGCCAGCCTGGTCAGTTCCGGGGCTAACGTGCTGTTGCTGGACGAGCCCACCAACAACCTCGACCCGGTGTCGCGCCAACAGGTGCTCGATGCGCTTCGCACGTACAAGGGGGCGGTCGTACTGGTGACCCATGACGAGGGTGCGGTCGAGGCGCTCGTTCCGGAGAAGGTGATCCTGCTGCCCGACGGCGTCGAGGACGTCTGGAGCGAAGAACTCATCGACCTGGTCTCCCTCGCATAGCAGCGCGGGCCTTTGAGGCACGTACGGCCGGTCAGCGTCACCGATACTCGATTGACGGCACGCGATCGGGTTCTGCACGCTGGTCGCGTGCGATTCCCCTCTCACCAGACTTGACGCAACCCGCAGCACACTGACCGCAGGGTGCCCAGGCCGGGGATACTGCGATGAGTCGCGCCCCGCCGCAGTCTGGTCCGGCGGCTGATCGCCTTGCAGGCGCTGGACGAATTCATGCCGATCTTCCCGTCTACGCGCTGCTGTTTGACGAGAACGGGTTGTCGACAGCGGAGATCTCTTCGCTGTTCGTACTTTGGTCCGTGGTGACCTTCCTCCTCGAAGTGCCCTCCGGTGCTTGGGCGGACACGGTCTCCAGGCAGCTGCTGCTCTGCCTGTCATCGGTGGCCTACGGCGCCGCGTTCAGCAGTTGGCTGCTCTTTCCCACTGCGGCCGGCTTCGCCGCCGGGTTCGCTTTATGGGGGCTGTCCAGCGCACTTTCCTCGGGAACCTTCCAGGCCTTGGCCTACGACGAGCTCGCGGCGATGGGCGCACGCAACGAGTACGCGCGGGTGATCGGGGTCGGCACCTCTCTGGCCCTGGTTGCGATGGCCGCGGCCACCCTGCTCGCCGCACCGCTTGTCGCCCTCGGTGGGTATGCGCTCACCGGCTGGGTCAGCGTGGCGGTGTGCGCTGTTCAGTTTCTCGTCGCCCGAGCCCTGCCCTCCACTGCATCGGTCATCTCGGCCGCTGACGCCGAAGCGGCCGAGGAACGCTCCGAGGCCCACCTTGCAGCCAGCGGCGCGCCGACCACCGCGGCTCAAGACCCTTTCCTGCGTCGATACGTGTGGTCATCCCGTTACTGCTCGTCGTTGTCACCGCCGGTCAGGCGATCGGCGGATTGCTCGCCGGCCGGGCGGCCCGGTGGAGCAACGCCTGGATCGGCGGGATCACCGCCGGCGCCGGCGTCTGCTTGGCAGTAGGTGCGCTCAGCAATCATCCGGCCGGGATCGTGGCCGTCGGGCTTGGATACGGCGCCTTGCAACTGGCAATCGTGGTCTCGGACGTACGGCTGCAGGAGAGCATCGTCGAGGGCGCCAGGGCGACCGTGACCTCGGTGTCCGGCCTGCTGGCCGAAATCATGGCGGTGGCTGTGTTCGCCGGTTTCGCCTGGGGCTCGGTCGCCTTCTCACTTCCGGCGCTGGTCGCCATGCTTGGCGCCATCGTCATCGTCCTGAGCCCGGCGATCACCCGGTGGATGCCACCCGGTGGTCTGGCGAGCAATGCGAATGAGTAACGCGGAGTTTGCTCGGCGCAGCGTTTCCTCCACACTGCGCCTGTCGCCACCCTCAGACCGGCGGTCAGGCATCGCCGCCGACGGTTCGTTGCTGCGCGAAGGCTGCCGTGTCGGGTCCGAATGTCTGAAGCGTGACGGGCCCAGTCATGGGATTTGGGTTCAGTCGGTAGCCGATACCCCATACGGTCTGCAGGAGGGTGGGCCGTGACGGATCTGCTTCGATCTTTTGGCGAAGGCGACGTATGTGCACGGTGACGGTATCCCGTCCGCCGATGTCATATCCCCAGACGTTTTCGAGCAACCGGGCTCGGCTGAGTGCCTCCCCTATGTGGGCGACGAAGTAGGCGAGCAGGTCGAACTCCAGTGGGGTGAGGGCCAGGGTCCGCAGTGCTGTGGTTGCCGTGCGGTGCAGAAGGTGCAGGCGAATCTCGCCGGCCAACACGACCTGCGACATCTGCCTCGCTGTGGGCATGGTTGACCGGCGCAGGAGTGCAGCCAGCGCAGCTACGACTTCGCCAGCATCCACCGTCGGCAGCACGCTGTCGGCGCCGCTATTCAGCAGAGCGATGCGTTCTTGGGTGGTGGCTTTGACCTGCAGCAGAAGGACGGCACCATGTCGGCTCAGCGCCCGGAGGCCGGCGTGGATCGACCCGGTGATCGCCGGCGGCTCAATGACGACTGTGGCCCGAGGGCCGAACGGGGGGATGCTGCGCCGTGCCTCAGGCATGCTGAATACGACTCGAACCGACGCGCCGGCCTGCTCGAGCGCCGCACTGACGCTTGCCGACGCGTTCCCCCCGAGGACGACGAGCACCACCGAGAGCCCGTCGAAAGCCAGCACAGGGACCAGGCGCGGCTGCTGTCTCGTTCGGCCAGCCGCTGGGGCTGTCGCCGGATCAGTCGTTAGCCGCATGCCGCAAGATCTCCTCCTTGCGCTTTCCTGACCAGCGGGCCGAGGCTGCCGTTCCGAGGCACCTCCCGGTCGTAGGCTAAGGGACCATCGGACCCATGGGCAGGTCCGGTGACGGATCAAAACGGAGGACCAGTTGAGATGCCGCTGAACGCTGCCGAACTGCTCGTCACTCTCGGGGAGCCGGGAACAGGGCCGCTGCGTGTCCGGCTCGCCGCCGTCCTGCGAGATGCCATCCGCAGCGGTCAGCTCGAACCGGAGACGACGCTGCCGTCAACCCGGATCCTCGCCCAGGACCTCGGCTTTTCCCGAGGCGTCGTCGTTGACGCTTATGCCCAGCTGGCTGCAGAGGGTTTTGTGCACAGCCGACCCGGCGCGGCCACGACGGTGGGCTACGTCCAGGCTGCGGCCCTGCCTGCACGCTGGCACGGCGACCGGCCGGTGACTCGTCCCGGTCCGGAGCTGGACCTGCGGCCTGGCGCTCCAGACCTCTCGGCATTTCCACGCCGCGCCTGGGCCGCCGCATCCCGCGACGTGGTGCGTGACCTCCCTGACGCCGATCTGGGGTACAGCGAACCCTGGGGGCCCTGGGAGGTACGCCGCCAGCTGGCGAGCTACTTGGCGCGCACGCGAGGGGCGATGACCGCCCCTGACGGCATCGTCGTGGTCAGTGGCGTCACCCAAGGCCTGACCCTGTTGTGCCGGATGCTGCTGAGGGATGGCGAAGACAGGATTGCCGTCGAGGACCCGAGCAATGCCATTCAGCGCCATCTGCTGCTACGCCTCGGCCTGCGCATAGTTGATGTCCCGGTGGACGAGAGCGGACTGCAAGTGGAAGTGCTGGCGGCCACCAGGATTCGGGCAGTTCTGTGCACCCCGGCCCACCAGTATCCCTCCGGCGTGGTGCTGTCCCCGGCACGTCGAGAGCAGCTACTGCGGTGGGCGAGCGAGGCCGGTGGTCTGATCATCGAGGACGACTACGACGCGGAGTTCCGGTACGACCGGGCTCCGGTGGGCTGCCTGCAGGGGATGGATGCCCAGCACGTTGCGCTTCTGGGAAGCGTCAGCAAAACGTTGGCGCCGGCGCTGCGGATCGGATGGGTGGTAACGCCGCCACTGCTGCTGCCGGCGCTGCGCGCGATCAAGCGGGACGACGACTTCGGCAGCAACGCGATCGACCAGCATGTCCTGGCCCGCCTGCTGGA
>Ga0136619_10000144_pt1 | contig 24411 bp, 22 predicted proteins | sample AntDrymUQ3532106_2_FD_104807 | JGI IMG/M metagenome (GOLD analysis project Ga0136619, IMG submission 104807) | Polar desert sand microbial communities from Dry Valleys, Antarctica - metaG UQ353 (21.06) | ecosystem: Environmental > Terrestrial > Soil > Desert | place: Antarctica: Dry Valley...
ACGCCTGCCACATCGGCGGCCACCGCAACATCGTCCTCGACCGTCGCGCCGGAGCCAACGGTGAGCGCTCGATCCACCGATCCCATCACTGACGCCGATGAGCCGCAGGAGGTTCCTGCTGGCAGCGATCTGTACACCGTGCCGGATCCGATTCCCGACGGAGCGCACGGCACACTGCTGCGCTACCAGGAGGTCACGCCCTCGGTCCATGCCAAGAGCAGGACTTGGCGGATGATGTACTTGTCCGAATCGCTGGCCGGAGACCCGATCGTGGTCACCGGCCTTGCCGTCGTTCCGCAGACACCGGCACCGCCGGGTGGTCGCAACATCGTGACCCTCACGCACGGCACCACCGGGAGCGCAGATCGGTGCGCGCCCTCGATGGCTCCGGGTAGTGCCGGCGAACTGCTGCTGCTCGGCCCGTCGGTGGTCTCCGGATCGATCATCGCCGCCACCGACTACGAAGGCATGGGCACGCCGGGCGCTCATCCCTACCTCGTAGGAGTCAGCGAAGGTCGCTCGGGGCTCGACGCTGCGCTCGCCGCCCGACACCTCCCCGACGCCGAAGCGGGCAGCCAGCTCGGCGTGATGGGCTACTCCCAGGGCGGCCATTCCGCCATGTGGACAGCGCAGCTCACCGCCGAGTGGGCGCCTGAGCTCGACCTGGTCGGCACGTTCGCCGGTGCGCCTCCGACCGAGATCAGCACGATCGTCGGTGTCGCCTTTCCAGGAGGCTCGTCATCGTTCATCTACCTGCTAGTCGCCGGGTACGCCGAGGCGTACGGCGACGACGCCGATCCGGCCACCTTCTTCACGCCAGCGGGGCTCCGAGACCTCGACCTCGCCGACGAGCTGTGCGTCGGCGAACTGTTCGGCGCGCTGGCAGATGTCACGGCTGACGCCTACCTTCCCGGAGCCGGATCCGAACCGCCCTGGACCGAACGTGCGAGTGAGAACGACGCCGGCACGACAGCTGTCGATGCGCCGCTGCTGATCATCCACAGCGCCGTCGATGACACCGTCCCGGCAGTCCTCAGCGAGATCGCCTTCGACCGGCTGTGCAGGCTCGGTCAGGTGGTGGAGCGGCGCGTTCCGCCCGAAGGCACTCACGCGGGCGCAGCTCCACCTGCCTATGCAGAAGCCCAGTCCTGGATGCAGGCCCGCTTCGGCGGCGCCGGCCCCGACGCCATCAGCAACTGTCCCGATGGCGCCGGCTTCGTCAGCTGACGCTCACGCCGCGCGGCCCGGCTCTGTGTCACGACAAACGACGGTTTCGCTCGTTTGCCGTGACGCAGAAACCGGGGAGGGGTCCGGGCGCAGCGGGGTGACGGGACGGCCGGGGTATGGGCGCGGTGAACCGCCGGAGCCGGCAGTTCTCCGACGCAGCAACGTCATCACGTTCCAGCGTCGCCGCCCTGGAGCCTGCCTTCCAGCCCGGGCAAGAGCTGCAGCGTGTTCGAGCTCCCGCTGGCGCTGGCGAGCCAGTTCGTAGGCAGAGTCGATCGAGATCGCGGTCATGGTTCCTCCAGATTGACGAGAGCGTCGTGTTCTTCGCTCACCATCGAACGTACGCACGGTTGTGGACAGATCAAGTCCACAACATGGGCAGACTGTGCGACTGTGGACACACCGGCGCGACTACTACGACTGCTCGTGTTGTTCTCCTCTCGCGCCTCGTGGAGCGCAGCGGAGCTCACCGCTCGGCTCGAGATCGACGCCCGCACGATCCGGCGCGACGTGACCCGCTTGCGCGACCTCGGCTACCCGATCGAGAGCACGACAGGCCCTTACGGCGGCTACGCCCTCGGTCCTGGGGGACGGCTACCACCGCTGCTGCTCGACGACGACGAAGCCGTCGCCGTCTCGGTGGCGCTCGGGGAGATCTCGCGTGCCGCCGACCCGACACTTGGCGAAGCCGCGGTATCAGCGCTCACCAAGCTGGTTCAGGTGCTCCCCAGCGCCCTGCGGCAGCGGGTGGCGACGCTCGGGGAGATGACCGTCGGTCTCGGCCGACTTGCACCTGTACTCGACGGCGCGGACGGGAAAGCGGCTACCGACATGGGGACGCTGATGGCCCTCGCCAGCGCCTGCCGCGAGGAGCAACGCATGCGCTTCGACTACCGGACCGGTGACGATGTGGCGAGTCGCCGGCACGCCGAGCCACATCGGTTGGTGTCGCTCAAGCGCCGCTGGTATCTCGTCGCCTTCGACCTCGACCGCGCCGACTGGCGCACGTTTCGCGTCGATCGCATCACCGGTCCGGTGCTCACCGGAGCGCCGTCCGAGCCACGCCAGGCGCCAGACGCAGCGGCGCTGGTCGCCATGGGTGTCGCCGTACGCGTGTACGACGTGCAGGCGAGGATTCGCCTCCACATCGATCCGGCCGGCGCCGCCCGGGAGATCAGCCCCACCATCGGTGTGCTCGAACCTGCCGAGCACGACGCCACTTCCATGGTCGCCGTGATCGGTGGTGACGCCGATTGGATCGCCCGCTACCTGGTGGGCCTCCCGTTCCGTTTCGAGGTCATCGAACCCGACGAGGTTCGCACCGAGGTTCGCCGCCTGGCACACAGGATGCTCCGCCAGCACCCTGCGCCAACCATGGTGAAGTGATCGCCCCCATGGCTGTTGCCAGGTCCTTGCGTTCCAGACGCAGGCCCTGCCTTTGCAGTCGTACTTGGCGCGCACCAGTTGTGCCCGGCCCGTGGACGTCGGGGAGCGAAGCGGCTGGTCGCCGGTAGCCTCGACGGCCATGTCTCGGCCCGATCGCACGCTCGTCCTGTTGAAGCCCGATGCCGTCGAGCGCGGTCTCGTCGGTGAGATCCTGGGACGGTTCGAGGCCAAAGGCCTGCGTCTCGCGGCGATGGACCTTCGCCGGCTCGACGAGGACACGCTTGCGCGTCACTACGAAGAGCATGCGGGCAAAGGTTTCTACGACGACCTCGTCACGTTCATGAGCCGAGGCGCTGTCGTGGCACTCGTACTAGAGGGGGCCGAAGACACGTGGGAGGTCGTGCGGGCGATGATGGGGGCCACGAACCCCCGAACGGCTGCACCGGGCACGATCCGGGGCGATCTCGGCGTCCTGTTCACGGAGAACCTGGTGCACGGCAGCGACTCCGCCGCCTCCGCCGAGCGCGAGACAGCCATCTTCTTCCCGAATCTGTAACCTTTCGGGGAGACCCGGCGCCCACGACGACGTACGGACACCGAATCCCGACGGTCCCCGGGTCAACGAATTCCGAAGGAACATCCGAATGGCCAGAAACAACCGCTTGAGTCTCGGCCGCGATCTGGCGATCGACCTGGGCACTGCCAACACGCTGATCTACGCTCGCGGTCACGGCATCGTGCTCGATGAGCCGTCTGTCGTCGCCGTCAACGTGAACGATGGCCGACCGGTTGCCGTTGGTCTCGAAGCCAAACGCATGATCGGGCGCACACCGGGTCACATCCGCGCCATCCGTCCGCTCGCCGACGGGGTCATCGCCGACTTCGACGTGTGCGAAAAGATGTTGCGCTACTTCATCCAGAAGGTTCACGCCAGCAAGTGGAGCAAGCCGCGGATGATCATCTGCGTGCCGTCGGGCATCACCGGTGTTGAGCAGCGCGCCGTGCAGGAGGCCGCCGAGTACGCAGGCGCCAGCAAGCCGGTGCACATCATCGAGGAGCCCATGGCAGCGGCCATCGGTGCCGATCTGCCCGTGCACGAGCCGTCGGGCAACATGATTGTCGACATCGGCGGCGGCACCACGGAGGTCGCCGTCATCTCGCTCGGGGGTATCGTCACGGCGCAGTCGATGAGGGTCGCCGGCGACGAGCTGGACGACGCCATCATGCAGTACGTGAAGAAGGAGTTCTCCCTGGCCATCGGCGACCGCACGGCCGAGGAGATCAAGATCCAGATGGGCTCGGCGTGGCCGATGGATGAGGAGCTGACGGCCGACATCCGCGGACGGGACCTGATCTCTGGACTGCCCCGGACCATCCAGCTCACCACCGAACACGTCCGCGAGGCCGTCGCTGAGCCCGTCTCGGCCATCATCGACGCCGTGCGCACCACGCTCGACAAGACGCCGCCAGAGCTCGCTGCCGACATCATGCACGACGGCATCACGCTCACCGGTGGTGGCGCGCTGCTCGGCGGGCTCGAGCATCGGCTCGCTCACGAGACCGGCATGCCGATCCGCCTGGCCAACGAGCCGCTCTACAGCGTGGTCATCGGATCGGGAAGGGCGTTGGAGAACATCGACGCCATGCGCGGGCTGATGTCGCTCGGCGGCGACGAGTAAGTCGCCACCGACCTCCACCATGGGCATTTACTCGCCGGTTCGCCGTCGCCTCATCATTGCCCTCCTGCTGAGCTCGGTGCTGTTGCTGACGCTCGACCTGCGCGGTAACCAGATCTTCGACACCATGCGCAACGGTTTCCAGCAGGCGATGGATCCGCTCGAGTCGGCGGCCGAGGTGGTGTCGCGGCCGATCCGCAACGCTTGGCGTGGCATCACGCAGTACGACGACCTCGCCGACGAGAACGAGGATCTCCGCCGCCAGCTCGAGGCCCAGCGCGCCGACCAGATCACTTATCGGGCAGCGGTGATCGAGTTCCAGGCGCTGCTGGAGCTGAACAACCTTCCAAGCCTGAGCGACTACGACGCCGTGACAGCCCGTGTGATCGGCGAGACGCCCAACAACCTCGATCAGATCATCGAGATCGACAAGGGCGAGGACGACGGCATCGACGTGGGTATGGCCGTCGTGTCCGAGGGCGGCCTCGTCGGCAAGGTGACGAGGGTGTTCGATGATCGCAGTTTCATCATGCTCGTGCGCGACCAGCGCTTCGCCGTACGTGCGAAGGTGCCCGGAGCGGCGCCGGAGGAGCCCGAGGGTCCCGAACCTCCGCCAACGAGCGCCAACGCCATCCCGAACGACGATCTCACAACGACGACGACGTTGCCACCGTCCACGACGACGACGGTGCCAGGCGCCACGTCCTCCACCGCGCCGGGCGGCATCCCCGGTTCGTCGACATCCACGACGTCCACGACGTCCACCACCATTGCCGCTACGACGACGACGACCATCCCGCCAACGGAGAAGGAGACGGGAACCGTCGTCGGCCAGGGTCGCGGCGAGCCGATCCTGCTGCGCTTCGTGCGCGAGAACATCGATGCCGGGCGCTTCGAGGTGGGCGATGCCGTCATGACCGAGGGCGGCGAAGGCAGCCTGTCGCCACCCGACATCCCGATCGGCACGATCTCGCGGATCCGTCGCCAATCAGGATCGGCCGGCCCGATGATCGAGGTGCAGCTCGGAGCCGATCTCGAACGGCTGAGCTTCGTGCGCATCGTGCTGTACCAGTCGTTGGAAGAGGCCGCCGGGGACGGCGGATGACAGGGGGCCGGGCGTGATCGCAGCGTTCATCCAGAGCCCGGTGTTCCGGTTGCTCCCCGTCGGTGTGATCCTGCTGGCCTTGCAGAACACCCTGTTCGTCGATCTGCAACCGGCAGGCGTGATCGTCCAGGTGTTGCTGGCCCTAGCCGCGGCGGCTGGCGCAGCCGGTGGCGCCGATCGGGGGGCGCTGGCCGGGTTCGTCCTCGGGCTGATCTACGACCTCGGCACCGACTCACCCATCGGGGCCACGGCGCTGACCATGGCGCTCGGGGGCGTCGTCGCCGGCATCGCCTGGACGATCATGGTCGACCCACCGTGGTGGCTGGCGGCCGTCTTCACCACGATCGGCGCCGCTGCCGGCGAGCTGGCGGTGCCCGTGTTGCGGATCTTCATCGGCGAAGCTGAGGCGTTCGAGCCGCGGTTCACGAGGGTCGTCATCGTGGTCGCCATCGCCGCCGGCGCGCTCAGCCCGCTGTTCGTACCGTTGTCTCGCTGGTGCCTGCGCATCCGCAAACCGGATTGGAAGGCGCTCGCCGAGTGACCTCGCACGGGCGGCTCCGGCACCCGTGCGAGTTGCCTTCTGTTGTGGTTCGGGCAGACTGGTCAGATGGCTTCTGACAAGCGCGCCGCCAGGCTCGGCGTGCTGGCGGCCGTGGCAGTGCTGCTGTTCGGCGCCCTCGGAGTGCGCCTGTGGTTCCTGCAGACGGTCGAGGCCACAGATCTGCAGGACTCGGTGGAGGTGGAACGCACGAAGACCGTGCGACTCGTGCCAGAACGGGGAAGGATCTTCGACGCCGACGGCCGCATCCTGGCCGACAACGAACGCATCCTGACCGTCGGCATCGACTGGGAGGTGATGCGCGACAAGAACGACCGCAGCCAACTCTTCAAGCGTCTGTCGGGCTGGATCGATACCCCCGTCGCCGAGATGGAGCGGCGCTACAACGCCAACCTATACAGCCCTTACCTGCCGATGCCGGTCAAGGAAGACATCGACGAGCCGACGGCAAGCGCCCTGATGGAGCGCTCTGAGGACTTCCCCGGCGTACAGGTAGAGCTCGGCTGGCGGCGCGCCTATCCGTATGCACCGCTGGCGTCTCCGGTGATCGGGTACCTGGGCCTGATCCCCGAAGAGCAGGCCGATGAGTACGTGAGGCGTGGCTACGTGCTGAGCGAACAGGTGGGCAGTGACGGCATCGAGCTGAGCATGGAAGACACGCTGCACGGCAAATGGGGCGAGAAGGTGGTCCGGGTCAACGCTGCCGGTCAGATCCTCGAAGAGATCAGCCGCCGGGAGGCCATCAACGGCCAGGACATCCAGCTCTCGATCGATCTCGATGTGCAGCAGTACGCCGAGCAGATTCTCCAGACCCAGCTGAAGCTGCGGCGCACGTTCACGGCCAAGAACCCGATCGTCACCAAGGAGGAGAAGGGCGGGATCAAGGAGCGCATCGATCCCTCGAGTCCCCCAGAGGTGAACTACAAGGCTCCGGCTGGTTCGGTGATCGTCACGAATCAGAAGAATGGGCAGATCTCGGCGATGGCGACGTATCCGACGTTCGACCACCGCTGGTTCAACTCCGGCATCTCTGGCGACAAGTTCGCCGAGCTGTTCCCAGGTGAGGACTCTGAGGGCTTCGATCCCGACAAGGCCACGCTCCTCAACCGCGCCGTGCAGGGGCAGTACAACCTCGGCTCATCCTTCAAACCGTTCACCGCATACGCGGCGTTGCACTCGGGCTTCATGGAGCCGGGGTCCTTCTACGAGGACCAGGGCACGTACAAGATGCGCTCGATCGATCCCGCCGAGTGTAGGAGCGGCCGCGTGCGCTGTGAGTTCCGCAACTCCAACTGCGGTGATTCGAACCTGCCGTGCGTGTACGGAAGCGTCAACGTGCAGACGGCACTCGCCGTGTCGAGTGACACGTTCTTCTACCGAATCGGCGAGGAGCTGTTCCTCCGCCGTGAGAACCTGCTGCGCGACGAGGTGAAGAGATGGGGGTTCGGGCAAGAGACGGGAGTCGACCTGCCGTACGAGTTCGACGGCCGGGTCCCCGACGACCAGCTCAAGCGGGACCTGATCGCGTCCGAGGCGCTCGACCCGGACACCGACGTCGACCGTCTGCTCGCCGGCGACAACGTGCAGACGGCGATCGGCCAGGGTCTGCTCGCCGCCTCGCCGCTGCAGGTGGCCCAGGCATATGCCGCACTCGGCAACCGCGGGGCGATCAACACACCGCGTGTGGTGCGCGCCATCTACAAGCCTGGCGTGCCGAACGGCACGCCCGGATACGTCGATCTCAGCAAGGCAAAGCTCGTGCAGTCGTTCCTGAAGGGCGGGGTGAGCAGCCAGGTACCGATCGATGGCGACGCCCTTCAGGCGATCGTCAGTGGGTTGCGCCAGAACATCACCGGTCCTGGCGTGACGCTCCCCGACGGTGGCGTCCGCAGCACCACGGCGGAGGAGCTGTTCGAGATCGGGTACCCCGAGCAGGCCATCCCCATCGCCGGGAAGACCGGGACTGCGCAAGGCTCGAAGAGCCTCCCGTGGAATGACTCGTCGGCGTTCGCCGCGTTCAGTCTTGACGACACGCGCCCGTACACCGTGGTTGCCTACCTGGAGAAGGCTGGCTTCGGATCCCAGGGGGCTGCGCCCGTGGTCAAGTGCATGTACCTGGCGCTCTCGGGCCTGATCCAAACTCGTCCCGTTGAGCTCGCCGATCCGTTGGACCTCGACAGCACAGAGGTCGCTGCTGACGTTCCAGCAGCCGACACGAAGTGCCTCGAGAGCTCCAACTTCGATCCAAACCCGGCGGACTGATCTGTGGCGATCTCGATGCTGCAGCGCAAGCCCGATTCTGGGCTTGGCAACATCCGCTCCAGTCCCGGCGATCCCAGCCGCAACATCGACTGGATCCTGCTCGTCGTTCAGATGCTGCTGACGATCGCCGGATGCTTCGTAGTGTTCTCGGCGACGCGCACCGAGCCGAACATCGACCCGTACACGTACGTGACCCGGCAGGTGATCTTCGCCATCGCCGCCGTCGTCCTGATGTTCATCGTGATGTCCATCGACTACGAGTGGCTCAAGGAGCGGTCGCGGTTGCTGTTCACGTTGACCGTCGGGGCGCTACTGGCGTTGCTCGTCCTCGCGCAGGCGGGCGTCGGCGGAGGCGTCATCACGGACATCGCCTTCAGCGTCGGCCCGATCAACCTGCAGCCGGCCGAGTTCGCCAAGTTCGCGGTGTTGCTGGTGCTCGCTGGCTACATCGCCGACGAGGGACTGTCGGAGATCAGCTATCCGCGATTCGTCGGCGCCCTGATGATCGTCGGTATCCCTGCGGTGCTCGTGATCGCCCAGCCCGACCTCGGCACGGCCTCGGTGATCATCTCTTCGGTGATGGGCGTGCTACTGGTGGCGGGGGCGAAGCTGCGCTACATCCTGATCGTGTCGGCGCTGTCGCTGTTCACGTTGCTGACGGCGCTGGCTTCGGGATTGGTCAACAGCTACCAGCTGCTCCGTTTCCGTGTGCTGTTCGACCAGGACAATCCCGAACTTGGCGACGCTGCGCTGCAGGTGCGCAACGCAATCCGGGCGGTCGGGACCGGTGGCGTGTTCGGCAAGGGTTGGTTGCAGGGCGACCTCACCAATGGTGGTGACATCCCCGTCGCCTGGGCAGACTTTCCCTTCGCAGCCGTCGGTGAGCAGTTCGGCCTCATCGGCTGCGGGGTGCTGCTGTTCATGTTCGCCGTGGCCCTGTTCCGCGTGTGGCGGATCGCCCACCTGTCGCGCGATCTTCTGGGTACCTACATCTGTGCCGGCGTGTTCACGATGATGCTCTGGCAGCTGTTCCAGAACGTCGGGATGACGCTCGGCATCCTCCCCGTGACCGGGCTGCCGATGCCGTTCATCTCCTACGGAGGCTCGGGCCTGTTCACGTACTTCGCGATGATGGGCCTGGTGCAGAGCGTCCACATGCGCCGCATGCGCTGACGCACGGAGCCCCCTGTGTGAAGGTAAACTCGAGATGACATGACCTCGCTGTGGACGAGGGTCGAACTGCTCGTGAGCCAGGTGCAGAGACCGGCTCGTTGCATCGGGTGTGAGTACGGAGTCGTCGCTCCCCGGCACAAACCGGGCAAGGTGGGCGGGCTGCTGGCTGATCCCGACACAGACGAAATCGGCCTGCCTGATCAGGGCCTTCAGATCCTCTACGAACTTCTCAACGAACGCGACGACGCCGTCGTCGAACGCCCGCATCGTGACCCAGACGCGAGCCGCGATCGCGGTCCGGCGGTGCGAACCCATCCACTGATCGAGCACGGCGGTGCGCGGCGCGAGGTCATCTCGCTGCCAGCCGTCATGCCGGTGCTTGCCGAGCAGGCGAGCGCATGAGAGAGGAACGAACTGATGACGAACGACACCCCGAACGAGATGGATGCCACGTCGTCGCCGTCTCGCCCTGGCGACGACGGCACTGACGGATCCGGCAACGCCCGGCGCCGACGGCGCGGCAACCGCGGCGGCCAGCGCCGCCGCAAAGGCAAAGCAGCGAGCAACGGCGACGCCGGTGACCCGCGGCCAGACGACATCGAGTTGCCCGAGCGCATCGCAGAAGGCCGCCCGTCGGCCGAGGCTGGCGGCCGGGCCACCGTGCGCAAGCCTCAGATCGGTGACACCATGCCCGCCCCACAGTCGCCCGGGGCATCGGCTTCACGAGTGTCGCGAGACGAATCGACCGCGTCGGCCAACCGGGCCAAGACCACGCGCAAGCGCACCCGCGACCGCACCACCCGCTCCACGAAGGCACAACCGCGCCAGCGCGGCGCCGAGCGCGAGGCCGATGTGATGTCGGCCGAGACGGCCGAGATGCGTCGCGGTCGGGAGCGCAACGGTCGTCCGATCGGCCGTTACCTGATGTGCGTGCAGGTCCGCCCCGGCATGGCGCAGGTGGCAGTGCTCGAGGGTCGGAGCTTGATGGAGCACTACGTGAGCCGGCCAGCCGACGATGTCAGCCAGATCCACGGCAACATCTATGTCGGTCGGGTGCAGAACGTGCTACCGGGTATGGAGGCTGCGTTCGTCGACATCGCCACGCCGAAAAACGCCGTGCTCTACCGCGGCGACGTGCAGTTCGATGCCGAGGACATCGAGGAGCACTCGGACTCGCGGCGCATCGAAGACATCTTGCGACCGCGCCAGCTCATAATCTGCCAGGTCACGAAGAACCCGATCGGGGCCAAGGGCGCCCGGCTGACCCAGGAGGTGTCGCTTCCAGGACGCTTCGTCGTGCTGATCCCCAACTCCCGCACGTTCGGCATCTCCAAACGTCTGCCGGACGACACACGCAAGCGCCTGCGGGCGATCCTCGACCGTGTGAAGCCCGCCGAGCACGGTCTCATCGTGCGCACGGCCGCCGAGCATGCCACCGAGGAGGAGTTGCGCGCCGACATGCAGTTGCTGCTGGCCCAGTGGGACGACATTGCCACTCGTGCCGGGAAGATCAAGCAACCGACGCTGCTGCATCGCGAGCCGGAGCTGGCCGTTCGGCGCATCCGCGAGGAGTTCAACACCGACTATCGCGGCGTCATCATCGACGACCGCGAGCTCTATCAGCAGGTGCGCGATTACGTCGGCGCCTTCAACCCCGAGCTTGGCGATCGAGTGGAGTACTACGACCCGGTCGCAGAGGGGCTCTCGCTGTTCGAACGCCAGCACGTACACGAGCAGGTGCACAAAGCCCTCGACCGCAAGATCTGGCTGCCGTCTGGCGGTTCGTTGATCATCGAGCACACCGAGGCGCTCACCGTGATCGACGTCAACACCGGTAAGAACGTTGGCAGGTCGAGCCTCGAGGAGACCGTGTTCCACAACAACCTCGAGGCCGCGCAGGAGGTGGCCAAGCAGGTGCGCCTGCGCGATATCGGTGGGATCATCGTCATCGACTTCATCGACATGGAGCGCAAGGACAACCGCCAAGCCGTCATCGACGCCTTCAGGGCGGCGCTGGCCCGGGACAAGACGCGCACCCAGGTGTTCGACATCACCGAGCTCGGGCTCGTGGAGATGACTCGCAAGCGCATCGGTGAAGGGCTGCTCACCGAGTTCTCCGACATCTGCCCGGAATGCGAAGGCCGAGGCATCAAGGTCGACACCGCCCTGCTCGACTGATCGCCCGGTAGTATCGAGAGTCGCTATGTACGCAGTCATCGCCTCCGGCGGAAAGCAGCATCGGGTCGAACAGGGAGTCACCATCGAGGTCGATCATCTCAACGGCGAGACCGGCTCCGAGGTTTCACTTGCTCCCGTGCTGATCGTCGACGGTGACGCAGTGCTGGCGACCCGTGACGAGCTCAAGGCAGCGAAGGTGGTCGGCAAGATCGTCGGTGCCGCGAAGGGTGAGAAGATCAACGGCTTCACCTACAAGCGCCGCACCAACCAGCGCCGTCGCTACGGCCATCGTCAGCAGTACTCCGTGGTCGAGATCACGTCGATCACCTCCAAGTGAAGAAGGATTGATCCGAGATGTCGAAGACCAAAGGCGGCGGCTCCACCCGCAACGGGCGCGACTCCAACTCTCAGCGCCTTGGAGTGAAGGTGTACGACGGCACGGTCATTCCGGCCGGCACGATCATCGTGCGCCAGCGCGGCACCAAGTTCCACCCAGGCCACAACGTCGGCATCGGTGGCGACGACACGCTGTTCTCGAAGGTCGACGGCAGTGTCAAGTTCGCTCAGCGCAAGGGCCGCAAGGTCGTCGACGTCAATCCGGCCTCTTGACCCGCCTCACTTCTGGAGGTAGAAGCCGTACGAGGTTCGCACGCCCTCCTCAGGGGTGGGTGTCGATGCCTTCTGGGAGGCGGTCGACGTTCCAGTCGAGCAGGGTGACGGCGCGCTGGCAGGCGAAGCGATCGGTCATCCCGGCGACGTAGCCGACGGCGGCGCGCACAGCCTCGGCCGAACCGGCCTCGACCTGCACGTCAGGGATCGCCTCGGGGTGGCGGCCATAGTGCTCGGCCAACGCCCGCAACAGGTCGATCACGGCCGCCGCCTGCCGGCGGCTCGCCGGACGCAGGTACACGGCGTCGTAGTTGGACTTGCGGAACTGTGCCAACGCGTCGGCGATGTCGGCCGTCATGCCGATGCGCCCCGTCGCCGCAGTCGCATCGATCATGGCGCTGATGAACGTATCGAGCTGCTGGGAACGCCGTGTGCCACACCGCTCGGCAACCCGGGATGGCAGCTGGTCCGGCGTGACGATGCCGGCGGCGACGGCGTCCTCGAAGTCGTGGCAAACGTAGGCGATGCGATCCGCCCACGACACCACCTCACCCTCGGGTGTGGCCGGCGCCGGCCGGCTCCACGAGTGGTTGCGGATGCCGTCGAGCGTCTCGGCACAGAGGTTGAGCGGTGTGAGCGTCTCGTCGGCGCCCCAGGTGGCATGATCGAAACCGCCATCGACGAACGGAGACAGCGCGTCCTCACTGGCGTGGCCGCCCGGCCCGTGCCCACAGTCGTGGCCGAGGGCGATGGCCTCGGTGAGCGTGACGTTGAGCCCGAGCGCCGACGACACCGCGCGGGCAACTTGGGCGACCTCCAGGGCGTGCGTCAGGCGTGTCCGCTGGTGGTCGTGGGGGAAGATGAACACCTGCGTCTTGCCTGCCAGGCGGCGGAACGAGGCGGCGTGGAGGATGCGGTCGCGGTCGCGCTCGAAGCATGTTCGCCACGGGTCGGGCTCCTCCGGCCTGAGCCGCTGACCCGCATCGAACGCCCTCGTAGCGAGCGGTGCCAGGCTGGCGTCCTCCAGCTCCTCTCGGATCCGGCGGTCGACCGTGGCCGTGGATCCCGGCCCGGCCCACGAGTCGGTGTGCGCCAGCGTGACGTCATCGCCGAGGGTCTCGGCGCGGTGTCCGGTCATCGTCGACGCCCAGCGATCTGCCCGCTCCTGGGAGGCTGCGTCGACCGGCGTGCCCATCGAGTACCAGGCTACGAGGGTCGACGCCCCCCGGGTCGGACCCCCCGCTGACGGTAGCGTTATCCGGATGTCCGGGTTCGTCGACGAGTGCCAGCTCAACGTGCATGGCGGCGACGGTGGGGCGGGCTGTGTCAGCTTCCGCCGCGAAGGTCCCGTGGTGATGGGAGGACCCAACGGCGGCGACGGTGGTAAAGGCGGCGATGTGTGGCTCGAAGCTGATCACAACATGGCGTCGCTGCTGGCGTTTCGCGACCATCCTCACCGTCGCGCCGGAGACGGCGTGCACGGAAAGGGCAAGGACATGCACGGCAAGCGCGGTGCCGACCTGGAGCTGTCCGTCCCCGAGGGCACCGTCATCGCCGACATGTACTCGGGTGAGGTGCTGGCCGAGCTGCTGCAACACGGCGACCGCTGGCTCGCCGCAGGGGGCGGTCGAGGCGGCAAGGGCAATGCCCACTTCCTCAGCAACCGGCGACGAGCCCCGTCGTTCGCCGAGCAGGGTGAGTACGGCGAGGAGCGCTGGCTGCGGCTGGAACTGCGTCTGATGGCTGATGTCGCCCTCGTCGGGTTTCCGAACGTCGGTAAGAGCACGCTGATCAGCGTCATTTCGGCGGCCAAGCCGAGGATCGCCAACTACCCCTTCACGACGCTGGAGCCGAACCTCGGTGTGGTGCGCGTCGACGACACCACGGATTTCGTGGTCGCCGACATCCCAGGTCTCATCGAAGGCGCCAGCGCTGGCAAGGGACTCGGCTTCCGGTTCCTGCGCCACGTGCAACGGGCTCGCGTGCTGTGTCTGATGCTCGACCTTGCGCCGATGGACGAAGTGACGATCGACGACCAGGAGCGGGTGCTGCTGCACGAGCTGGGGGAGTACAAGCCTGAACTGCTGAAGAGGCCGCGTCTCACCATCGCCACGAAGGCCGACGTCGTGGACCCGGCGTCGATGGACTTCGTCGCCGACGGACGCGACCGGTTCGTGATCTCGGCGGTGACGGGCCAAGGCCTGTCGCCGGTCGTCGGGCGCATGGCGTCGCTCGTGCACGAGGCTCGCCAGGCGCAGTCACGGCCCTCGGAGACGGTGATCCTTCGTCCTGAGCCCGTTGGATCGAAGGTCGACCGTATCAGCGACGGTGAGTTCCGGGTCAGTGGACGCGACGCAGAGCGCGCCGTGGCGCTCAACGATGTCAACAACCCCGACGCTTTGTCGTACATCGATCAGCGGCTCGAGCGCCTCGGGGTGGACAGGATGCTCGCCCGCGCCGGCGCCCAGGACGGCGACGTCATCTGGATCGGCGACTTCTCCTTCGAGTACAGAAGTTGACGGGTCGGCAATGAGAGTTGTAGTGAAGATTGGGACGTCGTCGTTGACGGATACCGACGGGGCCGTGGACGACTCGGCGATCGACAAGTTGTGTGACGAGATCGCCGAGCTGCGAGCGCTCGGTCACGAGGTGCTGGCGGTGTCGTCGGGTGCCATCGCCGCTGGGGTCAGCGTACTCGACCTCCCGAGCCGCCCTACCGACATCACCACGTTGCAGGCGCTCGCCGCCGTCGGCCAGCCTCGATTGTTGGAGTCGTACCGGCGACGTTTGAGCCACCATGGTCTGGTGGCCGCCCAGGCCCTGCTCGATCCGCATGACTTCGTCGACAGAAGCCAGTACCTACACGCCCGCAGGGCGTTGGTGCGGTTGCTGCAACTGGGATGCGTGCCGATCGTGAACGAGAACGACGCCATCGCCAGCGACGAGATCCGCTATGGCGACAACGATCGATTGGCGGCGCTCGTTGCCCACAGCATCGCCGCTGACGCCCTCGTGCTGCTCACCGACCTCGACGGACTGTTCAGCGCCGATCCGGCGCTGCGCCGCGACGCCACATTGATCGAGCACGTGGGTGCCGACGACCCGCTGCTCGCAATCGACGCCGGGCGCGCCGGCACCAGCCGGGGGAGCGGGGGCATGGCCAGCAAGCTCGAAGCCGCCCGCATCGCCTCGTGGTCGGGCGTGCGCACGACGATCGCCAGGGCGTCCCGTCCGGACGTGCTGCGCCACGCCGTAGCCGGAGCGGCCGTCGGCACCACGTTCGAGGCCAATGAGCTCCGCCTGCCGGCGCGCAAGCTGTGGATCGCCTTTGCAGCACGGGTGGCGGGCTCCGTCGTCGTCGACGACGGAGCCCGCCGAGCCGTCATGGAACGGGCCACGAGCTTGCTACCGGCGGGGGTGGTGAAGGCCGAGGGCAGGTTCGTGGCCGGCGAGACGGTCGACGTGCGCTCAGCCGACGGTCGCGTTTTCGCCAGGGGGATGGTGTCGGTCGATGCTCTCGACCTGGCCCGCATCGCCGGTCTGCACACACGCGATCTGCCCGACGGTCTGGTGCACGAGGTGGTCCACCGCGACGACCTCGTCCTCCTCCCCGAATGAGTCCGTTCTGTTCACAGAACGGAGGGGTCAGGTGGGCTTGTTGGTGTCGCCGGACGTGCTCGGCTGTGGGGCGGCCTCCGGCGTCGCCTCTGACGTGTTCGCCGGCGTGTCGGACCCCTGGCTGACGGCTGGAGCGCCACTGTCGAGTCCGAGCTCGGCGCGCAGCTCGCTGAGTCGGCCCTGGGCCTCGATGTTGGATGTCGCCTGCTCGACCTCGAGCATCCGCGACTCCACGGAGACCTCGGTCAGCTCGCTCGTCGCCTTTGCCCTGGCGTAGCGGGCCTGGATCTTCTCCTGTACCTCGTTGAGGGTGGGAACGTCCTCGCCGACCTGCTCGTTGAGCTGAGCCATCGCCGAGTTCATCTCCTCCTGCATCTTCGCCTGCTCGAGCTGCGACAGCAGCTTGGACTTCTCGGCGATCTTCTCCTGCAGGAGACGGCTGTTCTGCTGCACGGCGGCCTTGGCCTGATCGGAGGCCTCCGCCGACTCGAGCACCATCGACTTGAGGCTCTCCACGTCCGTTTCCACCTGGATCAACCGATTGGCGATCGACTCGGCGGCGCCGTTGTACTGAGTGGCCTTGTCCGAGTTGCCAGCCTTGTCGGCGTCGGCGGCCATGATCAACGCCTGGCGAGCGTTGGCGTTGAGCTTCTCGAGCTCGGTCATCTTGTTGTTCAGTCGGATCTCGGCCTGCTTCTGGCTGGCGATGACGCTGGCGGCCTGATCCTTCAGCCGCTTGTGCTGGTTCCGGGATTCGGAGATCGCCTGCTCGAGCTGAACCTTGGGGTCGGCCCGTTCCTCGAACTTGCTGCCGGTGCTGGCCGTCAAGTACTTCCACCACTTGCGAAGGAGTTTGAACATAGGGCCGAAGCCTAGGCGCCACCGGGGAGAACACGCCGACGGATGGCGTTCACCTCTGGCGCTCGCAGGGCGAGCAGCGCGATCACGTACGCGACGATCCCGGCGAGGCCGGCGACGGAGAAGCGGACGGCGCCTCCGATGCCGACATTGCCGCCGACGTTGCGAGCCACGACCCATGCCGCCTCGCCGCCGAGGGCACCGGCGACGAGCATTCTGGCCAGGCTGGAGAACACTTCCCGCAGCGGGAACGTGTGCACCTTGCCGGCCAGCACGGCCAGCGCCCACACAGCGGCGATGGCATAGGCGAGCGCGAACGAGGCACCGAGGCCCATGACGTCGTAGCGACGGACGAGGATCACGGCGAGCACGATGTTCAGCAAGTTCTCGCCGACGTTGATCAAGAACGGGGTGCGGGTGTCATGGTGGGCGTAGAACCCGCGCAGCACGAACAGGTACACCGAGAACGCGCACAGCCCCAATGCGAAGCCGGCGAGGGCCCTGGCCGTGATGTCGGCGTCGGCCGAAGAGTACTCACCGTGCTGGAGTAGCGCGCCGACGATCGACCGGCGCAGCACGAACATGAGGATCCCGGCTGGCAGCGTCAGCAGCGACACCAGACGGATGCCGAGCGACGTGCGATCCACGAACGTGCCACGGTCGCGCCGCGCTACGGCCTGGGCCATCTCGGGGATGAACGTCGTCGCGATCGAGACGGCGAGCAGCCCGTGGGGGAGCACGAAGAACGTGTAGGCGTCGAAGTAGGCCGACGTGTCGCCGGACCCCGGGTCGGCGAGGTTGCGGACCACTGCGACGCTCGCCTGGTTGGCGACGACGTACCCGAGCGTCCAGCCCGACATGATGGCGAGCTTGCGCACGGCGGGGTGCTTGAGGTTCCACACCGGGCGGAACGAGAAGCCCGTCCTGCGGACTGCTACGACGAGCGTCAGCGCCATGGCGACGATGCCGACCGTGGCGCCGAGCCCGAGGGTCAGCCGGAGTCTGGTGTTGTCGAGCACCCTGAGGTACGACCAGCCGCCATCTCCCGCATCGCCGGCATCCCCGGCATCGGGCAGTGACAGCAGGGCGGCGATGGTGATCACGTTGGCGAGCACGGGCGACCATGAGGCGGCGAAGAAGCGGCGTCGCGAGTTCAACAGCGCGCTGACCAAGGCGGTGAGCCCGTAGAACAGGATCTGGATCAGGAAGATCCTGGTCAGCATCGTCCCCGCCCGCCGGAAGGAGTCGGCGTCCACCTCGCCCGAGACGTTGATGCTGTAGATGCGGAAGACCAGTGGAGCGGCGATGAGCGCCACCGCCGTGATGACCAACAGCGCCACGGACGCCACCGTGATCACGGCATTCGTCGACTCATCGTCGTCCTTCTCGTTGAACGAGGTGAACAGCGGCACCAATGATGCCGACAGCACCCCGCCGAGCAGCAGCTCGTAGACGATGTTGGGTGTCTCGTTGCCGATGCGGTACAGATCGCCCAGCGCTGCCTTCCCGATCACGGCGGCGAGCACCATCACTCTGAGCAGACCCGTGAGGCGCGAGAGCGCCGTCCCAGCGGCGACGACCATGTTGGAGCGGAGCAGACTGCTCACGACGTAAGCGCTCGCTCCCTGCGGTAGCTCACGCCGTGTTCCAGTGGGGGCTGCGCCCCCACGCCCCATCGCCATTCGGCTCACTGGCGCTCGCTCGCCTGGCATGCGCTCGCTCCCTGCGGTAGCTCACGCCATGTTCCAGTGGGGGCTGCGCCCCCACGCCCCATCGCCATTCGGCTCACTGGCGCTCGCTCGCCTGGCATGCGCTCGCTCCCTGCGGTAGCTCACGCCTCGTTGATTTCCTCGACCGCCAGGCGCAAGCCCTCCATCTCCACGACGAGCTCGTCTACATCGTCGGCGAACTCGACAGAATCACTGGACCCGACGCTGACCTCCGTTGCTCGCGCTGCCAGTTCGTCGAGCCGCGTCTGGGCGAGGCGCAGCTTGTCGGCGGTCTCGGACGACAGTGCCTTGAGGCGGTCGGCCGACTGCAGCTGCGACTGTACGGAACGGACGGCGGCAGCGACATCGTCGGACGGGGCGCCGCCGGACTGCAACTCGAGCGTGTTCAGCTTGGAGCGCAACGCCGTCGGGTCGAGCCGCCGCACGGCGTCGTCGATCTCGTCACCGCGGCGGGCCACGTTCCACACCTCGGCCAGCCCGGCATCGAGACGTTGTGTGATCTGCGCCATCCGGTCCTTGAGCGGGCCGTCGGTCGTGCGATTCACCGTGTCGTGCACGTTGCGACCGGCGCGCTGTGCATTGGTGACGAAGCGGCGCCAGGGCTCGGAGATGGCGAACGGGTCGATAGCGACCTTGCCGGCGGGCTTTGGCATGGCCAGGGCCACGAGACCGGCGTAGACGGCCAGTCCGATCAGGAGGGCGACGCCCCAGTGCACGCTCAGCACCACGGCGACGATCGCTGCCGCGACTCCGGCGAACAGCCGCCAGGACAGCAACGCCTTGGCGGTCTGGGGAGTGTAGAAGCGATCGGGCAGGCTCATCGTCTGCTCACGCTAGTGAACACCCGGTGCGCTCTGGGTCGTAAACGGCGTCAGGAGAACACGACGGTGCGGTCGCCGAGGAGGAACACGCGCCCTTCGGCGTGCGCCTTCACCGCCCTCGACAGCACCACCCGCTCGATGTCGCGCCCGATGATCGTCAGTTGCTCGGAGGAGTGGGAGTGGGTCACCCTGGCCACGTCCTGATCGATGATCGGTCCCTCGTCGAGGTCGTCGGTGACGTAGTGGGCCGTCGCCCCGATCAGCTTCACGCCTCGCCGCCAAGCCTGGTGATACGGCTTGGCGCCTTTGAAACCAGGCAGGAACGAGTGGTGGATGTTGATCACCCGGCCAGCGAGCTCTCGGCAGAGACTCTGGCTCAGCACTTGCATGTAGCGCGCCAAGACAACGAAGTCGATGTCGTGGCGGAGAACGAGGTCGAGCAATCGTTGCTCGGCTGCGGGCTTCGTGGCGGCCGTGACCGGGACGTGCTCGAAGGCGACGCCGTGGTGGCAGACGGTGCTCTGCAGGTCGGTGTGGTTGGACACGACGACTGGGATGTCCACGGACAGCTCACCCGTACCCCATCGATAGAACAGATCGAGCAGGCAGTGGTCGTAGGTCGAGACCATGATCAGTGCGCGTCGCCGATCGTCCTCTCTGCGGATCGAGATGTCGGCGCCGAGTGCCTCGGCTCGGGGCGCCAGCTCGGAGTGCACCTCTTGGGCTTGCTCGACGGGTGCCTCGAAGCGGGTGCGCATGCAGAACGTCGACGTCGCCTCGTCGCCGAACTGGGCGTTCTCCACGATGTTGGCGCCGAGCAGCAGCAGGCCCTCGGAGATGCTGGCGACGATGCCTGGACGATCAGGGCACTGCAGCGTCAGGACGTGGGTCGGCATGCGGCATCACGGTACCTGCGCCCTCCCCGTCGTGGCTGAGGCGGCGGCGAGCAGCAGGCACAGTGGCGAGTACAAACGCAGGTCCCAACGTCGGTACAGCTCTGTGATCCGGCCGAGCCGCAGACCGGAGGTGACCAGACCGCTGAACCCGCGCAGAGCGAGCACGGCGGGGATGGCCCGCAGACCGAGGCGCTCTGCACGCCGGGGAAGCAATGGGAGGTGCCGTCCCGCCCGCTGGGCGAGCAACATTCCTGCAGCTCCTCCGAGGAGGCCTGCGATGGCGGCCGTCGGCGCGGTACCCGGCATCGGCCGGTCCTGTCCGAACACAAGTTCCGCCAGCTGCTCGCGATCCTCCGCCGGCCACGACGAGCCGGCAGCCCACATCAGGTGGACCGCCGAGGCGCCGCCAAGTCCAACTAGGGCGACTCCGGCCGCCAGCGGTTCCATACGGCTGCGTATGTTCATACCCGTACGGTACCGTATGGGGATTGTGGATCGCAACCGACTTTCTCGTGAAGATTGGGCGCGTCAGGCGCTCGGCGGGATCGCTCGCGGCGGCGTGGATGGCGTGTCGGTGGAAGGGCTGGCCCGAGAGCTGGGCGTGACCAAGGGCAGCTTCTACTGGCACTTCTCCGACCGCCCTGACCTGATCGGCGCCGCCCTGGAGCTGTGGGAACAGGAGGCCACGCTCGATGTGATCGATCAGGTGAACGCCGTGGCCGATGTTCGGGACCGGTTGTTCCGCCTGTTCGAGATCTCGTTCGGTGATCTACGCGACGGTCCTGTGGACGCCGCGCTCGTGGCACAGGCCGGCGATCCGTTGATCGGTCCCGTCGTCGAGCGCGTCAACCAGACTCGTCTGCGATTCCTCGAGGCCACATACCGCGAGCTGGGGTTGACACGGTTGCGGGCTGCCCGTCAAGCGCGGATCGCCTACTCCACGTACGTCGGACACTTCCTCGTCAGGCGTGCCGTGCCTGGCGACGAGCACCTGCACGGCATCTCACCCGGGTACCTGCGCCAGCTCCTGCAGAGCATCGTGCCGTAAGGCGGCCCGGGTGCTGTCGAGCACGATCGGCGCCCTGACGCCGGGCTCGGACGCCGGCGATCGGTTGTCCCAGGCGCTCGAGTTTGGTGCTAGATGCCAACAATGTCGTCGGCGGTCAGCGTCGTCAGCTGATCGTCGGACGGTTCGGCGACGGAGGCCAGCCGTTCGGCCTGACGGCTGACCGCCGCCTCGAACGCATTGCGCACGTATCGAGCGTTGCCGAAGCCTCGCGTGCGGGGAACGGCGTCGATCACGGCTTCGAGTTGGCGCCGGCCAGACTCGTCGAGGTGGTAGCGCATGGCCTCGCTCATCGCCCCGAAGATCAACACCAACTCCTCCGTCGTGTAGTCGGGAAAGTGGACCGTCCGGGTGAAGCGGCTGTGCAGACCTGGGTTGGCGTCGATCAGCGTCGCCATCTCCGCCGGGTAGCCAGCCGCCACGACGGCCAGGTCATCGCGGTGGTCCTCCATGAACTTGACCAGCGTGTCGATCGCCTCCCGCCCGAAATCCTGTTCGCTGCCCCGGGCCAACGCATAGGCCTCGTCGATCAGCAGCGTCCCACCGAGGGCAGACTCCAGCACGAGACGTGTGCGCTCGGCCGTCTGGCCGACGAATCCGGCCACCAGTTTGGACCGGTCCGTCTCCACCAGGTGACCCTTCGACACGACCCCCAACGAAGCAAGGATCTGGCTCATCAGCCGGGCGACGGTCGTCTTACCGGTGCCTGGGTTGCCGGTGAAGACGAGGTGGTGGCTGGTCTCGAGCGTCGGGAGCTGGCGCTCGGCGCGGATCTTCTGGATGCGCAGCAGGCTCGCCAGGCGCCGAACGTCTGCCTTCACGTCCTTCAGCCCGACGAGGCCGTCCAACTCGGCCAGCAGGTCCTCGATGGGTCGCGCTGGAGACGGGACATCCGGCGTGTCAGGTGAATCGATCGGTTCTGCGGTGGCTTCGGAGGCGGACGAAGGTCGAATGGCCGGCGATCCAGGGGCGTGTCGGGTGGTGGTCCCCGGCCGGCCGGATCGGCCTGGACGGGGCACGCCGACGGAGTCCATCTTCACCAGCAGCTTGGTGCGGAAGATGTCGAGTGCCGCCAGCTCGCCCGGAGACGGCACGAGGTCGACCGCCGCAGTCGCGTGGGCCAACCGCGTCGCCCCCGTGTAGTAACGCTGGGCTCTGGTGCTGCCGTCGCGAGCGTCGGCGCGTACCAGCAAGTCGAACAGGGTGCTCGGCGCGGCGAGCCACTTGCGCTTACCTTCGAGCATGCCGCCGTCGCGCAGCCGATCTGGTGTGACGAGGACAGGCGGGTCGAGAATCGTGCCGACATCATCGAGCCAGGCGCGCAGCTCGGTGTCGGTGTGTCGCTCGTCGGCATCCATCAGCGCCCCGACCAGGTTGGCGGCCTCGATCACGCACTCATGTCGCATGTCGCGCCCCGCCAGCGCGGACAGGTCGGCCGACACGTCATCGATGAAGGAGGCGATGGGTTCGGCGAGCGGTCCGGGCATCGGCGGCCATGGTACGACGACGACCGGGAACAGATCACACGGACGGCCCCGCCCCCCGTGCTCCCCGAAGGACGTCCGAAGGACCCGCCGAAATGATTCTCATACAGGGGCGACTTGTAGCGTGACCGCATGGCAGAACGCTTCGAGAGTGTGCAGGCGGTGCGCGACGGCCTTCGCGATGTCGGGTATCTCGCCGACGAAGGCATCGCCGGCGTGGCGTTCCTCGCCGATCGACTCGAGAAGCCGGTGCTCGTAGAAGGCCCAGCTGGCACGGGCAAGACCCAGCTGGCCAAGTCGGTTGCCGAGATGTCGGGTGCCAGGCTGATCCGACTGCAGTGTTACGAAGGGCTCGACGAGTCCAAGGCGCTGTACGAGTGGAACTACAAGAAGCAGTTGTTGCGCATCCAGGCGGACCGCAACAGCGATGCCTGGAGCGACGTCCACGACGACATCTTCTCCGAGGAGTTCCTGCTCACGCGACCTCTGCTGGAGGCCATCCGGGCCACCGACCCGGTCGTGCTGCTGATCGACGAGGTGGACCGAGTCGAGGTCGAGACCGAAGCCTTGCTGTTGGAGATCCTGAGCGACTACCAGGTCTCGGTGCCCGAGTTCGGCACGATCGCGGCGACGCAGATCCCGCTGGTGTTCCTCACTTCCAACAACACCCGCGAGCTGTCCGAGGCGCTGAAGCGGCGCTGCCTCTACTTGCACGTCGACTACCCGACGCTGGAGCGTGAGCGCGCGATCGTGCTGGCCAAGGTGCCAGGCGTGACCGAGAACCTGGCAGACCAGGTGGCACGCGTCGTGCGCAGCATCCGCCAGCTCGACCTGAAGAAGCCACCGAGTGTTTCCGAGACGCTCGACTGGGCGCGCACGCTCGTGCTGCTCAACTTCGACACGATCGAGGAACAAACCGCCAAAGACACACTGCACATCCTGCTGAAGTACCAGTCCGACATCGTGAAGACGGTCAAGGAGATCGACTCGACGTCGTTCGCCTGAGGCGCTGTTCGGCGGCCGGCGCTTCCACATCCACTGCGTCGCGAACCCTCTCGTGACGGTGGGCCTCATGATGGACCTTCGTTGTCGCCGGCGTGAGCAACGACCTCTCAGAGACGCCGAACCACGGTGGCCGCAGCGCCGTCGCCGGCAACCTCGGCGGCCGACACAGGCGCCTCGGGCGGAGGCGGCCGGACGGCAAGGCCACCGCCCCCGCGGGGCCACCCCGGGTACGGCGGCGGCCCCCTAGTCGGCCAGTGGCGACCAGGCGACGCCGGGGAACGCTTCGACCGCCGGGCGCGACGCGTCGAAGGCGAGCTGCTCGTCAGCGGTCAACGATTCGCCGGGGTCCGCCGAGCGAGACGCCGCGGCCGACAGCTCCGTCACGCGAGCCAGCGACAGACGGGCGATAGCGGCGAGCTGCTCCGGTGTCGGATCGAACCTCACGGCGCTAAGTCTATCGCCCGCCCCAAGTAGGGCTTCGATCTGCTCGCGGGTCAGTTCGGCCAGGCCTCGGCGCGGCCGCAGCCCGGCGATGTCGGCTGCCGACAGGTGGGTCACGAAGCCCGAGAGCGCACCAGCTCGGTCGTCGGCGGTGGCGAGCACGGTGCCCATCTTGCGCGCGGTGAGCTCGGACTCCGATACAGCGGCGGTGTGACCGAACGCCCGGCCCACCAACGCTCGGTCGGCGAGCCCCTTCGCGTGCAGCCGGCCGAGCACGGTCATCACGGTCGTGTAGGCGAGGTCGTGAGCGATGTGCC
>Ga0136619_10000145_pt1 | contig 24388 bp, 24 predicted proteins | sample AntDrymUQ3532106_2_FD_104807 | JGI IMG/M metagenome (GOLD analysis project Ga0136619, IMG submission 104807) | Polar desert sand microbial communities from Dry Valleys, Antarctica - metaG UQ353 (21.06) | ecosystem: Environmental > Terrestrial > Soil > Desert | place: Antarctica: Dry Valley...
ACCGCGTCGCCGAACGGATGGTGGAGGACGCGCACCGGGCCGCCCGCACCATCGACGATCTGCTCGAGCTGGCCGGCATCGAGATGGGCGAGGCGCTGGTGCGAGAACGGGTCGATGTGGCCGGCGTGATCGCCGAGTCGATCTCCCGCGCCCGCCAGATCGGTGAGCAACGCAACATCCACGTCGAGGTGCTCGACATCCCAAAGGGCGCGGCCGTCGTCGGCGACCGGCGCCAGCTCGTGTCGGCGCTGGGCAACTTGGTGGAGAACGCCGTCAAGTACAGCGAGCCTGGCGGCGAGGTGCAGGTCCGCGTGCGCGCCGACGACGGCTTCATGGAGATGATGGTGGCCGATCGGGGCATCGGCATCCCGGCCCGCGACCACGACCGCATCTTCGAGCGCTTCTACCGGGTCGACAGGGCGCGCAGCCGCGACACCGGCGGCACCGGACTCGGGCTCTCGATCGTGCGCCACGTGGCCGACAACCATGGTGGTGAGGTGCTCGTCTCGTCCCGGGAGGGGGAGGGGTCCACGTTCGTCCTACGCATCCCGACATCGAACCGCGTCGAAGAGCTCCCTCAGCAAGGCGTCCGCCAGTGAGCACACCAACGGTGCTGGTGGTCGAGGACGAGATGTCGTTCGTCGAGGCGCTGATGATCGGCCTCAAACGGGAGGGGTTCAACGTCGAGGTGGCCACGGACGGGGTGCAGGCGCTGGAGCGTTTCGAAGCGGTCAAGCCCGACGTGCTGCTGCTCGACGTGATGCTGCCCCGCATCAGCGGCATCGACGTGTGCCGCCAGATCCGCAAGGTGTCCCAGGTGCCGATCATCATGGTGTCGGCCAAGGGCGGCGAGATCGACACCGTCGTGGGGCTCGAGGTCGGAGCGGACGACTACGTCACGAAGCCCTACCGCATCCGCGAGCTGGTAGCCCGCATCAGGGCCGTGCTGCGCCGAGCCCCCGGCGACGGCGCAGGCGATCTCGGACCCGGCGGCCTCGCCGTCGGCGATGTCGTGCTCGACCCCGACGAGCACACGGTGGCCTTGGCCGGAGAGCCGCTTGCCCTCCCGCTCAAGGAGTTCGAGCTGCTGCGCGTGCTGCTGGCCAACGCCGGGCGCGTGCTCCCCCGGGAGATGATCATCGACCGAGTGTGGGGTAGTGACTACGTGGGCGACACCAAGACGCTCGATGTGCACATCAAGCGGCTGCGGTCCAAGATCGAACCGGACCCTGCCGTGCCGACGCGGATCGTGACCATCCGAGGCCTCGGCTACAAGTACGAACGGGCCTGACCCCGACGAACTGCGCCGGCGATGCCGCCCCGACCTGGAACGGGTGGGCTGGTCGCCGGTGCGTAGCATCGGCCTGGTGGAACGGCTGAGCGGCGCAGCGTCCGGGCGATCGCCGGCAGCGGCGACGGTGCCGCCGTCCAAGTTCCGCCGGCTGGCCACCACGCACGCCGCCATGATCGGCGGCGACGCGGCGATGATCGTGGCACTTGCCGACTCGCTGTTCTTCAGCATCGACCCCGGCGCCGCCCGCGGCAAGGTGCTGCTGTTCCTCGTCATCAGCTTCGCCCCGTTCCTCGTGATCGCCCCCCTCGTCGGCCCAGTGATCGACCGCGCCGCCGGCGGGCGACGGTTGGTCATCCAGATCGTCGCTGCACTGCGCATCGTGCTGTCGCTGCTGATCGCCAGCTACGTGGACTCCTTGGCGCTGTTCCCGCTCGTGTTCTCGGCGCTCGTGTTGCAGAAGACCTACACCGTGTCGAAGTCGGCGCTCGTGCCGTCGGTCGTGCGGAGTGAGTCCGAGCTGGTGGAGGCGAACTCGAAACTGGGTCTGATCGCCGGCCTCGTCGGGTTCGTGGCCGTGATTCCGGCCGCCCTGCTGCAGGTCACCTCCGGCCCGACTGCGACGCTCGTGTACAGCGCTCTGCTGTTCGGCGCCGGGCTGCTCGCGGCCTCTCGACTGGCGCACGACCGCGTCGTGAACACCGCCCCGACGCCGAGCCAGCAGCTGCGGTTGCGCGCCTCGGGCCTGCAATTGGCAGGGGTGGCGATGATGATGCTGCGCGGCGCCGTCGGCTTCATGTTCTTCCACCTGGCGTTCTGGCTGCGAGACCAGGGTGACGGCAGCACAAAGCTGTTCGGCCTCGCTGTCGGGTTGTCGGCGTTCGGTGTCATGGCCGGCAACGCCATCGCGCCGAGACTGCGCAAAGTGGTGTCGGAGGAGGTGATGATCATCGGCGCATTGTCGCTCGGCACCATCGTCGGCGTTGTCGCCGCATTGCTGGGAGGGGTGCCAGCGGGGATCGCGCTCGCCGTCGCCGTCAACATGTCGGCCTCGGTGGGCCGTCTCGGCTTCGAGGCCATCGTCCAGCGGGAGACGCCCGCTGCCGGACACGGGCGAGCGTTCGCCCTCTTCGAGACGCGTTTCCAGCTCGGGTGGGCCGCAGCCGGATTGATCCCGGTGATCGTCGCCATCCCCGGCCAGATCGGCTTTCTCCTCGCCAGCGTCATCACCGGCGTGGCGCTCATCAACTACCTGGCCGGCGTACGATCCGTGCCGTCACGGGTGACCAACGCCCGCAACGCTGTGGCGAAGCGGTTACCACGCCGCCTGCCCACCCGGTCACGCCGCCGAGCACCGAGCCGAGCCAGCAGAAGAGCGCCAGCGGTGCCGCCACCTCCACCCCCGCGCCGGCACACGTAGCCGGTCTGAGGTGGGGCTGCGGCTCAGGACTCTGGGGGGTCGGTGTGCTCGAGCCGGGCGAGCCACAGACCAGGGGCGTCGACCTCGTTGGGAGTGGGGAACGAGTCGGAGCGGGCCAGCAACGGCGTCAGTGCGGCCTCACCGCCGCGGTCGACGACGCCCTGCACGAACGCCTTGCCCCTCGTCACCTGTTCCACACCGAGGCGGATGCCGAGCAGCCGCTCCACGAACACATCCTCGCGGGATGTCTCGGTTCGGCGTCGTCTCACGGCCTCGGCGATCGAGAGTGCATCGCCTCCGACGACGCGGGCGGAGACGGCGTCGACCACCCAGTCGAGATAGCCGACGACGACTGCAACGGCGGCGTCGAGCTCGGGCGCCAGGGCATGCTGCTCGGGCGATCGCACGGCTCCGAGCAGGATCTCAGGATCGCTGAACGCCCGCTGCAAGGCCTCGATCGGGTTGTCGTCGGCGTTCACGCCGCCGAGCGTGTCGGTGATGGCCGAGGGGTCTGGCCGGAAGGCGCCGGCGTGGCGTCGCGCCAGGCCGGCGACACGCTCGCTGATGTGCGGGGCGGAGAACAGGGCATGCCCGGTCAGCTCGTGCGTCACGACCCACAGGCGCATCTCGTCGCGTTCGAGGCTCCAATCGCTGGCGAACTGGTCGATGGTGGTAGCGACGAGCGAGAGGGTGCGGGGTTGGCGGGGGATCGGCAGGTCGTAGATGCCGAACGCCCTGCGGGCCAGGCTGCCGACCATCGAGCCAACGGACATGCCCATGAGCGCCGGCGCCATCAACTTGTTGAAGCCGGCCAGCATCTTGAACATCGGGTCCTCGGCGCCAGGGCCGTCGGGCTCGTCAGGATCCTGCTCGAAAAGCGACATCGCGTCGCCCTGACCGCGACCGAGCGAGGTGGCCATCTCCGTGAAGAGATGGCGATAGGCGTCGAGGGTCTGGGTGGCCCATTGCGCACGGGTCACGACGTTGAGCTCAGGTGGATCGAGCTCGGACCCAGTCACATCGGCCACATGCATCGCAGCGATGCGCGACAGGTCGCCGTACGCCAGCCGGACGGCAGGATCCACGTTGGGCTCTGACTCGCCGCCGGCCGCCGCCATCAGCGCGAACTGGCGCGCCGCGTCCCAGTTGAGCGGGCCCTGACCGGCCATCGCCTTGGCGATCTCGGAGAACATCGGGATGCCCTGGAACGGGTTGTCGTCGTCAGCGCCACGGTCGGGGGTGGAACCTTCGGCCATGGCGTTGATGCTACGGGAGTCCTCCGGAACCGGGCAGGTAACGTCGGCGCCATGCCGATCGAGGCGCCGATGACGGTGCTGCTCTCCGGAGCCGATGGTGAGTTCGGCCGCCGGGTCCGGAGCTGTCTCGACGAACGTACTGGCATCAACTTGAGCACGATGGTCCCGGAGGAAGACGGTGGCGTCGCCGATGTGGTCGTCCATCTGGCCAGCGGCGACCACGATGCCAGGGCGTTCAGACGCCAGAGCGTCACCGAGGGCGCAGTGGCGATGCTCGACCGGGCCACCGCCGCCGGCGCTGCCCACGTCGTGTTCGTCTCGTCGGCGATGGTGTACGGCGCCTACCCGAACAACCCCATCCCGCTGACCGAGGAGGCAGTGCTGCGCCCAGACGTGGAGTTCGTGTTCGCCCGGCAGCTGGCTACGGCCGAGGCGCTCGTGGATCAGTGGCGCCGGGACGCGCCAGGGCGCACGACGACCGTGCTTCGTCCTGTCGTCACCATGGACGCCACGGAATCGTCGACACTTGCCAGGGCGCTGGCCGCCGGGTTCGGTCAGCGATTCGGCGAGGACGATCCGCCGGCTCAGTTCGTGCACCTCGACGACGTCGTGTCGGCCGTGTCGCTCGGCGTGGAGCAGCGCCTCGACGGCGTGTTCAACGTGGCCCCCGACGGGTGGGTGGCCGGCGAGCGAGTGCGGGAACTGAGGGGATCGGGCTGGAAGCTGAAGCTGCCCGAGCGGGTGTCCGAGGTCTGGTCAGCGCTGCGATGGCGCTTCCAGCGGGGGCCCATCCCGCCAGGACTGCGGCCTTACACTCGCTCGCCGTGGCTCGTCGCCAACGACCGGCTCAAGGCGCACGGCTGGTCACCCTCCGTCACGAACGAACAGGCGTACGTCGAAGGCACAGAGGCGAAATGGTGGACGATGATCACGCCCAAGCGTCGACAGGAGTTGTCGCTCGGCGCCATGACGTTGGGCATAGCCGTCGCTGCGGCGGCGGGACTCAGTCTTCTGCGCCGCTGGCTCCGGAACCGGTGACGACGACATCACCGCTGAACGCTTCGTCCACGACCACCGACCGCGGGGCGCCCTGCTCGTCACAGACGGCCACGAGTTCACCATCCTCATCGGTGACGAGCGTGCCTGGTTCCGCCCCGAGCGAGGCAACGGAGCCCAGCGTCACCTCGACGGGGTCGTCCATCGCCACCACGACCGGGTCATCGGCGTCGGGAGCGTCGCCGGCCAGCTCGAACTGGACGTACTCGGCTGTCCGGGCCACATCGGTGTCGATCAGTCGCACGATGGCCACATCGGCCACCTCGGTCATCATCAGCGCATCGGCTGGCTCGTCGTCTGAGAGCCATACGGTGATCGCCGTGTAACCGCCGGTCGCGGCGTCAGCGTCGGCCACCCGCACGATGACGACGCTGGTCGGCGTGTCGCGGCTCGAGACGCTGCTCACACCGGCAACGTTGGCGCGCACGACGGCGGAAGGCGACGAGCCGCTCACGGTGACTCGCGAGCTCGACGGCGTGACAGCGAGGACTACAACGGCCACCAGGACGAGACCGCAGAGGCCGGTGACCGTGGCCAGAGCGCGCAGCCCGCTGGTCGAGTTCTCAGGTGCAGGAGGCGGGAGCTCGGACGGATGCCGCCACGATCGCTCGTGCGGTGGTGGGATGCTCTCCACGAAGTCGAGAGCCTAGTGAGCGTTCACTGGCAGTTGTCATCGCCTCTCATCCCGGTCTCGCAAGGGCGCCACACGGCTACGCTCACGAACGTGCAGGCTCCGGTGGAAGGCGACAACTGGCTGACGTTGGTGCAAGCTGCGCTCCCGATCTCCGAGGCGTACGAGTGGGCCGTTCGCCCTGATTGTGGCGCTGTGGTGCTGTTCTCGGGCACGGTGCGGGACCATGCCGACGGTCGTGACGACGTCCAGTCGCTGACGTACGAGGCCTACGCCGGCCAGACCGAGCAGAGCTTCGCCGACGTCGTCGACGAGGTCCGTCGCCGTTGGCCGACCACGGGACGGGTCGCGATCTGGCACCGGTCGGGCGAGCTGTCCGTTGGCGAGTCGTCCGTCGTCGTCGTCGTGTCGGCGCCGCACCGGGCCGAGGCGTTCGCCGCTGGCCGCTTCGCCATCGATGCCGTCAAGGCCTCCGCGCCGATCTGGAAGAAGGAGTCGTGGGCAGGCGGCACCGATTGGGGCACCGGTGCCACCGACATCACCACCCCATCAGGCGTGCCATCAGCGGCATCAGCGGGATCAGCGACAGCGAAGGACGAATCGGTCGAGGGCGGCGCGCCCCGGTGACAACGGCGCTCATCATCGGGGCGGCGGTGCTGATCGTGCTCGCCGGAGTACTGCTGGCGATGCGCCGTCGTCGGGCCAATCTCGATCCCGTTGCTGCCTTCCAGCGTCACATCGACGCCTTGTCGCCCCAGGCCCGGCGACCGACCGTCAACCGCGTCCAGGAGCTCGACGAGGGCCGCCGGGGCGCAGACCCCAGGACCGACGACGATGGCGCGTGACCTGGCGATCGACCTCGGCACGGCCAACACGCTCGTCTACATGAAGGGTCGCGGCATCGTCCTGAACGAGCCCTCCGTGATCGCCCTTAACCGTCAGACGGGCGAGGTGCTGGCCACGGGGCTCGCCGCCTGGCAGATGATCGGGCGCACGCCGGGCTACATCGTCGCCGTTCGGCCGCTGCGGGGCGGGGCCATCACCGACTTCGAGATCACCGAGCGCATGATCCGGCTGTTGCTGCAGCGTGTTGGCGTCAGCCGTTTCACCCGGCCGAAGGTGGTCATCTGCGTGCCCTCGGCCATCACCGAGGTGGAGCGCCGCGCCGTGACCGACGCCGCCCGCCGCGCGGGCGCTGCCGACGCCAACCTGATCGAGCAGCCGATGGCTGCTGCGATCGGCGCCGACCTGCCGATCGACGAACCCGTCGGCAACATGGTCATCGACATCGGCGGCGGCACCAGCGAGACAGCCGTCATCTCGCTCGGCGGAATCGTGGCCCTCGAGGCCGTCCGTGTCGGTTCGTTCGACATCGACAACGCCATCCAGAACCACGTGCGCCGCGAGCACGGCATCGCCATCGGCGAGCGCACGGCCGAAGAGATCAAGAAGAAGATCGGATCGGCCGACCCGACGCCCGACGAAGCCCAGGCCGAGGTGCGCGGTCGCGACATGATGACCGGCCTGCCCAAGACGGTGCTGTTGACACCGGAGGAGATCCGGGTCGCCATCGAGGATGTGGTCTCGTCGATCGTCGCGTCGGTCGTGCGCTGCCTTGCCAAGGCGCCGCCGGAGCTGTCCCAGGACTTCCTCGTGCGTGGCATGTACCTGGTGGGTGGCGGTGGCCTGCTGCGTGGGCTCAAGCAGCGCATCGCCCGAGAGACACAGGTGCCGGTGAAGATGTCGACGGTGCCGTTGGAGGCCGTGGTGCTCGGTGCCGGCCACGTGATCGAGCACTACGACAAGCTGCGAGGCATGTTCATGGGGGCTCGCCGCTGACATGAGGTGGGGGACCGATGCCGCCGCCGCCATGCGAAAGGGCCTGGACGACATCCGGTCCTCCTTCGACGTGCCGACTGCGTTCCCTGGCGACGTGCTGGCGGCGGCCGAGGCGGCAGCGAGCAGGACCCCCGGTGAGGAGCACATCGACGCCACGGCATGGGAGTTCATGACGCTCGACCCGGCCCCTTCGAAGGACCTCGATCAGGCGTTTGCACTGGAGCGCGATGGCGACACGATCGTGCTGCGGTACGCCATCGCAGATGTGAACTGGTTCGTCACACCCGGCGATCCGCTCGACGCCGAGTCCTGGAAGCGAGGCGTGACCGTCTACCTCCCTGACGGCCGGGCCCCGCTGTACCCGCCGGTGATCTCCGAGGGGGCGGCCAGCCTGCTGCCCGACGAAGACCGGCCGGCCTACGTGTTCACCGTGCACGTCGATCCCCAGGGCGACGCGAAGCTGGCCGGGTGCGAGCGAGCGATCGTACGCAGTCGGGCCAAGTTGGCCTACGACGCGGTCACGCCGTCCGACCTGCCAGAACCGTTCGCCGACCTCTCGGCGAGGATCGTCGCCGCCGAGGAACGGCGCGACGCTCCCCGCGTGGAGTTCCCAGAGCAAGAGCTGGACCGCACTGCCGACGGCTGGCGGCTTGCGTTCCGGCCTCGCCTCGTCAGCGAGCAGCAGAACGCCGGGATGTCGCTGGCCTGCAACCTGGCTGTCGCCGATGCCCTGTTCGCGGCGAAGACCGGCCTGTACCGAACGCTTCCGGAGGTCGAGGAGCACCAGGTAGGGCGGCTGCGGCATTCGGCGCGCGCGCTCGGCCTCGAGTGGTCCGACGATGTGCCACTGGCGAAGTTCCAGCGTTCGTTGCCTGGCGACGATCCCAGCGCAGAGGCGTTCCTGGTCGCCGTCCGTCGGGCGGGAGGCAAGGCCTCGTACGAGGCTTACCGAGAGGGGCACCGGCCTTGGCAGAGCGCCCTGCAGGCCACGTATGTGCATGCCACGGCGCCGCTGCGACGGCTCGCCGATCGCTACGTGATCGAGGCCGCCTACGCCGTGGCCAACGGTCAACCCGTGCCCGATCATGTGACGCAAGCGTTCGCCGGTCTGCCCAATGCCATGGAGTCCGGCGAGGCGCTGGCGAACCAGGTGGAGCGGGCGGCCGTGGACCTGGCCGAGGCCGTGCTGCTCGACGGCCGCCAGGGCGATGTGTTCGACGCGGTCATCATCGACGAGGACGAGCGCGGTGCCCAGGTACAGATCGCTGATCCGGCGATCATCGCTCGCGTGAAGGCTCGCGGCATCGACCCAGGCGACGCCGTGAAGGTCCGCCTCGCCGACGTCGACCTGGCCGGCCGCCGGGTCGAGTTCGAACGCGTCTCCTGACGCCCGACCAGTTCAGGAGGCGGGCTCGACGCGAAGCGGGCCCTCAGTGGCACTGACCACGTACAGCGTGTCGCCGACCTGGTCGACACTGACCGGTGACGCCACCTGGCCGAGCTCGACGACATCGCCGAGACCGTCGTTCTCCACGTCGAGCGCCCACACCTCGCCAGAGCAGTAGTCGGCGAACACGTACCAGCCGTTCAACGCTGGAACGCTGTAACCGCGGAACACGACGCCGCCGCTGATCGAGCAGCGTCCTTCTTCGTGGGTGTACGTGTAAACGGGCGGTGTGTGACCCTCAGCTTCCTGGTCCCCGTTGAACGGGTCGTTGCCCTCGAACGCGCTCCAGCCGAAGTTCGTCCCCTTGCCGGCGCCGAGCCCGCCCGTCGCTGGCGCCATGCTGATCTCCTCCACAGCGTTCTGGCCCACATCGCCGATCCACAGGTTGCCCGTCGCGGCGTCGAACGAGTAGCGCCACGGGTTTCGCAGGCCGACGGACCACACCTCCCCCAACGATCCGGGGCTGCTGACGAACGGGTTGTCGGCCGGCACGTCGAAGCCATCCTCGGCCACAGGATCGATGCGCAACATCTTGCCGAGCGCCAAGGAAGGGTTCTGCGCCGTCCGTTGCGGGTCGCCAGCCGAGCCGCCGTCACCCAAGCCGATGTACAGATAGTCGTCCGGGCCGAACACGAGGTTGCCGCCGTTGTGGTTCGCGTAGGGCTGGTCGACGTTCATCACATCGCGAGCGGAGGCCGGATCGAGTGTGCCGTCCAAGCGCACCGCATACTCGGCGATCACGGTGTCGCCGGACTCGTCGGTGTAGTTGACGTAGGCGAGCGGCAGGGCGGGATGGAACGCCAACCCCAGCAGACCTTGCTCACCGCCGCTCGTGATGCTTGTCGAAACGTCGAGCGCCGGAGTCGCTGCTCCCTGCTCGTCCACGAGCAGCACGACGCCGCGCTGGGCGACGGCATACACCCGCTCGGACGGTCCTGCGACCATCTTCACGAGACCCTGTTCTGCGAGCCCGGTGGGCGTGAGGGTCACCTCGGGCGGTCCGGCCGGCTCGGCCGGTGCTGCGGGTGCGGGCGTCGACGCCGGTGCGCCACTCTGTCGGGTGGTCGGCACCGACGTACCTGCTGTCGGAGTCGGCACCGATCCGCCTTGAGCGACGGAGAGCTGGGGGAGGTCTGGCAGGGTGTCGTCGCTGATCGGATCGTCGCCGGCGCCGCAGGCAGCGAGCAGCAGGACCGCTACGGCCGCCGGAAAGATGCGCCTCATCGCCGCACCCTAACGAGCCCTTCCTGCATCACACTGGCGGCCAGTGCGCCGCCACGCGTGTAGATCTCGCCCCTGGCCAGGCCTCGCGACCCGCTGGTCGAGATGGCCTGCTGGTCGTACAGCAGCCACTCGTCGGCGCGGAACGGGCGGTGGAACCACATGGCGTGGTCGAGGCTGGCCATCTGCAGGTTGGCGTTGTTCCAGCCCAGCCCGAAAGGCAGCAGCGTCGTGTCGAGCAACGTGAGGTCGCTGGCGTACGTGACGACGCAGGCGTGCAGCGTCGGGTCGTCGGGCAGCTCGCCGGCCGCCCGCAGCCACACCTGCTGGCTCGTCGCCGACTGTCCGGTGCGCGACATCGGATCGTCGCGGATGTAGCGCAGATCGATGGGGCGGGGACGGTCCCACGACTCGCCGAGCGTCTCGCGGTGGGGCTCCATGCGCGTCTTCCAGTCGGGAAGCTCATCGGGTTGTGGGAGATCGGGTGGCATCACCTCCTGATGATCGAGGCCATGCTCGGCGATGTGGAAGCTGGCGTGCAGGTTGAAGATCGCCCGGCCGTGCTGGATGGCGACGACACGACGGGTGGTGAAGCTGCGGCCGTCGCGGATGCGGTCCACGTCGTAGAGGATCGGCAGGTTGGGGTCGCCTGGCCGCAAGAAGTACGAGTGCAGCGAGTGCACCATGCGCTCGGGGTCATCGACTGTGCGAGCCGCAGCCACCAGCGCCTGCCCGGCCACCTGGCCACCGAAGACGCGCTGCAGCCCCTCCTCGGACGACAGGCCCCTGAAGATGTTGACCTCGATGGCCTCGAGGTCGAGCAGGCGGATCAACCCGTCGAGCGTGTCCTGGGGCATCGGGCCATGTTGGCATTCACGGTGCGCTCTCGTGGGCGTTCGGGGTCGACGTGTCGTCGCCTGCGCCGGGATCCGACGCTTCGTCGTCTCCTGAGCCGCCCTTGGTGAAGAACGAGAACGAGCCGTCCGTCTCGAGCACGCACAGGTCGATGTCGCGCAGGTCACGGATGCCACCGCCCCTAGCTGCTTCGTGCAGGTCGTGCAGCGGTATCCGCTCGCTGTGCAGCACGTCGAGGTCGGCGACACCGTCGCGGACGATGATCGACGGTCGGCCCTCGATTGCCGACTGCGTCGCCGGGAACCGCCACGTGACGTACTGCAACCCGACCGCCATCAGGGCGAACGTGCACACGGCGAGTACGCCTGCAGTCAGTGAGTAGTCCTCCTGCATCACCGTCTGGCCGATCAGGTCGCCGACGGTGACGAGCATGATGAGGTCGAATGCCGACATCTGGGCGATCTCGCGTTTGCCGCCGACGCGCATGGCCACGGCCAGCAGCACCCACACGAACGCGGCGCGCAGCACGATGTCCATCAGGGCATCACCAGCGTGTCGAAGTCGATGCTGACGAGCACGTCGCCGGTTTCGCTCAGCAGCTGTGCGGTGTACGACTCCTTGCCGCCGAGTTGGCCGGGACCGGTGCGGGCGTCGAGGCTGACCTCGAACCTGTTGCCGGCGGGCGGGTCGAACTCGTAGACGACGCGGTCGATCTCGCCGATCTCGGTGGCCGGGTTGGGATACCAGTTCTGGAAGTCGAACTCCTCGTAGAACGAGTCGGACACGGCGATGCGCACCGGCCCGTGAAGTCCTGCTCCTGCTCGATGCGCACGCGGAAAGGGGCCGGAACCCCCGAGCGGGTGATCGCCGGGTACTCCACGGTCATGCGATGAGGCCCGATCGTGGCGACCAACGTGGCACTGCGCGGCCCGAACCATCCGAGCAGCGCCACGATCAGCACCAGCGACACGCCCGCCGTTGCGGCGAGGTGCAACAGGCGGCTCCGGCGGGCGGTGAGCCCGTCATCGAGTCCCTGCAGGGTGCTCGTGGCGGACTCCACGGCCCGGTTCTACCCGACCGGTAGGTTGCGCTCGTGGATGCCCCGCCAGTGTCGTGGCGCGAGATCGCCCTCATCACGAAGGGGTTCATGCCCGCCGACGAGGGCGACGCCCTGTACGACGCCGCCCTCGAGGCCGCCCGAGCCGTGCCGGGTGCACCGTTCGTGGAGGTCGGCTCGTACTGCGGTCGCTCCACCATCTGGCTCGCCGCTGCGGCCCGGGGCGTCGACCGGGTCGTGTTCGCCGTCGACCACCACCGAGGCTCGGAGGAGAATCAGACCGGCTGGGAGCACCACGATCCCGACGTGGTCGACGCCAACACCGGGCTGATCGACACGCTGCCGCTCCTTCGCTCGGCGCTGCACGAAGCCGGCGTGGAGCGCCACGTCGTCGTCGTCGTCGGTCGTTCACCCGTCGTCGCCCGGTACTGGAACACGCCGCTGGCGTTCTGCTTCATCGACGGAGGGCATGGCGTCGAACCGGCACGTCACGACTTCGAGGGCTGGGCAGGCCATGTGGCGCCTGGCGGAACGCTGGCGATCCATGACGTGTTTCCTGATCCGACTGACGGTGGACGCCCGCCGTACGAGGAGATCTACCTGCCGGCGCTCGCCGCCGGCTTCGAGGAGCGCTCGGCGACCGGCTCCTTGCGCGTGCTGACCCGCGTCAGCCGTCGGGCTCGTGAGGGATGAACACGCGGGACCCTGGTGTGGCACCGGTGATGGCGTCGGCGGCGAGGATCACAGCCGCCGCCGTGTACGAGGTGCGCTCGTCGACCGGGAAGCGCTGCTGGCCCGGGTACACGATGCCCGTGTAGTACGAGCCGTCACCGAGGCGGTGCACACCGATCCAGGCCAGCAGGTCGGTGGCGGTGGTGAGGTCGCCGATGGCAGCGAAAGCGAGTGACGCTTCAGCCGTCTCCGACGCCGTGATCCACGGCTCGTCGCTCACGCACCGGATGCCCTTGCCCTCCATGGCGAACACATCCCAGCTCTCGGCGAGGCGGGATTTGGCCGCCTCGCCGGTGAACGACCCACTGAGGACCGGGTAGTACCAGTCCATCGCCCATCGCTCCTTGGGCTCGAACGCCTCTGGGTGATCGTTGATCAGGACGTCGAGCCTGTCCGCAGCGGCCGTCCACACCGGCTGATCGACGCCGAGCACGGTGGCCAGCGCCACGCCGCAGCGCAGCGAGTGGCGGATGCTGGACGAGCCGGTCAACAAGGCGTAGTCCCAGGGACGGTCGTCGATCTCCTCGGCCCACAGGATCGTGCCGTCGCTGCGACGCATCGTGAGCACCCACTCCAATGCCCGCTCCACCGTCGGCCACAACCGTTCGACGAACGCCCGGTCGCCGCTGCTGCACCAGTGGTGCCACAGGCCCGTGGCCACGTAGGCGCACACGTTGGAGTCGTGCTTGAGGTCTTCGATGGAGTCGTCAGGCAGGTAGTAGTTGTGCCACGTGCCGTCGGCGCGCTGGGTATCGGCAAGCCACAGGTAGGCCCGCCGGGCCTCGTCGCGGAACCCGGCCACGTCGAGGGCCATGGCCGTCTCGACGTGGTTCCACGGGTCACAGTGGCCGCCAGGGAACCACGGGATCATGCCAGAGGCGAGCTGCAGCGAGGCGAGGTGCTCGCCACTGGTGCGGATCTCGGCGCTCGTCAACACGCCGGGGAGGTTGGGCAGGGGGCTCATCACTGGTCCTTCGTCGGTTTGGTGGCGTAGAACACCGTGGACTTGCCGATCACCGGCGCCAGCACCCGTTCAGCCACCCGCGTGGTGCGTGGCCGCTCGATGATGTCCCACTCCAGGAGGCGACGGTACTTGACGACCAGGGGATGCTGCTCGTCCGACGGTCCGACGGCGCAGCGCAGCCACCAGTACGGGGAGTGAAGTCCGTGGGCGCGGTGGGTGCCGTCGACGTGCAGGCCGGCGGAGCGGATCTTCGCCGCCAGTTCGGTCTTGGCGTAGATGCGCACGTGGCCGCCGGGTACGGCTGGGGCGTGGTAGTCGTCGGACAGCTTCCAGTTGACGATCTCGGGAAACCAGCTCGGCACCGTTGCGGCGAGTTGGCCGCCGGGCTTCAGCACCCGAGCCATCTCGGCCAGTACCGACGTGTCGTCCTGCACGTGCTCGAGCATCTCCGACGTGATCACCACGTCGAACGACTCATCTCCGAACGGTAGGCCCGTGGCGTCGCCACGAAGGACTCCTGCGATCCGGTCGGCGGCGATCTCACCGGCCGCGACCATGGCCCCGAACGTGTCGCCCGTGGCGCTCACCTCGTCGGCGGCGTAGTCGAGTGCCACGACTCGGGCGCCGCGCCTCGCCACCTCGAAGGCATGACGGCCGAAACCGGCACCCACGTCGAGCACGAGCGAGTCCGGGCCGAGGCGCAGACGGTCGAATCGGATGGTGAGCACGAACCGGGACCTCACGCCCTCCCGTTGCGGCGCAGCTTCTCGACGTTCTGGGGGAGCGCCATGACCTCGCGGTACTGCTCGACCGTCTGTTCGGCGCAACGCTTCCACGTCCAGCGCTCCAGCACCCGCTGACGTCCTGCTGCGGCGACCCGGTCTCGCAAGGCCCGGTCGTCGAGACCCCTGGCGATGGTGGTCACGAGGGCGTCGGCGTCGCCGGCCGGGCACTGCAGCACCGTCTCACCGTCCTCGCCGGTGACCTCGGGGAGGGCGCCCCCGTCGGTGGCCACGAGCGCCGTCCCAGAACACATGGCCTCGATCGCCGGGAGGCTGAACCCCTCGTACAAGCTCGGCACGACGGCCAGCTCGGCCTCGGCGTACAACTCGACGATGCGCTCGTCGGACACACCCGACACGAACTCGACGTACGGCCGCAGGCCGAGCCGTTCGATCATGTCCATCGTCTTGCCCGGCTTCGGCCTGGAGACGATCGTCAACGTCAGGTCGCGTTCGGTGCGCAGTTTGGCGAACGCCTCGATCAGGTAGGACAGGCCCTTCAGTGTCACGTCAGCGGATGCCGTTGTGATCAGCCGCCCAGGGATGCGGGCGACGTGGTCGAGCGGTCTGAACAGCTCCGGATCGACGCCGACGGGCACGAGGCGCATCCGGTCTCTGGCCACACCCATGTCGTGGTGGATGTCGTCGATCGAGTTCTGGCTGACGACGAGGATGCGGGGCATGCGCCGCGCGACCCGCGCCTGCATCTTCACGAACGAGTACCAGCGGCCCACCGACCAGCGTTTGTGCCAGTTCGGTGCCGACCGCATCTCCAGCTCGCGGTCCTTGGTGATCGGGTGGTGCAGGGTGACGATCGTTGGCAGCTTCTCGGCCAAGCGCAGGATGCCGTAGCCGAGGCACTGATTGTCGTGCACCAGGTCGAACTCGCCGACTCTTGGCGTGAGTTGGCGCAGAGCACGTGCAGAGAACGCCAGCGGTTCGGAGAACGTGCCGGTGGAGAACTGCAGCACCTCAAGCAGGTCCTCGCGGGACCTGATCTCCCAGAACGCAGGGGCTCGGCCGGGGAAGTGGTCGTTGAAGATGTCGAGGCTCGCCAGCTCGGTGAGCGGTACCCGCTCGTCGAGCGTCGGGTACGGCTGCCCGCTGAACACCTCGACGTGGTGGCCGAGGTCGGCGAGCGCCTTCGTGAGGTGACGGGTGTACACGCCCTGGCCGCCGATGTGTGGCTTGCCGCGGTAGGTCAGGTAGGCGACGCGCAGCGGGGCGTCGGAGGGGGTCGCAGGCATTTCGCTGCAGGCTACCGGTGCTCGGCCGGCGAGTTACCGGCCGGTAGACCTCGTCGCCTGGCGCAGGGCCACGTGGCCGGCCAGCAGGACGACCACGAGGGCGACGATCCACACCCGATCGCCGAGACGCACGTACCACGTGCGCCCGGTGCGGATCTCGATGTCGGCCCGCAGCACCCGTCGCTCGCTGACGGCGGTTCGCTCGATCACGTCACCATCGGGATCGACGACCGCCGTGAAACCGGTCGGCGCCGCCTGCACCACCCAACGGCCCGTCTCGATGGTCCGCAGCCGGCTCGACGCCACCTGCTGGGTCTGCACGATGGTGCCCGTGTAACTGGCGCCATTGGTGGGATTGACGATGAAGCCGCCACCCTCCTTCACGCCCTCGCGTACCCGCCCGCCGAAGAACACCTCCCACGAGATGGCCACCGCCGCCCGCCGACCGTCGGGCAGCTCCAACACCGCAGGCGTAGTGCCGGCGATGGCATCGCTGGCGACCTGATCGACGGGTGCCCCGAGCGTCTCGAGCAGACTGCGCATCGGCACGTACTCGCCGAACGGCACGCGCCGCACCTTGTCGTATCGGCTCGTGACCTCGCCATCGGGCGTCACCACCACCTGGGCGTTCGTGATTCGCCCCGGTTGACCGGAGACGTCCTCGGTCACACCAACGGCGAACGGCACGCCGAGACGCTCCGCCTCGGCGGCCACCGCCTCGAGCTCCCAGCTCGAGGCGAAGTCCGGCGTGTCGATCACGTTCTCGGGCCAGAGCACGAGGTCGAGGGACGGGTCGGGCTCGATGGTCTCGGTGGCGGCGAGATGCGCTCGTGTCACGAGATCCGATGGGGTGTCGATGGCCCGAGTGCCTTGCTCGCCGCCGCCCTGCACGGCGGCGATGTCGATCCGCTCGCCCGTGCCTTCACCCCGAGGCGCAACGTACCCGACGAGCACCAGCGCCACGGCGGTCCCGGATGTGGCCAGCGTCGCAATGCCAACCGGTCGGCGTGCGGAGACCCAGCGGGCGCCGGCGGCGAGCGCGGCGCCCAGCTGCAACGTCACCCACGTGAGGGCGATGGCCCCTCCAACCCTGGCGACCGGCGCCAACGGCCCCGACACCTGGGAGATCCCGAGCGAGGCGAGCGGGATCCCGCCGACGGGAAACGAGAACCGGATCGCCTCCGCAAGAGCGTGGGCGGCGGGCAGGCCGGCGAGACGCCACCGACCCGTCGGCGCCACCACCGCCGCGGCGCCGTGGTACAGCGCGAAGATGGCACCTGCGATGACGTAGCCGGGTGCCGTGAGCTGCCACATCCACGCCGTTCCGAGGTACAGCCAGCCGGCACCGAAGGCGAATCCGTGCCCGAACCGTGACCGCCGGCTGCGCTCCTCGCCTCGGTCCATCGCGGCGACGTACAGCGCGCAACCAACGATCGCCAGCGGCCACCATCCCCACGGCGGCAACGAGAGGGCGACCAGCACGCCCGCCACCAGTGAGACGATCACGCTCATCGGGATCATTGTCGCAGCGCACGGAGACGGTCGAGGGTCGCGGCTGCGGCGCGCTCGCCGCTCTCGATGCACGCCGGGACACCGATGCCGTGATAGCTGGCACCCGCCAGTGTCAGGCCTGGCGATACTGCCCGATCCAAACCCTCGAGCCAACGACGGTGGCCCGGGCGGTACTGGGGGAACGACCGAGGCCAGCGGGAGATGCGGACGTGGACGGGAGCGAGGTCCACGCCGATGTGGGCGCTCACCTCCGTCACGGCCGCTTGGAGCAGGGCGTCGTCGGTGCGGTCGCCGAGCGGGACGCCGTCGCGTCCGATAGAGATGCGCAGCACCTCGCTGCGGCCGTCGGCGAGATGCTCCCATTTCTGGCTGGCGAACGACACCGCGGTCACGGCGCGCTGCACCGACTTCGGCACGAGGTAGCCGCTGCGCCCGCGCAATCGCTCCGGCCACGTCTCGGCGGCGACGGCGATGGTCACGATGGCCACGTCGGCGGCCTCGGCGCCCGCCAGCAGATCGGCAAGAGGGGCTACGGCGCCCAGCAGGCGGCGAGCGGGCGCCGCCGGGCAGGCGAGGATCAGGGCATCGACCACGTCGCCGTCGACGCGCCAGCCGTTGGCGTCGATGGCCAGTTCATGCACTGGTGCCCCTGGCCGCACGTCGACGCCGAGCGCCGTCGCAGCGGCGGCAGTGGCCTCTGCGAGGTCCGCCATGCCGCCGGCTGGGGCGAGGAACAGCGGACCGGACGCTCGCCGTCCAGTAGCGGCACGCGCCCCGACGAGCAGGCTCCGGTTCGTCCGCGCCAGCGCCTCGAGCTGAGGCACCATGGCGAGGCTGAAGCGATCGGTGTCGGCGGCGTAGATGCTGCCGACCAGAGAGTCGACGAGCCGGTCGTGCACCTCGGCGCCGAACTGGCCACGCACAAGCGCGCCGATCGAATCACCGGCATCGACTCGGCGGCGCAACGGCTCGGTCAGCGCCCGGGCTTTGGCCCGCCACGACAGCAGGCTGCTGCGCAGCAACGGTGCCACCTTTCCGGGCACCCCCAGCACGGTCCCGTCGGGGATGTCGTGCAGCCGTCCGTGCCACACCGCGGCGTGCTGGGCCGTCGGTGAGACGAGTTCGTCCACGCCCACGACGCCTGCCAGCGCCGTGGCATGGGGTACACGGGCCAGAAAGGCGTCGGCCGACTCGTCCACCGCGGGTCGGCCGGCGAACGCAGACGTCGAGAGGTGACCGCCGAGGCGGTCCGACGCTTCGCGCAGCGTCACGTTCAGCTCCAGGCTGCGATCGCCGTACGAGGCGGCCCCGAGCGCTCTGGCGGCGGCGAGGCCGGCGATGCCGCCGCCGACGATCACGACCCGGACCATGTCAGCGCGCCGCGGCGTGGATCCGAGCGGCGAGCGCCGACATGACGGCCGGGTTGTCGTTGAGGCACTCGGTCCTGGCGAACGACAGACCGCGACCCTCTGCCCGCTTGCGGGCCTCGATGTCGAGGTCGTACAGCACTTCGAGATGGTCAGACACGAAACCGCAGGCGCACACGAGCAGACCCTCTGCTGCGTGGGCGTCGGCGAGGTCGTCGATCACCTCGAGCACATCGGGTCCGAGCCACGGCTCAGGCGTGCGTCCGGCGCTCTGCCAGGCCGTCATCCAGCTCGACGCCGACGTCAAAGGGACGCCGTCGGCGACAGCCTTGGCCGTCGATTGCAGCTCGTCTGGGTAGGGATCGCCCCCGTCGACGACGCGCTGCGGGAGCGAATGGGCGGTGAACAGCACCGTCGTAGCGTCCGGAAGCCGTGCCAACCCGGATGTCACCTGCTCGACGAGGAAGTCGATGTACGGGGGCTCGGTGGCCCAGCTCTCGATGCCGACGACATCGATCCCGAGCGGTTCGCCAGCGGCTCGGGCCCGTGCCAGGTACTGGCCGACCGACATCGACGAGAAGTGCGGCGCCAGCACGAGTCCCACGATCCTCGTGCACCCTTCGGCTCCCAGCGCGTTCACCGCGTCCTCGATCTTCGGGTCGGCGTGCTTGAGTCCCAGCACCGTGCGGTACCGTCCGGGCGCGAGTTCGTCCAGCGCCTCCTGGATGGCGGCACGCTGGTCGTCTGTGCGCGCCGCCAGCGGCGAGGTGCCGCCGATGGCGCTGTAGCGGGCAGTCAGGTCGGCGAGTTGCTCGGGGCTCGGTGGGTTCCCGCGGCGGATGTCGGTGTAGTACGCCTCGATCTCGCCGGGGTGCCGCGGAGTTCCGTAGGCCATGATGAGCACGCCGATGCGTCCAGCGTCGGTATCGGTGTCGGACCGGGACATCTCACTCGCCGCGCTCGGCTGTGGCGGCGTGCACGAGATCGACCACCGCCGACAGCACGCCGGGATCGGTGCCGGGGTTCACGCCGTGACCGAGGTTGAACACATGCGCCGGATGGCCGGCGTTGTCGTCGAGCACGGCTCGGGCGCCAGCGAGGGCCACCTTTTCGCCGGCGAGCACGAGCGCCGGATCGAGGTTGCCCTGGACGGCCAGATCGGCGCCGAGGCGGCGGCGGGCGTCGGCGATGCCCGTGCGCCAGTCGAGCCCGATGACACCGGCGCCGGTGGTGGCGAACGACTCCAGCAAGTGGTCGCATCCCACACCGAAGTGGATGCCCGGCGCATCAGGGTGGCGAGCAGCCAACTCGGCGAACAACCGGGTCGTGTGGGGCTGGACGAACGTGTCGTAATCGGGGCGCGACAGGGCGCCGGCCCACGAGTCGAACAGCTGGAAGGCCCCCGCCCCGCTGTCGAGCTGCAGGCTGATGAACGTGGCGGCTGACTCGGTGAGCCGGTCCATCAGGCGGTGCCACGACGGTGCGTCGCTGTGCATCATCGCCTTCGTGTGCTCGTACGTGCGGCTCGGTCGCCCCTCGACGAGATAGCTGGCCACCGTGAACGGCGCCCCGGCGAACCCCAACACCGTCACCTCGTCGGGCAGCTCCTGACGCACCAGCGCCACGGTGTCGGTCACGTACGTGACGTCGCCGGGCTCCAACGGTCGTAGCCGGTCGATGTCGGCAGGCGATCGCAATGGCCGCTCGGCCACGGGCCCGATGCCCGGTGTCACGTCGATGCCGAATCCGACGGCATGAACGGGCACGACGATGTCGCTGAAGACGACGGCGGCATCCACGCCGTAGCGGCGCACGGGCTGCAGCGTGATCTCGGCCGATACGTCGGGCTGGCGGATGGCATCGAGGATCGAACCCTCACCACGGACTTCTCCGTACTCGGGGAGATGCCGTCCGGCCTGGCGCATGAACCACACCGGCGTGTACCGGGCCCGGCACCCGGCCGTCGCAGCCAGGAAGGCGGATTCCGACATGTGACGCCGGACGCTACCGCCGGTAGAGTGCAACGACCCGTTTTCACGAGCGGGAGCCTCCCCGACGATGACACAACACCATCCAGAACTGGCCGAGGAGCAGGCGTATCTCGACCATGCGTACACCTGCCTCGAGCGCACCCGCGTCTCGGCTTGGCGGGTGCGCAGTCTGCACGAGGCCGACCTCGGGGGCACCCACCAGGCTCGGTTCGAGCGCAACGCCGTCGACGAGGCGCTGGTCAAGCGACTGACGGACCTGAATCTTGGCAGCGCTTCACTCATGTTCGGCCGCATCGACCGCCTTGGCGAAGATCCCACAGATGGAGTGGAGAGCTTCCACATCGGGCGCCTGGCCGTGGCCGACGAGGAGCGCGAGCCCGTCGTGATCGATTGGCGGGCGCCCGTCGCCGAGCCGTTCTACCGGGCGACCGGCCGCGACCCGATGGGCCTCGTGCGCCGGCGTCACTTCGCCGTCGAGGGGCCGCGCCTGCTGGGACTCGAGGACGAGTTGTTCGGCGAGGGCCACCTCGGCGTCGGCCAGGACGACGGGCTGGGCGGCGACCGCCTGGATGGCATCGCCATCCGCGGCTACTCGACGCTGCTGGCCTCGATCGAGCGCGGCCGCACCGGGACGCTCAGCGACATCGTCGCCACCATCCAAGCCGAGCAGGACGAGATCATTCGCTCGCCGCAGGCCGGCGTGCTCGTCGTGGAGGGTGGACCGGGAACGGGCAAGACCGTCGTTGCCCTGCACCGTGCCGCCTACCTGTTGTACACGCACCGTTTCCCGCTCGAGGATCAGGGCGTCCTCGTCATCGGACCCAACCCCGTGTTCTTGCGCTACATCGACCAGGTGCTGCCGTCGCTCGGCGAGGCCGGCGTGGAGCAAGTGGTGCCGGCCCACCTCGTGCACGACGTGCACTTCGCTCGCCCCGGGATCGATCCTGGGGAATCTGACGAAACGGTGCGGGTGAAGGGCGACACCCGCATGTCGGACGTCATCGACCGCGCCGTACGCGATCGGGAACGGCCGCTGCGTTCCGACGTCGTCATCCCGTTCCGCACTGGCTACCTGCGGCTCACCGCTGCGGAGTCAACCCGGATCGTCCGGGCCGCCCGTCGCCGCTTCCGCCGCCATAACTCGGGCAGACGCTTCGTAGAGGCCGAACTGTGGTCAGCGCTGGCCAGCAGTTGGCGAACCGACGACCTGACGGTCGAGACGGTGCGTACGGCGATGCGCTCGGAGCGTGCGGTCCGCGAGGCCCTGGAGCGGATGTGGCCATTGCTGACGCCGGCGCAGCTGCTGCACGACTTGTTCGGCTCGCGAGGGCTGGTGCGCCGCGCCGTCGGCTCGTCGTTCCCCGATGTCGACGCCGTTACCGCTCTCTACCGGCCGCGGCGCGACGACGTGAGCGACGTGCGCTGGACGGATTCCGATGTGGCACTGCTCGACGATGCCCGCGAGGCGTTGGGCCCGATCCCCGATCGCCATGGCAGGATCGACGAGGCGGACGAGGTGCGCACGTACGGCCACATTGTCATCGATGAGGTGCAGGATCTGTCGCCGATGCAGCTCAAGATGGCGAGGCGTCGTTCACTCAACGGTTCGATGACGGTTGTCGGCGATATCGCCCAGGCCACCGGCTCGTACGTCCCCGACTCGTGGGACGACGTGGTCGAACACCTGCCCGACAAGCGCCCTGCCCGCATCATCGGCCTGTCGGTGGGCTACCGCATCCCGGAGCAGATCATGGACCTCGCCAATCGGGTCATGCGCCACGCCACCCCTGGTGTGCGGGCACCGCGGGCCGTGCGCCCTGGCGATGCCCCGCCCGAGATCGTCGCCGTGGACGGGCGCACCACGGTGTACGAGCAGGCTGCCCGGGAGACGGCCGAGTTGGTCGCGACGGTCGGCGGCAACGTCGCCGTCGTCGTGTCCGATACGAGCGCGACCGAGATGTCGGCTGCCCTCGACGCCGCCGGCATCGCCCACGGGCACGCTTCCCGTAATGGGATCGACGAGGCCGTGACTGTCGTGCCCGTGAGCGTTGCCAAGGGACTAGAGCTGGATGGCGTCGTAGTCGTGGAACCGGCCGACATCGTGCGGGACCAGGTCAGCGGGTTGCGGGCGCTCTATGTGGCGCTGACACGCTCGACCCAGCGACTCACCGTGGTGCACCGAAAGCCTCTGCCGTCGCCGCTGGCCACCCGCTCGTCGGCTGCCTGAGCGACCGTCGGCCGCCAACGATCAGGCGCTGACGAGGATCCGCTCACTGGCGAACGAACCGACGCCGACGTGGTTGCCGTCGATCTCGAGCGTCAGCGTGCCGTCGGGCGAGACCGCCGTGATGATGCCCGAGTGGCCTGGCTGGATCGAGCTGCTCTCGAGGAACTCGAGCAGGCCTGGCGTGAACTCGAGCTCCTCTGGGATGCGGCGCACCGTGAACGTCGTCCCGATGGCGCAGCCGGCCAGCGGCGTGGCGTCGGTCTCCTGGTAGGCAGAGCCTGGGATCGGGTTGCCATGCGGGCAGGTGGTGGGGTTGCCGAGCAGCCGGGTCATGGCCTGCTCGACGGACTCGCTGATGACGTGCTCCCAGCGGCCAGCCTCGTGGTGAGCCTCGGCCCACGACAGCTTCAACACGTCGGTGAGGAAGCACTCGGCCAGCCGGTGACGGCGCACGACTTGCTCGGCCAGCTCGGCTCCCTTGGCCGTCAGGGAGATCCCTTCGGAATTGGTGACGAGCCCCTCGTGCTCCATCCGGCGGATCATCTCGCTGACGGCCGGACGCGACACCTGGAGCCGGTCGGCGATGCGGGCCTGGATGAGCTCCATGTCGTCCTCGGCGAGCTCGAAGATGCACTCGCAGTACTCCTCGAACGCCGGGTGATGTTCCCCAGGGACAGCCATGCCTGCAGTGTACGTCTCACGCCAGAGCGCTGGCCGGTGGCTGGGACGCCAGCGACACTCGCCGACCGGTCCCGAACTGATCGTGCCTGGCGGGCGCGTCCCGGGCGGGCTAAGCACACGGGCACCGTCGCGTCGCTGCCCACCTCACCGTGCGTCGCCGGTAGCGTGCCCTATGACTACTCCCCGCAGCGACTCCGCCGTCCAGCGCGCGGCCGAGGCGGTCATCCGCCGCAAGCTCGCCGCCTTCGTCGGCAAGGACCTCGCTCCTGCGACCGTTACGTTCGATACCGGCGCGTGCGTGCAGGTTGATGCGGTGGCCTCCGATGAGTCGGTGCTCGCCGAGATCTTCGCCCGGCAGGGCAAGCTCAAGAGCGGCCAGCAGAAGAAGGTCGCCATAGACACGCTCAAGCTGATCACGCTCGGACGCACCCGCCCCGGCACTGAGCTGATCCTCGCGTTCACCGACCAGGACGCTGCCGCGTACGCGCTCGGCAGGGGCTGGCTCGCTGAAACGTTGACCATCTGGAACGTGAAGGTCGAGGTCATCCCGATCGACGAATCCTTGCGCGACGAGATTCGCGTCGCGCAAGCCCGCCAGGAGATGCGCAACCTCGATGACGAGGAGTCCTTCCCCTGAGCCGTCTTTGGGGCGACGTTGATCGTTCCGAGCAGCCGAGCTGAGCGCGGCCCGTTTCCCAGCCGTCGTCGACCCAAACCCCACCTCGTATATACTGGGTTCGGTATGGTTGGCCGTGCTGTTGAGTTTCCAGTTTGGGCGCTGGTCCGCGACGCGCGTCGGCGGGCCGGGTTTA
>Ga0136619_10000147_pt1 | contig 24284 bp, 18 predicted proteins | sample AntDrymUQ3532106_2_FD_104807 | JGI IMG/M metagenome (GOLD analysis project Ga0136619, IMG submission 104807) | Polar desert sand microbial communities from Dry Valleys, Antarctica - metaG UQ353 (21.06) | ecosystem: Environmental > Terrestrial > Soil > Desert | place: Antarctica: Dry Valley...
CGCCGGCGGGTGGTTCCTGGTGATGGCGCATCGGCTGCACGGGGCGACCCGGCGCGGCGAGCCCAGCAACCCGATGAAGCTCTTCCACCTGTCGAACACCTACCTGGCGCTGGTGTTCGTCGCGATCGCCGTCGACTCCGTGCTCGGCGGGACTCCGCTGGGCCTGCCGCTGTAGACGGGTGAGGATGATGTGTGTCCAGCCCCTGGGCTCCAGCAGGGGGAACGGAGACTAGCCCGGAACAACCGGAATGGTAAGGGTGAACCAGCTTTCAAAATCGCCACCGGATGTGCCGTCCCCGGTGGGGAGACGGCCTCCCAGGAAGTCACCGTCCAGAGCCAGGCCCCGATCATCGACCAGCACGTGGCTCTTCAGGACGATCCGGCACAGCACCTCCTGGGGCAGGGGTAGCTGTCGCGCCCAGCTCTCGAACGACTTGTATACCTGAAAACGCACTGATTTCCGGTCGGTGGCCTGGGCGATTTTTCTGAGGTTGACTCGCCGGACAAAGATCTCGTTCGGATCACCCTCGGACTGTTGTCTGTGGTACTCCAGGCTGACCAGGAACCACCCTTGCGGAGGGCCTTTCGGTAGTTGTATTGGCCGATCGAATGTGATCTGCAGGCCTTCGTTGAGGAACGTGTCCACATCCACGACTCCGGTGTGTTCCCATGGGTCGAATTCGATGATCTTCGGTAGATCAAGGTCAGGTGGCCCGCTCGGCCGTTGGCACAGTAGATCGATGGCCTGCTGCACGGTGGTTGCGTGAGTGAGATCGGCGCAGTTCCGCGAAGGGGTGTAGGCGGTACGCGCGGCCGTGAGCAGCGACGCGGTAAAGCCGGCCGGGACCCCGAACGGCTGTTGGTCGTCGTCCAGCAGTTCGACACGCACCTGTTGCACCTCGGTGGCAGAGTCGACCTGCCAGGTCACCGACGCGAGACCGTGCGCGTCTGTGGTCGCGAACTGCACGGCGCCAGCTTGATCGAGCGTGCCTGAGCCGTCCTGCACGGTGAACCGCAGGTGTGCGCCGACGATCGGCAGCGAGCCATTGCGCACGCCCGCCATGAGCGGCTTGGGCAACCCCACGAGCGCGGTCGGACTGCCGGAGGCGGCGGGCCGGACGGTCTGGCCGTCACCGCTCACCGCCTGGACTGACATCCGCTGGCAGAGGTGCGGGAACAGCCTCCGGCAGTCGTGCGGGTCGTGCCGACCGTCGGCGTCCGCCCAACGGATCAGCGCCAGCCGGGCGAAATGGTGGTCGATACCCCGGGGCGGGGCGTCGATGAATCCCTCGACGTCGCCGGTGGCGACCCGGGCGGGAATCACCCAAAAGTCGCCGGTCTCGAACGGGCCACCGGCGAAGCGGACCTGGATGCCGTCGAGGTCGACGAACGTGTCGGCGGTCGGGATCAAGTCGCCTGGCTGGTCCCAGCGGCGCACCCGGGTACCGTGATGGTTCTGGTACGTGGAGACGTCGGTGTCGAGCGTGAGGATCCGCTTGGCCTCGTCGGGCTGCCCCTGCGCGATGGCCATCGTGCCCGGTAAACCAGCCATCTCGCTCTCATCGCTCAGCACCTCGACGCGGTCGTCGGCACGGAACCGCAGCACCGCATCCTTGCCGAGGCTGTGCACCTGGATCTGGTCGGTGTCGGGAAAGTCGACGATCGAGGCGAGGATTGAGCCGTTGTCCCGTGACCACTTGAACGTCGCCGTCCCGAGCGGGCCGGGATCGTGGATCTCGACCCGGTACAGGCGGTTCTCCAGGCCCCGGTAGCCGGCTTCGGGTTTGATGGCGCACGGATCCTCGGGGTCTTCGACCGCCTCGGCCCGGGCCGACATCTGGCCCGCCTTCGGCGCGGTGAGCCGGTCCCACAGCACGAGCGGGTCGTGGCAGCCGATCCGGGACGCGTTGAACGGCTTCTCACCGTCGAACAGGATCCGGACCGCCCAGGCGGTCTGTACCCGGGTGGCGGTGTCCGGACCGCCGAGCGCTATCTCACGGATGCGGGGGTCCTCAATCGCGGTGACGTGACGGCGCCACACGTCGAGGTACACCAGGTGACGCTGGCCGGCCCAGTCCGCGGGGGTGAACGGGTCGCCGAACGGTGGATCAGCATCGGCCCGGTAGAACGGCTGCGTGCGGTAGGTGGCCAGGCGGCGCACCGTCACGTTCTCGACGTTCTCCAGCCACGGGTTGGAGAAATCGACGAAGTCGGCCTCGACGGAGGTGTCGTCCACGTCCGTGATCCGCCCGATTCTCGACCCCGGCCTGGCTGCCGGGTCGTCCCACACCACTTCGATCCAGTGCCCGATCACGAAGGGGACGCCGTCGGGCGCCATGTCGGACAACTTCGCCCGCTCGTCGGCCGTGCTGTCGACGTTGACCCAGGGCCCGTGCTGATTCTCCACGAGGAGCCCGTCGACGTAGATCCGTCCCGCCCCGATGATCAGGTCGGTGCGATCGGGGGTGAAAGAGATCTTGAACCCGGCGTCGTGGACGGGAGCGCAGGCCCGGCCGATCGTGTCGATCGTCTGCACCCGCCAGCGGTGGTCCTCGATGTCGGATTGCTCGTTCCAGTCGGCATCGAGGCTCACCCGCCCCTGCTGCATGAGCACCCCGGCGTAGTACCGGGTGGGTTGGTGACTGAACCGAGTGAAGTCGCCTTTCATCGTTCCCCTTCAGGTGACGTAGATCAGGGCGGGTTCGAGGCCGAACGGCAGGTACTCCTCGAGTCGCAGTCGCAGGTTTGTCTCGCGCTGCGGGTTGCGCAGGTAGGCCCACACACCCATCTCGGCGCCGTCCTGCGCGCCGGTGCGGATCTGCACCGGGCAGGACCGGCTGAGCTGGGTGTACCCGGGGTCGTGGTAGTGGATCGAGGTGAACGCCGGTTTGAGCGCCCCCTCGACGGCGGCCCGGTCCGGCCCACTGAGGCCGTCGGTAGCGAGGTCGGGCTGGCAACGGTAGCGGCGGGAGGTCACCGAGCCCGGCTCGACGTAGCTGAAACGGACGCAACCCTGCTGGGTACGTTCCACCGTGACCGGGGCAGCGAAGATCGCCTCGCTGGCGTCGAGGCTGCGAACGTGAACGGCACCGAAGATGGTCACCTGGTCGAGATCGGTAGGTGGCCCGGTCTCGTCGTCGGTTCCGGCCCGGGCGATCGCGGTCCCGTCGAGCCCGTCGACGATGCTCTGGATGGCGACGAGGCCGGTCATCTCCTCGGGGAACCGCAACGCTCCGACGATGCTGCGGTGCAGGACCACCTGGAGGGCCTGGTTCGACTCGGCGGCGGTGATGCTCGGCTCGGTGGGGGCGGTGGGATCGCCGTTCTCGTCGAGCGCCCGGCCGGGCACCAGGGTGCAGTGCGCCACCCGGACCTCGGCGAGGTTGCCGGTCAGCGTGAGGTGGCCCGCAACGGCGAACCCGTCGAGCACGACCCGGGCGTCGGGGTTGTCGCCTTCGATGGTGATCGTGCCGATGAGGGTGGGGCGGCGCCCGCCCGCGGCCTGGATGACGACCCGGGTGGCGGCGGTGACGTCGATGGTGAGGTCCTCGACGTAGCTGCGGTCGTCTCCGACCTCGATGACGACCGGTGGCAGGGTCGGGGCGGCCGGGCCGGTGGCCCACTCGTCAATGGCGTCCTGGATGGCGGCGTGATCGGCGGCCAGCGCCGCCACAGTGATCGCTCCACCGAAGGCATCGGGGTCGGCGACGGTGTCCGGTCCCCACCCGGTGAACTCCCCGGCGGCGGGGTCAGGACGTCGCCGGTCGTAGGGCCCGCCGCCGACATCGCCGCTGAACCCGTGATGGTATTCGACGCTGATCGACTCGGGCACCTTGTCGGGGGCAAAGGCGATCCGGCCCAGCGCCACGTCGACCGCCACGGTGTCGGAGCCGGGCGGCGGCGCCTGCCAGGTCGACAAGTCCTTGCAGAGGATCCGCTCGGCGGGCACCTCGGCGCCGTCGACGAACACGGCGAGCGCGCCGCCACCCGGGGCGGCGGTGGCGGCGGTGTCGCACTCGTCGAGAACGCCGCCCGCCAGCGCCGCCGCCCCGTAGTAGACGGGTGCCGCGTGAGGATTGGCGTCGAGCCGGTCGAGGTCGCTCAGGAACGCCAGCGGGCGGATCGGGCCGGGCACGAACGGCTCGGTGGCCAGGCCGGCCTCGTCGCCTTCCCGTCGCCACCGGTTGAACAGCGGGGCAGGGGCGCCAAGGCTGCTGATGTGGAACAGGTGGGCGGCGGACCCGGTGCGTGGGACGGGGCGAAGAGCGTGCTCGGTACCGCCGGCGTCGGTGCGAATCACTCCTTGATGCGGGTAGCTCTGCAGCCGGTACAGGAAGAACCCGATGTTCTTGATGTTGTGCCAGCCCTCGACCGACGCGGGGGGACGCACATCGACGGTGTGCGACAGCTCGTCGAACGGCCCGTCGACACGGTCCATCGCGTCGATGTTGCGCAGGTCCGGCCAGTCCGCTTGGAAGCGCAGGTGGTTGAGGTTCTGGGTCCAGCCGAGCAGTTCGAAGAACTCGACGGCGTGGGCGTTCCACCCGGTGATGTCCCGGGCCAGCTCCTCCAGCATCGGCACGGTGCCCTTGCGGCGCCGGTAGTAGATCGTCTTGGCGACGTCGACCCGGGCCTGGGCTCCGGCGTCGTGCAGCAGGTTGTTGGCGACCAGGTCACCGAGGTAGGGCACGACCCAGGCCTGGCAGGTCTCGATGAAGAAGTCGTCCCAGAGCCGGTCGACGTCCTGGCGCAGGATCTCGGCCTGCTCGCCGATCACCCGCAGCAGCGCCTGCAGCGGCCGGCCCTGCTCGGCGTCCTTGAGCCGGTGCAGCGCCGGGAGCAGCTCGTAGAGCCGGTCGGTGGAGATCGTCGTCATGATTCGAGCCCTCCGCTGACGGTGACCTCGGCGTCTGCGGGGTCCTCCAGCGACGCCAGCTCGGCGGGGGAGACCTTCCCGGAGCTGAGCGGGCGCGCTCCGACGATCCGTGCGCGGATCGCCACGGTCGTGAACCACGCTCCATGGGTGATCCGGTCGGTGAATCGCTTGTAGCGGAGCTCCTCGACGCGCGCCGACACCACTCCGCCGGCTTCGTGTACCACGGCGTAGATGTCGCTGAGGTGGACCGCCTGGCCGAACCGCCGGTGGGGATAGGCGAAGTAGCCGACGAGGTTGGCCAGGACCGCGGCGTGCACGTCCTCGTTGACGCGGTCGGGCGCGGCCTGCACCGACACTGAGACAAGGAATGGAACGGGGCGGTACTGGTCAAGGCGGAGCGCCCGGTTGGGGTCGCGGCGCTGATCAAGATAGGTGCGGACCGCCGTGAGCTGCCCGGCGGATAACTTGGCGCCGTCCTCGCCGCCGACGGTGACGTGCACGACCCGCTCTTCGCCGTCCCATACCCAGGTGGCGAACGCCTTCTCGATCCCGGTGTACTCGCGGGCGAGATCGGCGAAGTCCCGCAGCGACACCACCCGACCGAACGTCCGGACCGTGTTGGGGGCGTTCTCCCGAGCGGCGCCGGTGGTCTCGGGGTCAACGCCGCCTGTCGCCGGGAGGGGGTTGGTGACTGCACTGACCCCGGTCGGCTTGTCCAGGGCGGTGGCGAGCTGCCCGGCGTCGAGGTTGCCTTGCACGCCGAGACCTTGCCGGTAGGTGGCGAGGACATTGCCCCGCCCGGAGGGCAGCCGCGCGCCGGAGCGCCCATCGCCGAAGCGGATGCGCATCTTCTGCTCGTCGTCGATCCACGTCGTGTAGCTCCGGTCGGCCGGCCCGGCGCCGAACAGGCCCGGTTGTCCCGCCCAGAGGATCCGGTCGATGAGGACCTGAAGGGTGCTGCGGGCGCCGCCCGGGGCCGTCGGGTCGGCGGTGTGGGTCACCGGCGCCTTGGCGAGGGTGAACTCCTGTAGTGCGTGGGAGGCATCACCGTCGCCCACGATCTCGTCGCGGATCGTCTCGCCATGGGTGGCGGCGACGACGTTACCGCGCAGGTGGACGGTGGTGGGATCAAGCTGGCGGGCGGTGCCCCCGACGAGTTCGACCTTGAGGAACTCGGGATTGGCGCCCGCGACGGTGAACGGCTTGGCATCGGCGGCGACCTCGGCGAGCATCGGGTCGGCGCGGTGGTCGTCGAGAACCAGCAGCCGGCCCTTCGCCAGCTCCCCCACCTCGGGGTAGGGCAGGTAGAGGGCCTTCCTCCCGGCGGGGATCGGCGTGTGCGGCAGGTCCCAGCCGAGGAATCCGAGAGCGTTGGCCAGCTCGTACACCCGGGTGGTGGCGCGGTTGAGCGTGATCGCCGGACCGTCGACCGTGATCCGGGTGGCGGCGCCGGTCATCACCTCGACCGTGTCGTTGTTCTGCGTCGTGGCGGCGACCACCCCACGGACGTGCTCGACGTGGGTAATGGTCCGGTGGTGGGCGTCCCCGGAGGCAACGATCAGCACGTCGCCGCCGATCTCGATCCCGTCGACGGTGCCGTCGAGGTCGATCCCGGCGGACGAATCGATCATAAAATCCGTGGCGGCCTGTTCCCATTTCACCGACTGGGCGGTGGCCTTGCCCTGGGGAGTGGCGGCGAGGTGGGTGACCGGAGCATTGTGGCCGAAGAGCCGGAACGCCCGCCCCCGCAGGTGGGCTTCGCCGCGCGCGGCGTGCAGCGGCGCCGACCACCGCAGCACGCTGCGCCCGTCGACAGTGTCGACGGTGGTGACGGTTCGCTCCTCGACGCCGCTGGCCCCGCTGGTGAACAGGAGGACCGGGTCGCCGGGGACGGGAACGACCGATTCCGGCGCCAGGGTGGCGCCGGTGCGGCCCGCCAGCAAGGGCTTCACCACGTGGGGTGTGCCGTAGACGGGGACGCGGTTGAGCGCGGCGGTTGCCTCCAGGGCCGTGCTGGTCTCGAACTTCTGGGGCCGCTCGCCGTGCTGGGGGACGCTCTGCACCCGTAGACCGGGCGGCAGGGTCAGGGTGACATTGTTGTCGAGGGTGTAGCCGAGGTGGGTGGCGGCGGCCACGCCAGGTTTGAGTCGGTAGCCCAGTAGCCCGGCGAGGCGGCGGATCGAGTCTCGGTGGTCGGCGGTGCGCAGCCACGCTTCGTTGGCGTACCGCTCCGTGTAGAAGGTGAGGATGTCGGCGATCGTGGCCCACATCTCGATGAGGGCGATGCCGTAGTCGTCGCTGCGCCGGGACGTCCACCGGATCAGCGGCGGCTCGGCGAGCCCCAGGTCGTGGGCGAGTTCGGCGGCCATGCGGGGCAGAAGCTGAATCATCGCTTGCCGGAAGCCGGCGTAGCTGCCGGCCCGGTAGGCGACGGCATCCAGCGAGGGTCGGTTGTCGACCCGAAGTGGGGTGGCCGGGGCGGGCGGCTCGCAGCAACCGCAGCGGGTGAGCTGGAGGTCGACGCTGCTCATCGGCATTGCTCCATCACTTTCCTCCGCGCATCTCGACGGTGAGCACACCGTGCTCGGGGAAGTTGGGGTCGTTGTTGAGCCGGACGATCTCCAGCCGTTCGACATCGATACGCCCGGCGGTGAGTTCCCCCGCCGGCTCCTCGCCGTACCGGTGGAATTCGACGACTTCCACGGAGTCGACGCCGGGCACCCGCTCGACCGCCGCGTACAGTTCGCTCAGGTGGACCGGCTGGCCGAAGGTGACGTGGTCGGGATGGAAGAATCCACGGCTACGGTCCGGCAGGGTGCGGGCGCTGAGCACGGTGGCGAGCGCCTGCGCGACATCGTGGCGGAAGTGGTCGGGTTTGGCGCACACCACGAGGGTGATCCGCAGCGGCACGAACCGGGGTGGGTCGATCTCGAGGTCGTAGCCGGCTTGCTTGTACCGGGTGAGGTGGTTGCGCACCGACATGTCGAGGGGGTCGGGCACCGTGTCGGTGGCCGTGGGGTCGACCGTGACGAAGACGGTGTGCCACGAGCCGGTCCACCGGAAGGTCGCCTGGGCCCGCGACACGGCCGGGAGCAGCTGGGCGGCGGCCGCGTAGTCGGCCTCGGTGACGGCCCGGTAGGTCTCGGCCCGGAAGGCGTCCGGGGCGACCTGCTTGACCAGCTCGATCGGCTCCGGGTCGACCCCGCCCCAGGCCGGCATCGGGTTGCGCACCCCGGTGATCGAGGGCCAGCCGGCGGGGACCGCCTCGGGCTCGATGACGTGCACGATCGTCTCCGCGCCCACGTTGCCCTGCCGCCCGTTGCCGACCCGGTAGATGGCACACAGCCGGTGCTCTTGTTCCTCAGCTTCCCCGGTGGAATCAGGGGGATCGGCGGGAAACGACGGCCGGCGCCCGAATGTGCCGTCGCCGAAGCGGATCAGTGCCCGGCCCTCGTGGTCGGGCTCGGCCACGAAGCTGCGCGCGAAGCGGCCGGCGCCGAGCAGGTCGGGTTCGGGTAGCCAGGGGAAACCCTGGCCGTCCCCGTCGACCACGACCACGTGCGGTTGCGCGGACCGCGGATCGAGGTGGTACAGGCCGGCGACGGGGCCGGTCGACCCGAAGTCGCGGCCGAAGCCGAAGGTGAGCGGCCCGGTGGAGAGCCGAAACCGGTAGGCGATCTGCGAGTAGCGGATCTGGTCCTCGTCGGGGACGTGCCGTTCCTTGACGGTCAGCCCGTGGTCGACGAGCACGATGTTGCCCCGGGCCACTGCCACGTCGGGAAGCGGGTTGCCGTCCTCGTCCAGCGTCGACACGCACAGCGGGAAGGTCAGGGCGTCGTCGAGGTCCCAGCTGACGCGGGTGACCGGCAGTGGCGGGTCGCCGGCTTCCCGGGGCCGGACCCCGCCGGGCTGGTCCGGGACGGCGGTGAGCAGCGGATCCTCGGTGTATTCCGGTTCCCCAGCCAGCCGGACGACCTGCCGGTGGCTGGGGTCGGCGTCCTGGGCGAGACCGGTCGGGACGCCTCGCGCCTCTTCGAGGAGCAGCAGGTCCCCGTCGGACAGCGGCAGGTCCCCGACGAGGTCCACGCTCGTCGAGCCGACCGGCAGGCAGCACTCCCGGTCAGCCCAGCTGTGCAGCCAGATGGTGTTGAGGTCTGGGTGGACGGTGGCTCGCTCGACCGGTTCGAACACGGCGTCGGTGGCCAGCAGTGCCCGTTCCCGGTGGGCCTGGGCGATGACCGGGCCGGGCGGCAGGCTCGACGCCGGGTCGACGAGCTCGCCGATGCGGGTGGCGAATCGCACGGTGCGTTCCGGGCACCGCGACACCCCGCCGGTGGTCTCGGCGTGGGCGAGCAGCGAGCGGGCCGGGATGACCCCTGCGGTCCGCACGGTGAGATGGACGAATGCTTTGGCGTTGAGACCGTGATGCATCGGATAGTCGATGAGCTTGGCGTGGCGGCGCACCGACTCGCGCTGCCGAGCCGTCTCCAGGTGCATTTCCTGGGCGGCCGCGTCCTGGGCGTAGCTGATGTGGTCGGCTTCGTAGGCGAGCAGCTCGACCAGCGCCATGCCCAGGTCAGCGGCGTGCCGCTCGGTCCACTCGGGGACCTTGGTGGAAATCATGTCGACGAGGAGCTGCCGGAAGCTGGCGTAGTCCTTCGCCAGGTAGTCGATGACCGGTTCGGGGGTCTCGGCGGGCGGGCAGTCCGGCGCGCTGCGGCAGTCGAAGTTGCTCGGGCAGCCAACCTTGAAGCCGAACCGCTGGTGGTCGTAGCCCGGGTCGAGCACTCCGGGGGCGTCGATCGAGAGCAGGTAGGCGGAGAAGTCGCCGGCCTGCTCGACGGTCACCTCCAGGTAGGGGTCCTGGCCGGCGGGGGTCACCACCGAGGTGGCGAGCACCTCGATGCCGGTGATCCGCACCCCGCCCTGGATGCTCACCTGGCCCGGGTCGAGGGCCGGGACCGGCGCCTTCACGAAGTAGACCCGGATGTGCTTCTGGTCGTCGAAGGGGACCTCGATGTAGTCGATGCCGTTGAGGTCGGAGCCGAGCAGCAGCCGGCGCCGCTCGGCGTCGTCACAGACCAGCTGGTCGTTATCCGGCATGGCTCACGCCGGGATCGGTCGTTCGAAGGTGGCGGATTCCCGGACGCGGTCCAGCAGGCGCCGGTAGGTGACCTCGACCCGCAGGGTTTCCTCCTCGGTCCGGACCGTGACCCGTTCGGTCTGGATGACGTCGCCGAGCCAGCGCTGCAGTGCGCTCTTGACAGTGAACTCGGTGGCGATCGCCAGCGGCTCGCTGTTCGGCAGGAACACCAGCTGCAGCAGCCCGCAACCGAAGTCGGGGCGGTTGACCCGCTCCCCGGGGCTGGTGAACAGCACCTGGTGGATCATGTCGCGGACGTGGTCGTCCGGGTCGGTGACCGCCAGCCGGCCCCGGCCATCGACGTGCAGCGGGAAGTCGAGGTGGCTCATGACGGAGGATGCAGGGCCCCTTCGGCCCGGATGCGGACGTGGCCGGTCTTGATGTTGGTGTGCCCCCACGTCTCGGTGCCGTCGTGGCCGTCGATGACGAACGCCGGAGCGTGGTCGGCAAGGTATTGCACGACTCCCCGGCCGATTCCCAGGAACAGCATCATCCGTTCCTCCCGGCCTTCCGGGGTGAGCGGGTCGAGGCCGTAGTCGTGCTGGCGGATGAAGTCGAACGCCTCTTCGAGGTAGTGGGCGAGACTGTCGGCGGTGTCGCTGAGCCGCCCGCCCTTCAGTTCATTGATGGCCATCATTCCTCCTACCCGGACGTGACCCGGGTCGACAGCAGGCTGGGATCGGGCGGCGGATACGGGGTGGCAGGGGGAGCCGGGGTGACCGGGATAACCCCGGCAGCCAGCTGGCCAACATGCAGATGTGTGTTGAACATCACGACAAGCTGGTTGAGATATTGCAGTAACACGTCCCCGAACACCACCGGGTGCGAGGCATTGTCGACGAGGTTGATGAGCGGGCCTTCCACGATTACTTTGCCCGCTGCCTGTATCCGCACCTCGCCCTGCAGGACCTTGATTTCGAGGAGATTGCGGCCGTTGCTGTCGCTCACGGCGATCGTCTGGTCGTCGTCGTCGAGGGCGACCAGCAGGCCCTGGTCACTGCGGAGCACCTTCAACGGTGGCCGGGTGGGTTTGCCGGTCTCCTCGGCGGGGGTCTGGCCGGTCCCCCACCAGCCACCGGTCCAGATCGGGTAGTCGGGGTCGCCGGCTTCGAACTCGATCCACACCCCGGCGTCCACCGGAGGAATCACATGAAACCCGGCGCCGTCACCGGTGTAGGGCAGGCACGGCAGCGCCCATCCGGTGCTGACCTCGCCGAGCACGCTGGGGACGGTGGCGCGGATCCGGCCGAGCAGCAACGGGTCGTTGTTGTCGGCGACGATGCCCCGGTACTTGCCGTAGAACCGGCTCCGGATGGGAGCCTGCTGGGTGTGCGACGTCATCAGGGTTCATCCCTCCTTCGTCCCGGTTCGTCCCCGATCATCCCGGCAGCGCGGTTCACCCCTGGCAGCGCGGTGTCCTGGACGTACAGCTCGGTGCCCAGCGGCGCCACGGCATTGCGGCGCAGCGTGAACCGCTGGGTGTAGCGCTCTCCGTCGATGGCGTGGTGCACCCGTTCGACGAAGTAGGTGCCGCTGTGCGTCGATCCGGCGCCGCGCACCAGCACCGTGCGGCCCGCATCGAGGGCGTCGCCGTACACGGCGGTCTCCAGCTCGCCCTCGACGGTCACCGCCCATGCCGAGCGGTCGACACTGGCCTGGGCGAAGGTCTGCAGCTCACCGGTCTGTGACAGGCCCGGGTTACGCAGCGCGATCGAGCGGGACCGGCCGCCGCCGAGCAGCGACTCCCGGCCGAGTTCGGTGTTCTGGGTGGTGTTGACCGAGGCGGCCTGGCGCTGGACCGTTCTGGCGTCGACCCCGCGGGCATCGACGGCGGCCGGGCGCAGCATCTGGCGGCGGATCCGGAATGAGCGGATGTTGGTCAGCTCACCGAAGTTGACGCTCAACACGCCCTGCGGAGGCAGGTCGAGCGGCGGCGGGTGGAAGTGCCCTTCGACGAGGCCGGGCACCGGAGTGGGTTTCACGTAGACGTCGAAGCCGTTGCGGTGCGCGAGGTGGCGCAGGAACCGGATGTCGGTGTCGCGTTGAATCACCGTGGTCTCCAGTTGTGTCCGCACCGGCTGGGTGACGTCGACGACGGGAACGAGAGCGTACTCGGCGAGGATCACCGTCGCGATCGCTGAGTCGGGCATGTTCGGCCATTCCCGCACTTTCTCTTCGAGGTTCATCAGCGCTGTCGCGTCCAGGGCCACCACCGTGAGGCTCGACACTCCCGGGTCCTCGGACAACTCGAGGTCGGTCTCGGCAACATACCCGTCGAACACCACCACCGGGAGCCCCAGCCCGAAAGTGAGCAGCACCCGGAGGCTGGTGAGGCGTTCGAAGACGCCGTCATCGGCGATGACCCAGCGGTTCCCGTCCTCGCTGAGCGCCACCCCCAGGCGCAGCCGCAGCACGTCGGCCATTCCCAGGCCCCGCTCGATGTCGACGTGCTCGACGGCGTCGATGATCTCGGCACCGGCAGGGACATTATCGATGAGCAACGAGTAACCGATCTCCGGCATGTCAGCCTTCCGAGGTGGGCACGTCGATGACGCGGCCCGGCCGGTCGGTGAGCTCTTCGGGATGGATGACGCCGTTGCAGTCGGCGAGGCGCCAGAACCGCTCCGGGACGCGAAAATACTCGAAGGCGATGTGATCGAGCCGTTGCCCCTCGTCGATGATGTGGGTGGTGATTCCGGGTGTCGGTGGGATGATCCGCCGGGCCTTGTAGCGGATCACCCGCCCGTCGCCGGTTTCGTACTCTACCATCGGTACTTCCTGGTAACGACTGCCCTTGAAGAACATCGACGCTCCTAGAACGGGAGTTGCCCGACCGTCTCGGCGGCCGTCCTGTGCTGGTGGACCGCCGAGAGCGCTTCCTTGGCAATATGGTTGGCGAGCGAGACGCCGTGGCCCAGCGTGTCGCGCTCCAGCTCGCGATAGGTCAGAACCTGCACCTCCAGGCTCACCTCGGCCTGGATCGGATTCAGCATCTGGTCGAAGGCCTGCTCGGTGACGGACAGCGATGTCACCTTGACCGGCACCACCCGCGCCGGGCCCCACACCAGCAGCGACAGCGGCACATCGGCGGCCGTGATCGACCGGGAGCCGGCCTGGCCGCGGATCATATTGCTCAGGACCAGCTCGGATCGCGGATAAAGCAGCAACTCCAGAGTGGCCAGCGCCGGGTGCAGCCCGGCCGCCACCACGTCCGGGTTCTCCGCGGGAAACTCCAGCTGATCGACAGCATCGAGGGTGACCTTCATGCTGATCGACTCCTCCGGCGGTCCGGTCACCTGAAGGATCTCCCGCGCGTCCGCGCTGCTGCCGCCATCGGTGCCGTCCCCGCTGGCAGTGCGATGCCGCAGCGTACGGGTCAGCGTTTCCGGGTTGTACTGGAACACGACGACCTGCGGTACGCCCGGGATCCGCTGTGACTGATACGTGACCAGCGCACCCTTGAGAAGCTTCGGTCTCCTGGGAAACTCCGATGTCACCGCGAACTCCTAGTTTATGAGACCTATGGTTTCTACTGTTTAAACTTATCAAAAATCCACAGCTACCAGACGAGAAAGGTGCTAATTTGTGGGCCGCTCGGGCGCCACCCAACGAATAATTAATCATGCTCGAATTACCGGCCAAACAGAAAACTATAAGTACGCATGTCAGTTTCCATCGGCGTTTCATTCAATCGTTCGAACGCCTCTGCCACGATGGCGGTTTTGGTATGCACATTGAGCTTCTGAGATCTTTTAATATCCACAAAACGTAACAAACGATTTATCGCCGTTTCCTGCCCCTCATCGCGAGGTGTGATAGCGCTAACAGCATTCGGAATATCTGTGATCGCCGCGAGAGGGAGCCCGAGTACATGAAAATGCTTCAGCATTTCGTTCAGATATCCCACGCCGCCAAACGAGATTCCGATCCATATCCGACGAGCTAAAGGAGTCAAGCTACCGATCACACTCTCAACCGCGGCAGCCCGCTCCTCCGGATCACTAACTTCGCCAAACATAATCTTTCCTATTTGTTTGTACAAAATATTTTGCACGTGACCAACTGTGGCGAACGCAAGTGCAAGGGATCGCGATTTCGGCATCATTGCCGCACGCGGCCACCTCGGGTCCGGGTCTTGGGTCATCTCCTCCGCCCATTGTTGCGGAATCAACCCCTCGCGCACGAGACTATTCCTAATCTTGTAGGCGTTGTCTAGGCCACCGCTTCTTGCCGTACTCTGTATCGACCTGTCGTTTGTCACTCCGCTTTCCCTAAGGGCGATAGCCAAAGCAAGATGCCAGTCGATTTTTTCGCTCCCAGGTTGACCAAGCTGGACTATAAGATCCTTGAGCCATGAAGGTTTCCTCCCCCTTGTGGTGCTGATCAATCTCTCAATTTCGCGTAGAGGACCAAGGAAATTTATTCTCGCCGCCTTTTCGATTGTTTTGTATTCGATCTTATTTGCAAACTCGGGATTTGTAATCCGTTTGCGTTCAAAGATGGATGGCAGGTTGACCTCGTTCTCGGCCACTTCAGCTACGATCCTTAAGAAATCATCGGGATCGTCTGGGGGATTTACTAGTCGCTGACGGACCTCCTCCGATAGCGTACTGCCGCTCCCTACCACCACCCCTTCGCCATTCTTTCTCCTAATCACAGAAACGTTCGCACAATTGATCGTTGGCGGACCGATTGTCTCCACAGTTCCGCCGCCGAATCGCGAGCTAGATTTGCGATCTACTGGCGGTGATTGGGAGCTCGACTGAATGACGTGAGCCAGCTCATGCGCTAAAAGGTGCCGACCATCCCAAGTCGTTAGATCAAACTGTCCTGAACCGAACACAATGTGTCGCCCTACCGTGAAGGCGCGCGCGTTTATTCGTCGCGCAGTTTGGGCCGCTTCTGAATTTCGGTGAATCCTAACGGTGCTAAAATTGGCATTGAATCGGGGCTCAAAAAATGCGCGATGGGATTCCGCCAGAGACTCACCTCCCTGGCGAAGAGGATCAATCCGAACCTGGAACTGCGGTTTGACAGCTGAAGACTGGACTGACAGTTCCTTTGTTCTTAGCTCCTTATCCTCGTTCAGTGACCGCCAATGAGTCAGCTCTTCCTTGTCCTCTTTCGCCGACCGGCGACGGATCACCCCTTCATCGGGACACCCATGTGGACAACGATGGATCAAACCCACCCTGGGCGAAGGCATCCGCATCACCTGATCCGCCACCGCATCGGCGTCCCGCTCCAACGGATCGTCCACCGCCCCCACTCGCAACGCCGAGCGCTGCAGAGAAACATTGTCGGCAAGGAGCCTCTGCGTGCTCATGACTAGACCCAACTTTGCGGTAGTCGGGTTGGCCAATCCACACCAGGATGAGAGGCCGCCGGAACGCAACATGGGCACTTCACTCTGCATCAACTTTCCCTTCTCCTCATCCATGGGCTGGCACTGAATCAACTCGTCCTCTTTCTCCTCCCCCACAGGCTGGCGGCGGAGCACCTCATCGGGGCAGCCCCCCGGACACCGCTGAATCAGCACTACACTCGGCGAGGACATCCGCGCTGCCCGATCGACTACCGCCTCCGCCTCGTGCTCCAACGGGTCGTCCACCGATCCCACCCGCAGCGGCGACCGCTGCAGTGAAACCTTCTCGGCGACGAAGGTGCTAGCGTTCATTACTTATTGATCCTCTTTCGGACTTCCCGGGCGATTCGTCCAGCGGCCGCCTCGGTCATCGCCCGTCCGCTGCGGGGGATTGGCCGATCCGCACCGGTGTCCGGCTCGGAGTGTCTGCGGAGCAGCTCGGTGACCAGCGCAGAGAGGTCGACAATCCGAGATTCGTTCACATTGCGAAGCATAAGGCGGTCGATGCGCACCCGGAGTGGCTGATTAATCATAACGTCACCAGCTCGTAGTAGTCGCCGAATTCGCCGCGCCTGGGCAGTTTGTCCATCTTGCGGTACTCGTGGCGGGCCGCCTGCATGAGATGCGTCATTCCCACTGCTTCGCCAGCGTCGGCGGCGAGGAAAGCAGCGTTGACGGCGATGTTCTTGATGTTGCCGCCAGCCACCTCGAGCTTGGCCAGGGCGTCGTGGTCCAGCTCGACGCGGGGCACATCGGTTGGGAACGCCTTTTCCCAGATACGGAGCCGGTCGTCAGCGTTAGGGAACGGGAACGCCACGAGGAAGCGGATTCGACGTAAGAACGCCGGGTCGAGGTCGGATTTGCGGTTGGTGGCCAGGATCGCCAGGCCCGCATACTGCTCCATTCGCTGCAGCAGATAGTTGATCTCGACGTTGGCGTGGCGGTCATGGCTGTCCTTGACCTCGGTGCGCTTGCCAAACAGAGCGTCGGCTTCGTCGAAGAAGAGGATCGCGCCGCCCTGCTCGGCGGCGTCGAAGACCCGGCGGAGGTTCTTCTCAGTCTCGCCGATGTATTTACTCACCACCGAGGCCAGGTCGATGCGGTACAGGTCGAGCTGCAGCTCGGTGGCGATGATCTCGGCGGCCATGGTCTTGCCCGTGCCGGGCGGACCGGTGAACAGCGCCGAGATGCCCCTGCCCCGGACCAGCCTGGCACCGAAGCCCCATCGTTCGTACACCTGGGCGCGGTTGTGCACCTGGGCGGTCACCTCACGTAGCAGCGCGTACTGCTCCGCGGGCAGGACGAGGTCGTCCCATCCCGCGGCAGGTTCGAGGCGGGTGGCCAGCTCGCCAAGCCCCCGGCCGACAAACCGGCGGCACGCCAGCCACACGTCGTCGGCGGTAAGAGCGCCGGCAGTAAGAGATCCACCGGCGCGGATCTGCCGGATGGCCTCGGCCTCAGCGGCGGCGCGCCTGATCGACTCGGGTCCCATGGCGAATTGCTCAACGAGCCCGTCGAGCCCGTCGAGCGGCCCGCCGAGCGAGGCCTGCCACAGCTCGAGCCGGTCCGCCGGATCGAGCTGTGGCACGGGATGGACGACGGTGGTCCGGTTACCGTCCCAGCGCTGCGTGCTGCCGATGACGACCAGCCCGCCGAGGTCTTCGACGAGTTCCCGGGCGGCCACCACCATCCCCGGGTCGTCACCTGGCCCGCCGATCGCATCGAGGTAAAGGCCGGCGGGCAGCAGCACCGCCTCCCGTTCGACGAGCCGGATCAGGTCGAGCCGGTCTGGCCGGCTCACCAGCCGATCGAGATGGAGACGGAGTGGATGCAGGCCCACCGACCGGATGAGCCGGGCGGCGCACGCACTCCTCGTCTCGGCATCCGGGCCGATGAGGTTGATGGTGACCGGGCCGGTGGACCGGTCCGGATCGGCCAGCCACACGGCGAGCCGGTCGATGTCCTGGTCGAACCGGGCGGGGGTAGGGATGGCAGGTAGCACCGAGACGAGACCGGTCAGGGACTCATCGACGTGGTTTTGGCCGCGAAGGTAGCTGATCACCCGCCGGTCGAGCCGCAGCGGCGTGCCCGAGCCGGTGGCTTCAGGCCGGAAGATCCGGAATCGAATCGTCGGCGAGGTGGGATCGAGCAGCGGCCAGGCATCGGAGATACTGCGCTGGTGGAGGGCTGCGACAAGCCCTGGTGTGGCATGGCGGCGATGCGGATCGTCGTGCAGGTAGGCGAACAGGTCCCCGATAGCGGGATCCAGCTCGGCGCATAGCGCGGCGATGACCGCCTCCCGGTCGAGCCCGTCGAGTCCGGCGGCGTTGCACAGCGCCGTGACGCCGTCCGCTGCGCCCAGCTCGGCGAGTTCGGCCTCGTACTCGGCGAGGCGGGACTCGTGGGCGGCGATGGCCTTCGACAGGCGGACCGCCTCGTCGCCGGTCCGATCACGGTCCGGCTCGGCCGGGGCTTCGATGGCGGCCAGCCGGTCGGCGCGGGCGTCCGGGTCGCGGTCGGTGGGATCGGTGTGCCAGTGGTGGGATCGCAGCCACCCGATGCGGCGCTGGATGAGCAGCCGCATCCGGTGCAGGTGCACCTCCAGGTAGGCGGCGTGCGCCTTCTCCCAGGCGGACCGCTCGGTGACCATCACGTCACCTCGAAGGTGTGTGCGTCGATGCTCTCGGCGCCGTTGACCCGGACACTCACCGGGTAGATCCCCGCCGGCAGACCTGACACGGCCAGCTGCACCTGCGTCGGGGTCCCCGCTGCGAGCAGGAAGGCCCGGTCACCGACCAGGACCATGCTCGGCACGTCAGCGCGGAACAGCCGCTGGCCGGTCACGGTGATGACCGTGCCGTCGGGGCCGTCAGCGGGAGACACGGTGGTGATGGTGGGGATGAGCACGAACGCCGATACGTTGGACCGCAGGAACGGGAACACCCGCTCCTCGGGCGGTTCGCCGACCTCGACGTCCCGGATGAGCTGGAGTCGCTGGACACCCGGCTGCAGGGCGGCGTCGACTACCTGGACGAGCATCCGGCTGCTGGTCGACGCCGGATCGATCGAGGTGGTGGCATCGACCTCGCCGAGCATCACCCGGGTTCCCGGGAAGAACCCGGTGCCCCTGACCACGAGCTGCTCGCCGACACGCACATAGGGGACGTTCTGCTCGACGACGGACAGGTCGGGCAGCAGCCGCATGACCCCGACCGAGGCGATGACCGGCCGGTCGAGTGGCACGGCGTACACCCGCGGACCGGCGGCGGGCGGTGCCAGCACCGGTTTGGCGACTCGGCGCGGCCGCGTCGACTCCAGCTGGACCACGGTTACCTTGTACCCGGTACAGAGGCGGACCGGCGCGGTGGCCGCCGTCCAGATCTTGGACAGCTCCTCGGTGTCGAGCTGCTCCATCGTGACCGTGATCAGCTCGGCCGCGTTCTGCAGCGCCGGGTCGAGCAGCGGGTCGTCCTTGGCGATGATCGGATGGTCGTGCAGGGTCAGCATGGCGTCGCCCAGCACCCGATGGGCGCCGCGGTCGTCGTTGGGGTCCAGACCGGTAGCGGTGATCAGGTAGTGCAGTTCGAGAGACAGCGGTGGGCGGCCGAGCGACAGCGGTCCGGCCATGCCGGGCAGGTCCTGGTTCTTCAGGCCGGCGCTCTCGGTGATCCGGTAGAGGAAGAGGTTGAGGATCGGCGGGTCGACGTCGGAGATGTCCACGTTGAGCCCGGCGGCGGTGATGGTGGGGGGCTCCGCCATCCGTTGCAGCAGGATCTCCCGCAACGTGGCGGTGATCGCCTGGACGCCGGTGAAGTCACTCATGCCAGTCGTCCCAGTCGTAGCCGCGGAGTCGGGCGTAAGCGTCGAGGCCGGCCCGTTGCCTGCGCGGCCGCGCGGCGGGAACCGGCGGGGCGGGCTCGGCGACGATCTCAATCGTCCCGATGTGCACGTCGATCGGGGCCGGCTCAGCCGCCGGCAGAACGGCCGCCGATGGCGTCAGTGGTGTGGGCGGAGCGGAGACCGGCCGTGGATCCGGGATGGCCGGCACGATCATCCGCCCGGTTGCGCCGGGATGGTCGAGGCCCGGAGCAGACACGTTGCGGGCGCCGGCGTGGGGTGGCTGGCTGGACGACGATGCGGCCAGGGTGGGCCCGGCTGTGCCGTTGACGCGAACGCCCGGTGCGCTGCTGACAGGCGGCACCGGGGCAGGCGGCGGTGAGGCGCCGTCGGAATCGGAGGCGGTGTTCCGGGACCAGTCTGGGGCAGTGGGCGTGTGGCGGACTGCCGTGCCGGAAGGCCGGAGTGCAGGCTCGGCCGGCAACACCGCCTGAACCGGTTCGACCCGAATCGGCGCCGCCGCTGCGAGAAGGGAGGGAGTCGGCTCCGCCGCGGACCCCCGCTCCCTCCCTTCGGGGGGCGTGAGATCGGCGGACAGGGACGAGGCAGCGGAAGCGTCGCCCCATTCGTCATTGCCGGGATGTGATTCGACGGAATCCTCGTGCGGTCCGGTGGGCGGGTCCGCCTGCGCAACCCGGCCCGGCGGCGGATCAACCAGGGGAGCTGCGGCGGACACCGGTTCCCTGGCTGGGAACTGGGACCGCGCAGGCGCACCGGCCGGAACCTGGGCACTGAGTTCGAGGCCGCCATGGCGGCCAAGGCGCGGCGGGAAGGACGGTGGGGTGTTGCTGACGACATTGGTCGAGCGCAGGGCCATCGACCGGATCACCAGCCGGGCCAGGTATCTGGTCACGGCCGGTCCCCGATCCGCTCCTGGACGCGTGCCTCATCGATGAGGTCGAGGTAGCGGTGACGCCGATCGGCGGTCATGGCGAGGATGTCGCGTTCCGACCAGTGATAGGTCGACGCCAGGACGTGGACCTCGCTGAACAGGTACCGGCTGCGTTGGGCGATCTCCTCGCAGAGGAACGCCGACGCGTCCAGGGTGGCGGTGATGGTTGCCCCGCACGCCGGGCAGGTCGTGTCGAGCAGTGTCTCCGCCTGCGGGTCCAGGACGGCCATCCGCTCCGCGAGTTCGCCGCCGGTGGCGGCGAGGTGCCCGGGAGTGGGCGACTGCCCGTCTACGACGATGACGCACCAGGCGATAAGGTCGTTGACCGTGGTGTCCACGTCGGCGGCGTGCCGTTCGGAGAGGCGTTCCTGATCCCCCCCGACGGGGAGCCGGAACTCGACCCGGTGGCCGGCGATGTGCTCGGTGAACGTCGGCGCCCAGTTGCCGTACGTCCCGTGCAGCAGGTCGTTGACCGTGAGTTCGATCGAGGCCTTCTCCCCGCAGTCGGCGCAGGTGACCGTGGCGTCGAGCCGGTCGCCGATGCTGAGCCGCCGCACCTGCCAGAGCAGCGCTTCCCGATCCCCCACCGTGAGCGAGCGCATCATCTGCTGGTCGACCGGCTCCGGGCCGCCGCACCTGGTGAGGCATCTCGTCAGGATGGTCGTCGCCAGGATCGGGCGAGGTGTTCGGCCGACCTCGTCGAGCAGGACGGCGTCGTCGGCGCCCACCAGGGGCCGCAGCCATGCCTCGGTGACCCGGCGCCGGTCGACCCAGCGTCCGCCGGGAAGGGTGACCCGGATGGCGTCGTCCATAGCTAACACCCGACCACGGCTAGGGCTCGACGAAGCTGGGCTCGGCGGGCTCGGTGACGTCGTAGTCCCGCTCCCAGCCCTCGTTCTCCAGTTTCAACGTCTGGATGGCGATGGCGTTGGCATTGGCGTCGAAGTCGGGAACCGCCTGGTATTCCGACACCCAGCAGCGGAACACCCGGTAGCTGAGGGCGAGCTGGCCGGCCTCGTTGTAGACGTCGATCACGACGTCCTTCCGGAAGTTGGCGAGCGACACCTCCGACCCTAGGCCCTCGCCGAAGTTCCAGACCTTGTTGGCCCACTGCTCGAAGTCGACGTCGTGGGTGACGCCCCGTTCGAGAATGATCGGCTCGTACTTGGTGCGGCCGGGCGACTTGCGGCTCATGCTCGGGTCGCCCCCCTCGCGGTGTTCGACGACCTCGGTGGATCGCTTCAAGGCGCCGACTTTCGAGACCCCGGCCACGTAGCGGCCGTCCCACCGGACCCGGAACTTGAAGTTCTTGTAGGGGTCGAACCGGCTGCTGTTGATGGTGAACTGGGCCACGGCTTACCCCTCAGGTTTGGACTTGTCCGGCCTTCTGCTGGATCTTGATCATCACGAACTCCGCTGGTTTCAACGGAGCGAACCCCACCAGGACGTTCACAATCCCCAGGTTGATGTCATTCTGTGTGGTCGTCTCGCTGTCGCATTTCACGAAGTAAGCGTCCCGGGGGCTGGTGCCCTGGAAGGCTCCCTGCCGGAACAGATTGTGCATGAACGCCCCGACGTTGAGTCGGATCTGTGACCACAGCGGCTCGTCATTTGGTTCGAACACCACCCATTGCAGTCCCCGGAACAGGCTCTCCTCAAGGAATAATGCCAGCCGGCGAACCGGCACGTGCTTCCATTCCGAGGCTTGGGCGTCCGCACCGTCGAGGGTCCGCGCCCCCCACGCCACCCGCCCGTAGATCGGGAACTGGCGCAGGGCGTTGATACCACCCTTGTTGAGAACGCCGTTCTCCGGGTCGGTGGGCTTGGTGTCAAACCCACCGACGTTGCGGAGTACCGCCTCAAGCCCGGCCGGCGCCTTCCACACCCCCCGCGACCCGTCGGTCCGGGCGTAGACGCCGGCCATCGTGCCGCTGGGGCCGACGCTCTTGAGGCGGTTCTCTTTGAGTGGGTCGGGGATGTGCGGTCTGGGAAAGTAGATCGCGGCGTTCTTGTGCCGGATGTTGGCGTTCTCCAGCCAGTCCTGCACCTCTTGGATGTCGTTGACTCCGGCGGGGATGTCAACGAGAAGGAAGGTCCGCTCCCCCTCACAGAAAGCCTCCGCCGCGGCGTACACCGCCGCGGAGTCGGTGTCGCTCAGGTGATCGGCGACGGCACCGGGGATGCACAGGAGGTTGACGAGATCGACATCGCGAAGCGCGTAGATGCCGGTCTTGTCATCAAAGTTGCCAATGAGCGCGGCGGCATCGGGTAAGAGACCGTCGTCTCCTTGCAGGGCACCTTGCTGCTGACCGTCCTGACCCGTCCCGAGCGAGTACTGCTGAACGTTCTCGACCGCCGTTCCGCTGATCAACCGCAGGTCGGTGGCACCGGAGCCAATCCCGTCGCCGAATTTGAGGATCGTCTCCGGGTCGAATTCGGCGCGGTTCTCTCCGCCGGCGACGACCCGCAGCCACCGTCCGCCGCCGGGTGCTGGCTGGAGGGAGACCGACGCTCCGGCCAGCAGCGGATTCGGAATGATGCCGGACGTTCCAGCGGCGCGGATGGCCCGTTCGAGCGCCCGCCGGACCGCTGCAGGGTTGTCGATGAACGCCACGTCATCCTGCGGGAGATCGGTGAGGGTGACGGTGATCGGCCCAGTTCCCGGGTCCACGCTCAGCGTGGTCATGTTGTTCAGCGTCGGGTTGGCTAGGGCCGCACCAGTGGTGCCGGTCTGGGCTGGACGACCGGCATTTGTGTCGACGTGTTCGAGCTGGATGAGCTTCGAGTTCTCGTTGACCTTGTCGACAACGTAGCTGGGACTCACGGGATCGATGCTGACATTGGCGTAGGACTCGAAACGCAGGACGACTCGACGGCCCGCGCGGACGGTGACCTCACTGACGACCAGGTTGAACAGGGTGTCGTCGGCGGGATCAGCCGTGTCGTAGTCCACCTCGGTCCGGATCGAGTCACCCCAGGTTCCCGGATCCTCGATCAAGCCGCCCTGGAAGCGTCGGCCGGCCACGGAGCGCAGCACGGCGGTGCCGGCGACGTCCTGGATCGTCACCTCCGCTGCGACGGGGCCGGCCGGGATGTCGTCGTCTCTTCCCGCGACGCGGACCACCCAGGCTTCGGAGCCGCCGTTGAGGAAAAACTGCTGGACGGCGTATCCCGCTTCGTCGTCAGCGCGCAGGCCGCCGAACTCCCGTTCGAAGTCGCCAAGGTTGAAGCAGCGCAACGGCGTGTCGAGCGGCCCGCGGCGGAAGTAACCGACGAACGCCGTCGCCGACGTTGACGCTCCGACGATCGTGCGAACCCCGCTCGGAACCTCCTCAATGTATACGCCGGGATAGGTGGGGGTGACGGGCATGGCGAGCCTCCCTCAGCTGATCTGGGTTCCGACCGGGGTCACGTCGTGGTTCTTGCGATCGGCACGGAGACCGTGACCGGCGTGTCGAGGCTGTTCTTGATGGCCATGTCCGGCGGAGCCGACAGCCGCAGTCCATCAAGGCGAATCGTCTCACCACCCAGCTCGTACACCAGGTCGGAACGGTGGCGGTCCCCGAGGTGTTGCCGTCGGATGCGTCCAACGCCCTGATCACCTCAGGCATCGGTGTCTCCCTCTCGATGTCCAGGCCGAGATACTGCTCCCTGACAGGCACAGCAGTGCTCCGAGTTGGGCTGAGGGAATCTTACCCCCGCCATCCCGGCGTGGCCGTGACTTTTCTTCACACTTATCGGGCACGTCAACTCTCTGTCGTGACTCTCCGTGTCAGACCCGAATCCGCGAATAGTGGCGCGACACGGCCCGGTAGATGGCGATAGGTGCCCTGCTGACCTGCGATGATGGTGGTTGCGAGGCCACGATCATCGAGGTTGGAAGGACACCCATCTGGTGGGCAGGGTACGCGGGATTCGCCGGTTGCGGCGGCGGGTGCGGGTCGGTGCGCCGGACCCGAGGTTGACGGGTGTGTCGGGGATGGCGGCGGTGACTGAGCTGGTTGACCGACTCGGCATGATCTGGTTGCTGGATGCGGTGATCGGGCCGATCAAGGCCCGCGACCGGGGCCATACCGGTGGGGAGCTGCTGGTCGGGATGGCGGCGGCGCAG
>Ga0136619_10000148_pt1 | contig 24254 bp, 17 predicted proteins | sample AntDrymUQ3532106_2_FD_104807 | JGI IMG/M metagenome (GOLD analysis project Ga0136619, IMG submission 104807) | Polar desert sand microbial communities from Dry Valleys, Antarctica - metaG UQ353 (21.06) | ecosystem: Environmental > Terrestrial > Soil > Desert | place: Antarctica: Dry Valley...
CAGCCCAGCTTCGAAGCGGTGCGCAGCCTCTTGCCAAGCGTCCCTGCCGACCACAACATCATCCTCTACACCGTCAACAACGACTCCACAACCGGCGCCCTACGAGCGTTGGAGGACGCTGGCCGCGGCGGTGACGACACGCTCCTGATCGGCGGCCTGGGCGGCGACGAGGTCGGTATCAGGTCACTGCGCGAGGACCCGCGCTGGGTGGCCGAGGGAGACATCTTTGTCGCCTGGTGGGGGCAGTACGCCGTCGCGATGGCTCAGGCGCTCGCGAACGGCAGCGACCCGCCCGCGGAAGTGACGGCCCTCCCGCAGATCGTCCTCACTTCGGACACGGTCGACCAGTTCCACGAACCGGACAGCGTGGACGTCAAGCAACTGCCGCCGCTCGTGGAGAGCAACGAGTACCTCCGCGACGGCGGCTTCCTGCAGGTTGTCGACAACATCGAGGGGCTGTGACCAGCGTGGGCGATGAGCGCCGGCAAGGCGTGGGCACCGCGCTGGAGGCGATCGAGTCGCGCTGCACAGGCGAACTCGGCGCGGCGGCACGCAACCTGGAGACCGGAGAGGAGGTCCGCCTCAACGCCGAGGCGGTCTTCCCCACAGCCAGCGTGATCAAGGTGCCCATTCTCGTCGAGATGATGCGACGAGCCCAGGCCGGCGAGCTGTCACTCGACCGCCGGGTGAGCCTTCGTCACGCCGACCGCATCGGCGGTTCGGGGGTTCTGAAGGCGTTCGAGCCGGGGGTCGAACCGACATTGCGGGACGTCGCGACGCTCATGATTGTGCTCAGCGACAACACCGCGACGAACATGGCGATCGACGCGCTCGGCGGGGTGGATCCGGTCAACGCGACCATGGATAAGCTCGGGTTCGCGACAATTCGCCTTCACAACCGCATCGACTTCGACCTCATCGGATCGGATGTTCGTCGCCTCGGCGAGGCAGCGCCGGCAGAGATGTGCGCGCTGATGCACGGCATCGCGACTCGGGAGGTCTTCGGCCCCGACGTGTCGCAGGCCGTCGAGGATGTGCTCGCCCAGCAGCAGTACCTCGACCAGGTCCCTCGCTACCTGCAGTTCAATCCCTACTGGCGAGAACTCGACGACGATCCCCGAGTCACGGTCGCCTGCAAGACCGGGTTCTTCACCGGCACTCGCGTCGACGCCGGCATCGTGCGCTTCCGCAGCGGCGGAGGCTTCGCCTACGCGGTCGCGAATCATCTCTGTCAGGACGAGACCTTCCTGCCCGAGGCCGAGGGTGCCGTTGTCAATGGCCTAGTCGGCAAGGCCCTGCTCGAGCACTGGTGGCCCGTGGCCGACAAGCCGCCGATAGCCGACACCTCATACGACATTCGCTGAGCAAAGACATCCGAGGGCTGCCATGCCGCAGAAGCAAGTTCTCGTCCGCGGCGCCGATGTCATCGACGGCACCGGCGCCGCCGCCCGGCGCGCCGATGTGCTCGTCACCAGCGACTACATCGAGGCAGTGGAGCCTCCCGGGAGCCTACCGGTGAACGGGAGGACCGTCCTTGATTGCGAGGGCGCGACGCTGACGCCCGGGTTCATCGACGTGCATTCCCACGCCGACAATGCTCCGTTCCTCCACGATGACGACACCTCGAAGATTTTGCAGGGCGTCACGACGGAGATCGTCGGCAACTGCGGCTTCAGCCTTGCTCCGCGCGTCGGTGAGCACGCGGCGGCCCTGGAGAGCTACAGCCTCCGGATCTTCCCTCCGATCACATGGCGTTGGAACACATTTCGCGAGCTCCTGGCCGCAGCTGACGAACGCGGCTACGTAACGAATTACGCGCCGCTCGTCGGCCACCACGCCCTGCGCATCGCCGCCATGGGGATGTCGGACGCCGCACCCGACGACCGAGAACTCCGCGTGATGGGCGAGCTTCTCGATGAGGCCGTCCAGGCGGGAGCCTTCGGCCTCTCTACGGGCCTCATCTACCCACCGGGGTTGTTCGCTGAGACCCATGAGATCGAGTGCCTCGCCAGCCGCCTGCCGCAGGGCCGGCTGTATGCGACACACATGCGAGGAGAGGGCCGTCAGCTGCAGTCCAGCATCGCTGAGGCGGTGCGTGTCGGCGAGCATTCGCGACGACGCGTGCAGGTGTCTCATCTCAAGGCCGCGGGGAAGGCCAACTGGGGCTCGATGCCGCAAGCCCTGGCCCTTCTCGACGAGGCCAGGGCTCGCGGCGTGGACGTTCGCCATGACGTCTACCCGTACACGGCGGGCAGCACGATGCTGACGGCGACGCTGCCGCCGTACTTTCAAGAGGGTGGCGAGCCCAATGTGCTGAGACGCCTGCAAGATCCTGAGTCTGTGGCCCGCCTCCGTGAGGATCTCGCCGCCGACGACGGCTCCTGGGAGAACCAGGTGATCGGGGCGGGCTGGGACGGCATCGTCGTGGCCTCCTCGGTCACTCACCGCTTCGACGGGATGTCCATCGCCGAGATCGCAGCGGAAAAGGGCGCGGAACCCTTCGACGCGCTCGTGGACGTCCTGCTCGTCGAGGAACTGAAGGTCAGCATGATCGTGTTCTCCATGCAGGAGGACGACCTCAGGGAGGCACTCCGGCATCCGCTCACGATGGTCGGGTCCGACGGGTTGCCGCCAGGCGTCGGCGGCAAGCCGCATCCACGCATGTACGGCACGTTCCCGCGCGTCCTGGCCCGCTACTGCCGCGAACAGCGGATGTTCCCGGTGGAGGAGGCCGTCCGGCGCATGACATCGCTCCCTGCTGACACGTTCGGGCTCGCCGACCGCGGGAGCATCACGCCTGGGAGCGCGGCCGACCTCGTTGCCCTCGACGCTGCCACCGTCCAGGACCGCGCCGACTACCGGGAGTCGACGCGGTCGCCAACCGGCATCCATTGGATCATGCAGGGCGGCACGGTCGTGGCCCGCGACGGGAGGTACCTAGGGCCCCGCGCCGGGCGGCGCCTGCTGCCGGCGGGTTGAGAGGGGACACCGAGTGAGCAGGAGCGTTGCAGAGGGGGCAAGGCACGACGCCCGTCGGGCGGCACAGCGGGCCGGCGTAAAGGTGACTGAACTGTCCGGACCAGAGGTCGCCGTGGCCCAGGCGGTCATCCGCGACTTATGGGGGCAGCAGCAGGTGCCGCAGCACAACCTATTGCGGGCACTCGCACACGCCGGCAACACGCTCGTCGGCGCCTTCGCGGACGAGCGGTGCGTCGGCGTCGCCCTGGGTTTCCTGGGATGGCACGGAGGCATCCACTTGCACTCCCACATGACCGCGGTCGTGCCCGGCCGGCAGTCCGTCGGCGTGGGGTTCGCGCTCAAGCTTTGGCAGCGGGCCTTGTGCCTCGACCGGGGCGTCCGGGAGATCCGCTGGACTTACGACCCGCTCATCAGCCGGAACGCCTACTTCAACCTCGTCAAGCTCGGCGCGGAGGTGATCGCCTTCGAGCCCGACTTCTATGGGGACATGGACGACGCCGTGAACGCCGGAGACCACAGCGACCGCTTTGAGGTGTCCTGGAGGCTGGACAGCGAGGGCGTCCAACTCGCGGCGAGCGGCGCGCGCGCGCCTCAGCGTCCGGAGGGTCAGCTAGTGGAAATTCCTCTCGACTACGACGCTCTGCGGCGCGCCGACCCGGCGGCGGCCAGGGACATCCGCCTGCGCACCAGAGGCATCTTCACACGCTGGATGAGCGAGGGCATGACACCCAGGTGGGCCCAGGGTGGCGGCTACCTGTTCCGCGCGACGGATCGTGACCTCGCCGCGCCGCGACCCTGAGGAGGCGATCCCGTGGCTGAACATGAGCTGGTGAACGAGCTGCGTCCGCTCGAGGACGCCATGTGCGCGGTCCTGGAGGACCTCGTAATGACCGAGACGCCCAGCTCGGACACGACGCTGCTCTCCCGTGGCAGCCTTGTCGCGTCCACACTCATCCACCGGCTGCTGGGCGACGTCCCCGAAGCCGTCGACGTCGATGGCCGCCGTCATCTGCGGCTGTGCGGGGGCGGGAAGAACCCGGTGCTGGTGCTCTGCCACCTCGACACCGTCTGGCCTGCCGGCACCGTCAACCGCTGGCCCTTCAGCGCCAGGGGCGGTCGGGCCACGGGCCCCGGTGTGTTCGACATGAAGGGAGGCCTCGTCCAGGCTCTCTACGCGCTGAGCCTCCTACCAGACCACCGGGACATAACCTTGCTCGTCACCACCGACGAAGAGATCGGCTCGCCGACGTCGCGGGCGTTGATCGAGGACGAGAGCCGGAAGTCTCGCGCCGTGCTCGTCGCCGAGCCAAGCGCAGCCGGTGCGTTGAAGGTCGCCCGAAAGGGGGTGTCGATGTACCGCCTCAGCGTCTCCGGCCGCGCGTCCCACGCCGGCCTTGAGCCCGAGCATGGCGTGAACGCCCTACTGGAGTTGGCCCACCAGATTCTGGCGATCGCCAGCTCTGCCGACCCCGAAGTGGGTACGACGGTCACGCCGACCACTGCCCGGGCCGGCACCTCCTCAAATACCGTGCCCGCCCACGCGGAAGTCCAGGTCGACGTCCGCGCCTGGACCGCCGCCGAGCAACAGCGCGTTCACCTCTCGCTTTCCGGCCTGGCGCCTCGCGTGCCCCGGACGCGGATCGAGGTCAGCGGCGGGGTCAATCGTCCACCCTTGGAGGTCGGCGCATCGGCCATGCTCGCAGCCCTGGCCCAGCAGTGTGCCGACGAACTCGGGCTACCGGCGATGGAGCAGGCGGCCGTGGGCGGTGCATCGGACGGCAACTTCACTGGTGCGCTCGGTACCCCAACTCTGGATGGCCTCGGAGCGGTCGGCGGAAACGCTCACGCCGAGGGTGAGTGGATCGACACGGCGTGCATGCCGCAACGTGCCGCGCTGCTGTGCCGCCTCCTGCAGCGGCTGATCAGCGGCGATCCCGACGCGAAAGGGGCTACGGACCGAAACGCTCTCAACACGACGACGAGGAACGCGTAATGAAGCTTGAAGCACTCGAGTTGCGCAGGCTCGACGTCCCCCTTGTGCGGCCCTTCCGCACGTCGTTCGGCGTCCAGACCAGCCGCGACGTCTTGCTCGTGCGAGCCGTCAGCGACGAGGCGGACGGCTGGGGTGAGTGCGTCGCGCTGTCCGCACCGATCTACAGCAGCGAATACGTCGAAGGTGCCCAGGCAGTCATCCGGGACCATCTTGCGCCCCGCTTGTTCAAGGCAGGCGATGTGACGGCCCGCGCTGTTGGGCCAGTTCTCGCGCCCGTGCTGGGCCACCGGATGGCGAAGGCGACCCTCGAAATGGCCGTCCTCGACGCAGAGCTGTGCGCGCACGGCATGCCCCTCGCGCAGTACCTCGGCGGTGTCCGGGAACGAGTCGAGTGCGGGGTTTCGGTGGGTATCGCGCCAACCATAGATGAGCTACTAGAAGAGGTCGGAGGATACATCGACCACGGCTATCGGCGCATCAAGCTGAAGATCCAGCCAGGCTGGGACGTCGAGCCGGTGCGCGCCGTCCGGGAATCGTTCGGCGAGGACCTCCTGCTGCAAGTCGACGCCAACGCCGCCTACGACGCAGGGACGACGTCCTTGCTCGAGCGGCTCGACGACTTCAATCTGCTGCTCATCGAACAGCCGTTCGAGGAGGAGGATCTGCAGCAGCACGCCAGCCTGGCAGAGAGGCTCCGCACGCCGATCTGCCTCGACGAGTCGATCACCTCGGCGCGTGCTGCGGCGGAGGCTATCCGCATGGGAGCCTGCCGAATCGTCAACATCAAGGCGGGACGCGTGGGCGGGTATCTGGAGGCCGCCCGGATCTCGGACATCTGCGCCGCGCTCGGCGTCTCTGTGTGGTGCGGCGGCATGCTCGAGACAGGTCTCGGTCGCGCGGCCAACGTCGCCCTAGCGTCGCTCCCGAACTTCCGGCTTCCTGGTGACACGTCGGCGTCGGACCGATATTACGCTGAGGACATCACAGAGCCATTCGTCCTCGTGGATGGCATGCTGCCGGTGCCAACTGCCCCCGGGGTTGGCGTCGAGTTGCGCGTAGACGTCGTCGAGGCGATGACGACGCAGATGGAGACACTGGTACCAGGCCTCACGTGATCAACTGAGGTTGGAGGGTCGTCATGATCCGCTCCGCGGGGTCGTCCAGCCGGAGCCCGGTCACCTTTGCGATCCTACCCAGCCGGTACCGGAACGTGTTGGGGTGCACCTGCAGGGCCCTCGACGCCTGAGTGACGTCGCCGAAGTGGTCCAAGTAGGCGCGCAGGGTCTCCAGCAGGACCCGACCACGCTGGTTGTCTCCTGTGATCAGCGGTTCCAGCCTGCCCTCCTGCAAGTGGGGCCGTTCGCGGAGCACGTCAAGCAGCTCGAGGAGATTCGCGTGCGCACGGATGTCGTCGAGTTGCGCAACGTCGTAGCCGGTGTCCTGGCCCAGCAGCACACGCATGGCGCGGTCGGCTTCCGCGCGTGACGTCGGCACGAGGTCGACAGAGAGAGCCCTTTTTCCGATGGCGCCGACCACTCGGCCGCGGATCGTGTCCGCGGCTCTCCGGACCCCCCCTCGGTGGCGAACCGCCGCACGCCGTCCTCGCCCCCGTGGGCCGCATCTGGGAGCACCACGTAGACGCGAGGACCGACGTCAACGATGGGGGCCGTCCTGCGAGACGCTGAGCAGTACAGGTCGATCACTTGCAACAGGCGCTCCCGCGACCCGTTTCCCGCGACAGTCTCGAACGCCAGGACGGTGTACGGGTGATCAGGTTCGATGCCAAGACGGATGGCGACGACGTCCGCGGGCCCGCCGCCGTCAAGGAGGTCCCGGACGAGGTCGTGGCGCAGCGTGGCGTCGTGGTGCAGGTCGATGCGGTGACGAACCATGTGAAGGGCTGCGGTCTTAGCCGCCTCGCGCAGCACCTCTTCACAAGACTCTGTCAGGAGTCGGCCAGATTCGGCGACCCAAATGGATCCCAGCATCTCGCCGGCGGCTCGGACGCTGATGGCCAACCGACGTCGCAACCCGACCTCGGGCACCGCCGCCATGTGGACGACGTCGTCGCCGGAGGTGAGCTGACGCAGGACACCCTTCTCCTGCAACAGCCTCATGTACTTGCGCGGCACCTGACGCCCCAGGATCGCTTCCTTGCGGGGTTCATCGACGTCATCGTCGACGCTGGAGTACGCCATGACGCGCGATTGCGGGTCCTCGACGGTGACGGCACCGCCGATGTGGATTGCAAGAGCGCTGGCGAAGCCGAATAGGTCTCCCAGGGCCACGCCGTCCAGTTCCTGGCTGTGCCCCGCTCCCATGCCGACGCGCAGCATCGCCGCCAGGTGAACCCACGGCACATCCGAAGGGGTGACGAGCAGGGCGATGCCCAACTCCCGCGCGGCCTCGGACAACTGCAGACCGAGACCCGGCGGCGCATGCAGCACGACCGCCGCGAAACCACACGCGCTGCGACTCCCACCACGTCGACGGCGTCAGACGCCGCAGGATCGACGCCGACCGCAAGCAGGACATGACCGTCGCCACGGTCCAGCTTCCGAAGCCGGTCGTAGATGACCACGCCGCTGACCGACCGCTGCATCACCGCACCGGTCACCGCCGCGACGGTGATGAGGTTCGGCCCCAGACGTTGCAGGACGTCTGCCAGTGTGAGCGCCGGTAGCTCGTCGCGTTCGGCTCGCACGGGTCCCCCAGGGTAGTCCGACAGCCTGAGGCTGAATCTAGGGCGAAGCGGCGCCGGATGCTGATCACGGTCTTTCGCACTTCAGCCGGATATCCATACGTCAGCCGAGAATTTTCACTTCCTTCTCAGGGCCGCACTGTTTGTGCGTACCACGGCCGGAGTCGCAGCCTGGCTGGCGCCAGGTGGCCGAAGAGCAGTAGACCCTCGCCGGGGCGGATGCGGCGGAGCTCGTCATCTCCGGCGAGGCGGCGGAACTGGGTCGACTCCGATGTCGACGTACGGCCGGCCGCCATCTCGCCCCTCTCTGCTCGACGGTCCTGCGGAGCACATCGGCAGTACGTCTGTTCCAGGCCTGCCGGCGAAGCCAATCGTGGACTTGATGGCGCCGATCGCGTCGCTGTCGTCAGGCCACGCAGAAGCCGACTCCGTACTGGCCGACGCAGGGTGGCAACTCGTCCCCCCGGAGCTTGACAATCGTCCCTGGCGTCGCTTCTACGCTCTGCCTCACGGGACGAAGCGCGCAGCGCACCTGCATCTCGTCGAACCCGTCGAGTCAGCATTGGCACCGGGTCATCAGGTTCCGCAATGCCCTCAGGGGAAAACCCGGTCTAGCCATGGCATATGCCGAAGTGAAGCGAGCAGCAGCGATCGCACACGCCGGCGATCGCGAGGCCTACACGGCGGCGAAGTCGAACTTTCATCGAACAGGTCTTGGCCGGCGACAGCCAATGACCTCCAGCCGGGTCCTCAGCCGATATCCGACAGTTGGGCCTTCTCATCGCGCGGGTTAGCAACGCGGCACTAGGATCTCAGCCCTGGATCTCGAGCCGCTCCCGCGTGGCGCTGTCCCCCACCGTGAAAGTCACAGGCCGCATGTAGCGCGCTTGAGCCCTCGGTTCCTTGGAGGGTCTCATCTCATGGCACAGCGGGTTCCGTTCACCGGCGAAGAGAAGATCAGCCTCCGCAAGAGCCTTGACCGGCACCGTGATGCCGTTCTGTGGAAGCTCGAGGGGCTTAATGACGAACAGCTGCGCTCGCCCATGACACCGTCCGGCACGAGCCTGCTGGGTTTGGTGAAGCATCTTGCTGCAGTTGAGTACGGCTGGTTCTGCGAGACGTTCGGCCGCGACACGGAGCCTCTACCGTTCGATGAAGATGACCCAGAGGCCGACCTTCGGGTTGCCCCGAGCGAAACCACGCCCGACGTCATCGCCTTCTACGGCCGAGCCCGGGCGGCTGCCGACCAGGTCATCGACCAGTTGGGCGTCGACGATCTCGGCACCGCCTGGTTCGGCGATCAGGTGTCTCTGCGCTGGGTGCTCATCCACATGATCGAGGAGACCGCTCGGCATGCCGGGCACATGGACATCGTCCGCGAACTCATCGACGGCGCGACCGGCGACCATCAGAGGGGCTGAAGCGGGGTCTTTCGGTTCTGACGCCCGTCCTGAACGAAGCACTGACGTCCGACGTGAGCGAGATCGATGAGCACCCGCTACGCGACGGCTTCGGCGTGGGCATCACGGGCGTTAGCGACACGTCTTGACTGCCAGCGCGTGCCGGCCCCAGGCAGAGGAGATCCCGCATTCTCATCGGTGCAGACCCGGCTGCGGGGGTAAGCAGCCATGCGGCTGGGTCGACGGCGCCGCGTGCGCTGTCGGGCGCCAGCAGTATAAAACCGTCACATGCGGCGGAAACGTGCGCGGCCGCAGCAGTGGGCCGGGTGGCACCTACGCGGGAGCGGGCTCCTCGGCCAGGACGTCGCGCTCGATGCCCAGGAGATGGTCCAGCGAGGGGCGGCCGGGGCCGAGCAGCAGCACCGCGACCAGCCCTGCGATGAGCGTGAGGTCTAGCTCGGCACCGGGCATCGGAGCGCCCGCGCCCGCGATCAGGTCGATGTCGAGCTTCACGGCGATCGTAGCCACGGCCAAGATCACGATCAGCGGGAGCGTCGCGAGACGCGTCAGCAGCCCGACGATGAGCAGCAGCCCGCCGATCAGCTCGGTGACCGTGACGAGGTACCCAAAGGCTACGGGGGCGGGGATCCCGAGGCCCGCGAGCATGTCGCTGCCGAAGTTCGCCGGTCCCATCATCGTCAGCTTCTGCCAGCCATGGGCAGCCATCACGAGGCCGATCACGACGCGCAGCACTACAGGTGCCGCCCCAGCGGCCAGGGACGAAGTGGACAGGGAACGAACCACGATGGCGCCTCCTGTGCAGATTGGACGGGTCGACACCACAACACGAGCGGTGCCGCAGGTGCGCCCACTCGGTAACCCAGGTGACCAACTTCGCTGCACGCCGGCCGCCAGCAGGCACCATGTGATCATGGATGCAGCCATGCGGCGCCATGCCCTGTGGATCGCGCGGGCGATGTCCCGCAGCGATCTGACGCCGTTGCTCGCCGAGGACATCGAGCGCCTCGCGGTTATCTGCCAGCCGCAGCGTCCGCCGCCCGGCACGGTGCTGATGCAGGCGGGCGAGGACGTGACCGCCGTCTACATCGTGCGGGATGGCGTTGTCGAGCTGCGTACACGCCGCCTCGGCAGCCGCCAGGTCGTCAGGCTCGTACGCGCGGGCGATGTGGTGGGCGACATCCCGATGTTCTGCGAGCGACCCATGCCGTTCCAGGCCGTGGCGCTGTCCGACACGGCGGTGCTGCGGCTCGGCCGTGATGAGCTCGTGGCGCTGCTGCACGCCTCGCCGAGCCTGTCGCTGCGCTGGACGACCTCGATCACCAAGCGGCTGGAGCAGACTCAGCACCGCCTGTTGAGCCTGCTGACGAAGGACCTCGCCGGCCAGGTCGCCACGCTGCTGCTGGACGAGTGCGGTGGGAGCAGTGACGGGCGCCCCGTCGTCGCCTTGTCTCACCAGACGATCGGGCAGATGGTCGGCGCGCGCCGGCCGTCGGTCAGCCGCGTCCTCGACCAGCTGCGCCGGCAGGACCTGATCGAGTCGCGCTACCGCCGGATCGTGCTCCTCGATGTCGCCGGTCTCGCGCTCGTCGCGGGTGAGCCCTCCCCGCCGGGTGGTCCCTGCGCCGAGGCCGTCTGGTCAGACCGTAGCCGGGCGGGCGAAGCGGTTGGGTAACGCGCCGGCACTCTTCATCCGGTTGCTCGCCGCGGTGCTGGCGATCTTGGCAGTGGCGTGTGGCGGCCCGCAGGAGCCGGTGGTGGCGCCTGCCGCCGGCGCAACGCCCAGCGGTGGGCCGACCCCGTTCTTCTGGGAGCCGGCCGCAGCCGACGGCGAGCCGCCTGCCAGCTCGGTGGACCTCGACGAGATCCGGCCCGGCGGACCGCCGCCGGACGGCATCCCGCCCATCGACGAGCCGCGCTTTGAGACGGTGGCCGACGCCGAGTTGGCCGACCGCGAGCCGGTCATGGTCGTCGAGCGTGACGGTGAGACGCACGTTTACCCGCTGGCCATCCTGACATTCCACGAGATCATCAACGACGTCATCGCCGGCCAACCGACGTTGGTTACCTACTGTCCGCTGTGCAATTCCGCGCTGGCGTTCGACCCGGTGGTGGACGGTCGCGTGCTCGACTTCGGCACGTCGGGCCGGCTGTGGCGGTCGAACCTGGTGATGTATGACCGGCAAACGCAGACGCTGTGGTCGCAGTTCGTCGGTGAGGCGATCGTCGGGGAACTGCTGGGCACCGAGCTCGACCGGCTGCCGAGCGCGATCGTGGCCTGGGCCGACGCGCGCAAGGCCAGGCCCAACGCACGCGTGCTGTCACGCGACACCGGTCACGAGCGGCCCTACGGCAGCAATCCGTACGTCGGTTACGACACCGCGGAGGCCCCGTTCCTGTTCGACGGTGACACCGGGGGGCCGCTGGAGCAGATCGAGCGTGTCGTGGCGGTGGGCGAGGACGACCCCGTCGCCGTGCCGCTCACGGCCCTCGAGGAGCAGCGCGTCGTCCCCATCAAGGCCGACGGCCGGGAACTGGTGGTGTTCTGGACACCCGGCACGGCTTCGGCGCTTGACACCGCGGCGCTCGCCGACGGAGCGGACGTGGGCGCCAGCGGGGTGTTCGAGCCGGTCGTGGACGGACAGCGGCTGACCTTCGCCACCGCGGGCGAGCAGCACTTCGCCGACCGCCAGACCGGCAGCCACTGGACGGTGCTCGGCGAGGCGGTACGCGGGCCGCTGGCCGGCCAGCGGTTACACCGCGTGCTGCACGACGACACGTTCTGGTTCGTGCAGTATGCCTTCCGCCCCGAGACTCGCATCGTGCGCTGAGCCCAAGGTCCGCTGGGCCGGCGGCTACAGGTGACAGCTGAGCCGAGAGCCGCCAGCTCGACTCCATGCCTCTGGAGATCCCAAACGCCCCCGGCAGGCGATGCTGAACGCACCGCTCCCGGCGATGGCGGGGAGGGCTTAAGCCCCTCGGCCGCAGCTTCCGTAGTGCTCGCGAGGATGCCGACGTACACCGTGCTGGACCGGAGGCCCGAGACGTACGCCTTCTGAGCGCTCTGGTCCAAGGCGCCAAGGTCTTCGAACGGACGGGCTCGGCGCCTACCGCGTCGGCAACGGCGTCGCGGTACGGGTCGAGGTCGCCCATCGTGCTCGACACGAAGACGCGCTGACCCCGCGCCCAGTTACACAGAATCTCGTCGTCCAGTGGCACGGAGGCGCTGGCGACGTCGATGTACAGCGGCGACTCTGACACGGCTGGAGGCTACGACATCGGCGGCAAGCAGAGGCAGACTCCGTCGTCGCGGACACCGACGCCGACGCCGACGGTGGCGCGGGGTAGGTCCCGCGTTGATGGCCGGGCGAAGACTGGGCACACGGCCGTGGCCTAGCTCGCCTCCATCGAGACCGCGCGGCCAACCAGCGACCGGCCTTCTACGCGGCGCTCGCTACGTCGACGAGGAGGTCAGGCCTAGCCGTGACGTGCGGTGGGTCCGCTAGCCGATCCGGACGATAACCGGCCGTTCTCTCACACCCCGCGCCGGGCGGGATCAGCCTGATGGTTCTCTTCGGGCAGCGTAGACGCGGGTAGTTGTCGTCGTACACCCGCGGGATCTCGACTTCGAGGTCAAGGCCCCAGCAAGGGCGGATCAGGTCTGCGGCTGGCCGATGTTGACCATCCAGGTGATGCCGAACTGGTCCACGCAGGCGCCGAACTCATCGCCCCACATCTGCTTTTCTAGAGGGACCGACACGGTACCGCCGTCGGACAGCTGCTCCCAGTAGCCGCGCAGCTCGGCGTCGTCGTCCCCACTGAGGCTCACCGCGATGTTGTCCCCAGGGTTGTGTTCCATCCCAGGCGGGGTGTCGGCGCCCATGAGCGTGAATCCGCTGTCGGTCTCGAGCATGCCGTGCATGATGTTGTCGGCGTCCGGGGAGTCCTGCGCGCCGAACTCACCGAACGTGTTCAGCGTCAAGGTGCCGCCGAAGACGCGCTTGTAGGACTCCATGGCTTGCCGCGCGTTGCCGGCGAAGCTGATGTACGGGTTGAGACGAGAGGCCACCAGACGCTCCTTGCTCGCGACAACGGTCAGTCCCAGCAGCCTAGCTAGCGGGGTGCCGACATGTCGACCTCGAAGTCGAAGACCTGCATCGGGACACACGGCAGCGCGCGCCGCTTGTCCACGGCGGGAGTGCAGCCTGATGGCTGGCGAAGCCCTCCCGCCCAGGGCGGCGCTGTCCGGCAACGCGTGCAGTGAGGGGCCTTTTAGCAACTCCTCGTCAATTAGAGAAGGCGACCGCCGACGAGCACGGCCTGCTCAACCTGCACGAGGATGTCACAGCCTGACCTATGCTGCTCACCCACTCGGATGGCACTCACCCAAGTTCCACGACGAGCGGAACATCTCGACAGCGCCGACGGCGGGAGGCCGGGTCCATGGGCGAGGTTGCGTCCTATGCGGGCGCGGTTCGTGCCGCTGTCGGCGCGGATGCCGACCCGCTGGTGGCCGCCGCCCAGGCGCTGGAAGCCGCCGGTGACCCGGCCGCCTTCGCGGTGGCGCTGACGCAGTGGCGGGCCGCCCGCCGTGCCATCGAGGCGGAGTTGGCCGGCTATGTCGCAGGCCCGCTGGCCGACGTCGAAGCCCTGCGAGACCAGCTGGTCGCCCGTTTCGACGACGCGACCGGGCTGCGCCTGGCGCTGCCATTCGGCCCGCTGGACATCGCCGTCGAAGCGCCCGCCGTCCTGGCCGCGCCTCCCGGGGCGCCCGATCGGGCCGAGGTCCTCGGCCCGCACCGGCCCAGCGTGTTCCGCGCCAGCCTCGACGCCGGCGTCTCCCGCGGGGGCGGGGTGCTCGAGCTGCTGCCCGACGGCTTCCACGGCGGCTTCGGCATCGACTTGGGCGCCATCAGCGCCGTCGCCGTCGCCTCACTGCGGCGTACGCCCGGCGGGGCGCCGAGCTTCCTCGCCGTCGTCGGCGTGGAGTTCCGGCCTGCGGTGCAGCTGTCGTTCGGCTTCTCCCTCGACCGCGTCGGCGGCCTGGTGGCCGTCAACCGCCGGGCCGACGTGGAGGCGCTGGCCTTGCTGCTGCGCGGCGGCGGCGCCGGCGACGCGTTGTTCCCCGACGACCCGGTCCGCGACGCCTCCCGGCTGCTGGGCACCCTCGACCGGCTGTTCCCCCCGGCCGACGGCGCCGCCGTCGTGGGCCCGACGCTGCGACTGTCGTGGCTGTCCATCGGGGGCTTCGCCTTCTTCAGCCTCGACCTCGGCGTCTTCGTCGAGCTGCCCGGCCCCCGGATCATCCTCGTCGGGGTCGCCAAGGCCGGCATCCAGGGCGTGCTGAGCCTGCGCCTGGACGTCCTTGGCGTCATCGACGTGCCCGGCCGGCTGGTGGCCGTTGACGCCACCCTGGTCGACAGCGGCGCGCTGGGCATCTTCGTGCTCACCGGCGACGTCGCCTTCCGCCTGTACTGGGGCGACCCCGCCTACGTGGTGATCAGCATCGGCGGCTTCTTCCCCGGCTATCGGCCCGAACCCGCAACGGTGCCGCCGCTGGCCCGTGTCGCCATGGCCTTGGAGCTGCCGGTCCCACTGGTGACATTACGGGCCGAGGGCTACGTCGCGGTCACCACCAACACGGTGCAGCTCGGCGGCCGTTGGGAGGCCGGCTTGTCCGCCGGACCCGTCAGCGCCCTCGGCTTCTTGTCGCTCGACGCCCTGGTGCAGTTCACCCCGTTCCACTTCCGTGCCGAGGTGTCCGCCGGCTTCCGGGTGCGGGCCTTCGGGATCACCTTCGCCGGTGTGCGCATCGACGGGGTCATCGACGGTCCCGGCCCGCTGGTCATCTCCGGGCGCCTGACCATCGAGACGTTCCTGTTCGACGTCTCCTGGGAGGAAAGCTTCACGATCGGCGCGGCCGACCCACCGCCGGCCGCGCCGCCACCGGTGCTCGCCGACGTGGTCGCCGCGCAGGCCATCCCCATCAACCTCACCACTGGGGGCAGCGACCGGCTGGTGCAGCTGGCCACGACCGTGTCCAGCGACGCCACCGTCCTGGTGCCGACCGGAGCGCTGGAGTGGCGCCAGCGCCGCGCCCCTCTGGCGGTGCCCATCACGCGCGTCGACGGCACGCCGCTGGGCCGGACCGCCAGCGTGTCGGCCAGCCCCCGCGACGGGGCCGTCACCGAGCCGCTGCTGGAGACCTTTCCCGTCGGCCAGCTGACCGAGCTGAACGCGGCCGAGGCGCTGAACAGTCCGCCGTTCGACGACCTGCCCGCGGGCCTGCGGCTGCGCTGGACCACCGACGACGTCGGCCCTCGGCACACCGCGGACGACAGCTATGAGACGTTCCGCAAGCTGCCAGCCGACTGGTCGCCACACGGCGGTCTGGCCCTGGCGGCGATCCACGCTTCAGTGCTGCACATGCTGGCGACCACTCACCTGGCGGAGGTCACCGACCGGACGGCCGCTGTGGCGGTCACCCGGCCCGAGTGGGCCACCACCACGGGCTCCATCCACGCCAGCGCCTACCAGGCGCGCCAGGCCGCACGGGCGGGTGGCGGGGCGGTCGTGCCCGCCGGCGACCTCGCCGCAGCGGTGCCTCTGGCGGCGGTGCTGGCATGACCGCCGAGTTCCACGCCTACCGGCGTCCAGGGGTGCACGGCGCCGCCACCGCCGTCCCCGGCGATCCCCGCCTGACCGGGCATCTACGCCTTGAGGTCCGCGACGACCTGGCCGTGGTGCGCCAGCCCGATGTGCCCTTCGCGCTGGCCGGGCCCGCCGACGTCGTCGGCGTCGAATCCTCGGTCGTGGTCAAGCGCCATCCCGCCCCCGGTGTAGCCGACGCCGAGACCACCAAAGCCCCCTTCGTCGAGCTCGCACCCCCCGACCTGCCCTGGCGCTACACCGCCGTCACCCCGACCCCCGAAGGGCTGCGGCCGTGGTTGGTGCTGGTGGTTGGCGCAGCCGAGGCGATGCGCCTGGACCCGGCCGGACGGCTGCGGGTGCCTGCTGTGGTGACCGCGGCGCACGATCTCGCCAAGTCCGCCCTGTGGGGGCACACCCAGACCTACGCCGGCGGCGAGGTGGCCCGCCTACTGGCGCCCGTGGACATGCAGCCAGGGATCCGCTACCTGGCGGCGCTCGTGCCCGCTTTCCGCATCGAGGGCGGCCGCCTCGTCGACGCCTGGACGCCGGCCGCCGAGTCCCCGCCGCTGCCGATGTTCGACTCCTGGTCGTTCACCACGGTGGCCGACCACGACGACTTCGCCAAGATGGCGCGGCGCCTGGAGGCGCCCACCGCGGCGGAGTGGCAGCGGCTGCGCGACGCCCACTTCGGCAGCGCCGCGGTCCGCTACCAGCGACCGGCCGCCCCGCCGGAAGAACCCGACCAGCCCCCGGAGCCGGATCAGCTGCCGGTGCGGGCCGCACTGTCGCTGGTGCCGGGCCCCGGCGAGGAGCCCGTCGACGCTGGCGACCCGCCGGCGGCGGTCACGGCCGACCTGGCGGCCCTGGCCGGCACCGCCACGGAGGTCGACGGGCGTTGGGTGCTGGGCCTGCCCCGCTACGCCGACCCCTGGCCGCTGCCGCCGTCGGCGGTGGCGGCGGCGCGCTGGTGGACCGACGAGCTGGTCGACGACCCGCGCCGCCGCGGCGTTGCCGGCCTCGGCTCGTGGGCGGCCAGCGAATGGCAGGACCGCATCGCCGACGCCGCCGCCGACCAGGCCGGCGCACTGGCCGCCGCCGCCGAGCGAGTCCGCCACCTCGTGCTCGGCCTGGCCGCCTCCCGGTCGCTGTGGGCCCGGCGGGTCCCCGACGACCCGGTGGCGCGCCTCGCGATGCTCGGCCCGATGCTGGCCAAGCTGCCCGCCGACACCGGCACGACGGTGCTGGGCGCACTGGCCGCGCGGGTGCCGACGCTGGCCGCCGTCCGCTCGGGGGCGGCCCGGCGCGCGCTGCGGCCCGGCACCACCGCGGCTCGCCTGGCCCGTCCAGGAGCGGTCGCGGCCGCGGCCGTGCTGCACGCGGCCAACACCTGCCCGCCGACCCCGCCGGCGGCTGGGGCCGACCTCGCCGACCGGGTCGTCGAGCTGCTCGGCGGGCTCGGGTTCAGCGAGTGGCTGCCCAGCGAGGCACAACTCGACGAGGAGTCCGGTGAGCACTACGACAGCCGCCGCCTCGTCGACTTCCAGCCCCGCCACGACGGCATCCGCGGGGAGGAGGCTGCCGAGGCGGTCGAGGAGCTACGCGGCCTGCTCGACCCCGGTGCTCCTGACCCCGACCCTTGCCGTCCGATCGGCGACCTGGCCGCGCTCGGCGAAGCCGTGGCGGCGGCCTGTGACCCCAATGGCGCCCAGCCGGCGGCGCTGGTGCGGGTCCGTGCGACCGTGCACGGCCTGCCGGAGCCGTGGCTCGCCCCGCCGGACCTGTCGCCCGAGCTGGACCTGCCGCTGTCGGTGTTCGTGGCCGAGCGGGCCCCCGACTGGCTGCTGCCCGGCGCGCGGGACCTGCCCATGGACCGGGTCATCGCGGCGGCCTCCAATCCTGTCTTCGTCGAGGCCTTTCTGGTCGGCGCCAACCACCGCGCCACCGGTGAGTTGCGCTGGCGCAACTTGCCGCTGGTCACGGGATGGATGCCGCTGCGGCGCTTCTGGAACCGCATCGGCCGTGCCGGCACGCCCGACGAGGGGCCGCTGACCGACGTCGACGGCATTGTCGATCTGGACCGGCTGCGCGCCGCCACCCGCCCCGACGGCACCCTGGACCCCGCCGCCGATTGGCTGCGGTGGCCAGCCGGCACCCGCCTTGGCGACCCGTCTCACTTGCCCGACCCGACCCGCGGCGCCAACCTGGTGGTGCTGTTCCGCACCCCGTTGTTCCGCCGCTACCCGGCCACCGTGGTCACCCTGGTGCCGGCCGCCGCCGGTCCCGACGGCCCCGACTGGAGCGTCGACCCGGATCCCACCAAGGCCGTGGACCCCAGCTTCGGTGGCTCGATCGGCGACGACCTGACCTACTTCGGCTTCCCCGTCGAGCCCTCCGCCGGCGACGACCACTGGGTGGTGGTCGAAGAGCCCCCGCCGGGCTACCAGTTCCGGTCGTCGAGTCCAGGCCACCCCGTGTGGGCCGGCAATGGCGCCAAGGTCGCCGCCGACACGCTGGTGCGCCCGGTACGGGTGCTGCTGGGCCAGCTGGTGGGAGGCGAGGCGTAGATGGTCGAGGCGCGCGACGACGAGCGCAGCGCCTGGGAGGCCCACGCCCGCGCCGGCCAGAGGCTGGCCGACGCCGCCCATGAGCTGGCCACCGCGCCCCTGTGGCTACGCGCCGCCCGACCCGACGACTTGGCCGACCCGGCCCAACGCGCCGAAGCGCAACGCCTGCAACAGCGCCACGCCGAGGCGTTGACCGACCTGGCCGCCCGCCGGCGCCTGGAGGTCATCCTCGACGCGCTGACCGCCCGCGGCGCCGACCCGTCGCCGTCCACCACGCTCCTGCAGTTTCGGTTCATCCTGCCGTGGCTGAACGGTCTGGCGTCCGGTCGCCAGCTGCTCGACGAGCTCGTCGCCGACCCCCGCCGGCGCTTCCTCGGCCAGCCGCCGGCGTTCCCCCCCGACCTCGCCGACGCCATCGTCGGTCACATCCAGGCCAACGGCCCGCTAACCACCCTGGCCACCCTCGACGGGCAGGACGGGCGACCGGAAATGGGGGACTGGGACTACTGGGACCTGATCGAAACGGGGCTCTCCCGCCAGGCCGGCCCCCTGCCCGACGGGCAGGCGGTGGGGGTGCTGCTGCCCGTCCGGCTGGTGACCCGTTTCCTGGGGCCGGACGCCGACGGGTCGTGGCGGCTGCGGGTGCGGGTGTATCCCGACGAGGCCTCCCGCGACCGCACGCCGCGGCCTCCCGAGGAGGCCGAGCTGCACGCCGTGGCGGCGTTGTGGGACGCCTGCGGCGGCGACCTGGCCGGCCCGCTGGGCGAGACCGCCTTCGCCCGCCTCGCCGACGCCGCTGGCGGGGCGCGGGCCGCATGGCTGGTCCGCACGGTCACGGTCGAACCCGACGACCAGGGTCGCTTCACGGTGCGCAGCCCCGACCCGGCCCCGGCGGGCACGGCAACCTTCGACGGGCTAGCCCTGCCGGCAACGCTGGAGCTGTGGGCGCGCTGGGACGACGGCAGCGCGCAGCGGCTGGCCACACTGCACCCCGACGCCGAGGAGGCCGCCCGGCAGCTGGATCTGCAGGCCGTCGTCGAGGCCGCCGGACCCGGCGCAGCGGTGCCCGACGTGTGGTGGACCAGCTGGTCGGTGGCCGGGGACGTCGGGCTGGCCACCGAGGTGCGCCTGCCCCGCCCGCCCGAGCAGCTGGCCGTGCTGTCGGTGGTCGGGCTGGGCGAACCAGACCCCGGGCCGCTGTGGCGGCGCCAGCGCGACAGCGGACGCTTGTCGGTGCTCGCCCCTGGCACGCCGACCTCCACCGTGGACGGCGCCCCGGCCGATCTGACCGGGGACACCAAGGCGTGGTGGCAGCGGGCGCTGGCCAGCGGGCTGGAGGAGGAGGCCAGCGCCGACACGTCGCTGGCGTTGACCGGGGTCGGCACGTTCCTGGGTCCGCTGCCCGGCGGCCAGTCCGACCGTCGCCGCCACGCCGAACGGGCCACCGAGCTGCTGTGGCCGGTGCTGTTCGGCCGGGCGCTGCACGACGTGTGGGACCTCGGCCCGGCCGCCGACCGGCTGGCCGACTGGGCCGCCCGCCTGCTGTCGGCCGAGGGTCCGTACCCGGCGGTGCGCCTCGGCGACCAGCCCTACGGGATCCTGCCCGCCACGGCGGCGTCGGCGTGGGCCGCCGCCGCCGGCGACCCATTGATTGAAGCGCAGATGCTGCCGGTCATCCGCGCGTTGCGCGCCGAGCTGGTCGGGCGGGCCGAGGCGGCCGGCAACGTCGTCGGCGCCGACACCCAGCGACTGCTGGACCTGCTGTCCCGCAGACCTCGCAGCCAGCACCTCGCCGGGCGCCTGGTCGTCCCGCTGGCCCTGCTGCGGCGGCTGGCCAGCCTGGTCGACCTCGGCGCGTTCGCCGGGATCCACGACGACTGGTGGCGGGCCCGCAATAACGACGACATCGCCTTGGTCGCCGACCCGGCCGAGTTGCCTCTGCGTCCGTACGTCGCCTGGTCGTGGCCGCATGACCTACCGGTCGAGGCCATGGCCGGCGGCGACGCCGAAGCGCTGGCCAGGGCGCTGGAGACCCTCCAGTGGGTCGACGCCGACGGCGTCCCCCGCGACCTGGTGGGTGAGCTGGAGCTGTGGCGTCACGGCACCGACACCCCCGGCATCGAGGACCTGCCCGACCATCTGTGGGCGGCCGGTGGAAACCCGCTGCTGGAGACGCCGCTGCCGCTGTTCGCCCGTCTCGCCCGCCACGCGCTGGTCCTCACCAAGGCCGACCTGGGCCGCAGGCTCGCCGAGGACCGCCCGTGGCAGCGGGCCTACGTCCTGCCCGTCGACCGCGCCGAGCAGCTGCGCGACGACGCCCACGCCCTGGGCATGGTCCGGCCGCCGGAGCCGCCGCCCGGCCGGCCCGACGTCGGTGCCGAGCTGGAGGACGGCCCCGTGGTGGCGCGCCGCTACCGGCGGGTGCGCGCCGCGCTCGAGGCCCTGGCCGGCGCCGGGCCCGACGGTGCCGCCGTGGCCGAGGACCTGCTCGGCTCCCTGACCGACGTTGCCTCCTACCGCGTCGACCCGTGGTTCACCGGGCTGGCCAACCGTCGCCTGCGGGCGCTGCTGGACCGCGGCGCGCCCACGCGCCTGGGTGTCTACGGCTGGGTGGACCACCCGCGCCCCCACGCACTGCAAGCACCGGGCAGCGCCGACCCCGCGCCCGGTCCGACGCCCGCCGGGCTGCTGCACGCGCCGTCGACCGAGCAGGCCCGCACTGCCGCGGTGCTGCGCGACCAAGCCGTGGCGCATGCAGACGATGGCCGCTGGCAGCTGACGCTGGACTCGGCGCGTATCCGCGGTGCCCGTGGCCTGGCCGACGCGGTGCGCGCCGGTGTGCCCCCGGTCGAGGTGCTGGGCAGGCGAGTCGAAGAGATCGCGGGTGACCCCGGCACCGTCGCTGCGCTGCGGCGGCAGTTCCCGATGCGCGTCGAGCACGGCGCCCGGCGGGTGTGCGACGGTGCCGCGGTCCTCGCCGCCGTCACCGCCGGGCGCCCGGTCACCGCCGCGCTGAACGTCGAGGACCGCGCCGCCATCGCGGCGCTGCAAGGCGACCTGGACGCCTACGCCGACCTGTGCGTCGTGGAGGGCGTGCATCAGGCGCTGCACCGCCGGCCGGAGGCGGCCGCGGTGGCGATGGAAGCGGCCGCCGGGCTCGGCGCGCCGCCCGAGTTCGCAGCCCTGAACACCCCGCGCGAAGGCTCGGCGGTGGTGACCACCGCCGTGGCGGTGCTGCCCGCAAGCAGCCCAAGCGACGACGCCGGCCCCGCCGAGCTGGCCGACCCCGCCTTCGCTGCCGAGGCGCGTGCCCGCACCGGCACCCCCTACGGCAGGGCATGGACCTGGAGCTGCCGGGTCCGCATGGCCGGCCGGGCGGCGGCGGCGACCACGGTGACCCTGGCCTCGCTCGGGCTGGCGCCGGCCGACGTGGCGGTCCTCGGCCCGGCGGTGCTCGACGAGCTCGTGGCCGCCGCAGCCCGCGGCGACCGCGCCGACGCTGCGGTCCGGGTGACCGGCGCCGCGGTTCGGTCGGCGCAGCGGGTGCGGGCCCTGGCCGCACTGCTCGACGGCCCGCCGGACGCGGCCACCGCCCTGCTGGACCGGTCCGCCGACGACGCCAACGCCGCCCGCGCGGCGGCTACCGCTGCCCGCGAGGCAGCCAGCGCCGACCTGCGCGCGCGGCTATCGGCGCTGGCCGGGGCCGCCCAGGCCGTGGTCGCGGCGCTGCAAGGCGGCGAGGCGGGCGCGATCGCGGCCGCCCGGCGCTTCGGCCTCCACGCCGAGGCCGCCGCCGCCGCCGAGGTGCTCGGCGAGCGGCTCGCGGCGGTCGCCGCCCTGCTGGCCGCCGGCGACGTCGGCCTCGACGCGCTGGCGGCGGGCATCCGGTCGCTGGTTGGCGCCGCGGGGGCCTTCCCGGTGCTGGCGCCGGTCCCCGCAGCCGCCTTCGCGGGTGTGCGGCGCGCCGACGCGGCGGCTGGCGGCTGGCGGGAGGTGGTCGCGGCGGTCCGCGAGCGCATCGCCCGCCTCGACGCCTGGCAGCACGCCACCGGCGGCTCGTGGAGGGCATGGTGCGACCCGCCCGACCCGTGGGGCGTACCCGCCGACCGCCCGGCGACCCACCGTGTGCTTGTGGCGCACGGGCCACGCGGGGCCATGACGGGGCCGCGTGTGGCCGTCGTCCTCGACCGCCTGGTCGAGACGGTTCCGTCGACGCGCCAGACCACCGGCGCCGCCTTCGGCTTCAACGGTCCCCGGTCGCGCGCGCCCCAGGCGATCGTGCTGGCCGTGCCGCCCGACATCGCCCGGCCGCTGGACACCGAGACGCTGGTGGCGATCACCGACGACCTGCGCCTGTCGGCGCGGGCTCGCGCCGTGGGGCCCGACGACCTGGACGACGTCGCCGACCTGGTGGGCCTGCCGCTGCTGCTGCGGACCACCGTCGCCGGCGCCGACCCGCTGGCCCAGGAGGGCTGACGATGCCGCCGGGACGCTGGTGGGAGTGCTACACGCGGCTGGAGCCGCAGCGGCCGAACGTCGACTTTCAAGAGGGGGTGAGCGCTCGCGTCGCCGACCCGGTGTGGTTCCTGGCCCGCCAGTGGCAGCTAGGCGAGCAGCACGGCGAGGATGCCTCGACGCCGGTCGTGGTGCAGGTCGAGGCTCGTCGGGTCCCTGTCGGCCAGGCCGGCGGCGATCCGGTGCGGGTGCCGCCCGAGGCGATCCTGGAGGCCGAAGCCGACAGCTGGTGGACGGTCGGGCGGCGGCTGCGCCTGGGGCGGGCGGTGCGCGCCCGGCTCAGCGCCGCCGAGCGTCGCGCCTGCCGGATCGGGCGGCTGCCTGCCCCCTACGACCTCGTCAATCGGAACGCCGTCGATGGGCTGGCGGTGTGGCGTGCCGGGCTGGCCGGCGGCGACCCCGCCTTCGACGAGGTGCCCGCGCCCGCGGCGGGTGACCGCTGGGACCCGGCGTCGCTGACCTACAGCGACGACTTTCCCGTCGGGGTGGGCACCGCGCTGACCCTGGACGGCCACGACGGCGGGCCGCTGGATTGGTACTCGGTGGACGGCGACAGCCGCCCCCTGGGGGAGGGCAGCTCGACCACCGCACGGGTGCTGGCCTCCCGGCTGAGCTGGCCCGGCGCCCCGCATCCCCGCTGGTGGCAGATCGAAGACCACCGCGTCGACTGGGCAGCTGAGGGCCCCGACCGTGCGCACCTGGCGACCGTGCTGCTGCTGGAATTGCTCACCGGCCACGGCGACGACTGGTTCACCTTCCCGGTGCCCGATCCCGCCGTTGCGGGCGGCGAGCCTGACCCTGGCGGCGAACCGCCGCCCACCACCGGGCACGTGGTCGAGCTGCTGCGTGCCGAGGTCCACGACGACATGGACGACGCGCCGTGGGCGCTGGCGCCGCCCCCGCCGAGCTGGTCGCTGTTCCACAGCACAGACCTGCCCGCGGGGGCGCTGGTGGTCTGGCCGACGGTCGCCACGCCGGTTGTGGGGCCGGTCTTGGACCGGGTGGTGCTGGCCGTGGACGAGGACACCGACCTGGCCTGGGCGGTCGAGCTGGTCGTGGACGGCCATCGCCTACTCCCCGACGCCGACAGCCTGCGGGCCCGCGGCCAGGTCCAGGCGCTGGGGTCGTCGGGGCCGGCTCACGGCTATGACTACCTGCCGTCCACGACCCTGCCGCCCCACTGGCACCCCTACCGTATCGAGGCCGCCGACGGCGGGCGCGTCTACACCCAGGGGCTGGTGGCGGACTTGGGCCACCCCGCCCGCCTGGCCGGTGAGCCACCGCCGCCGCGGGCCGGTCCGGCCTCGACCCTGATCGGCGGGGCACCCGGCGCGCCGCTGGGACGCGGGCACACGCTGCGCCCGACCGCGCTGCCCAACCAGGGACTGGCCCTGGAGCGGCGGTTCGTGCTGGGCCGGACCACCGACGGGGCG
>Ga0136619_10000149_pt1 | contig 24251 bp, 24 predicted proteins | sample AntDrymUQ3532106_2_FD_104807 | JGI IMG/M metagenome (GOLD analysis project Ga0136619, IMG submission 104807) | Polar desert sand microbial communities from Dry Valleys, Antarctica - metaG UQ353 (21.06) | ecosystem: Environmental > Terrestrial > Soil > Desert | place: Antarctica: Dry Valley...
GACGGGGTCGCGCCGGTCTGCGTGCCACACGCGGCAAGCACGAACACGAGCACGGCCAAGGCGGAGATCCATCTCCAGTTGCGCATCCATATCCTCCACAAAGTCTGGCGCTGATGTGGATCCGGGCTCTGGTTGCTCACTCGGCGCGAGCCGGTGACCTCCGCGTGATCCATGCGCAATAGGCTAGTTTCGCACACTCCCGCGATTCTTACGAAGGCGCCTCCCGTTGAAGGTCGACGGGCTCAGGCGGTGAGCCGGTCGTGAAGATGATCTCCGATGATGCCTCCGGGACGGGCCGCACCATGAGGCGCAGCTCCCCGGGTGCCTGATCGGTGGGCGCCGATTCCGGCATTACCCCGTCCGCGCTGATCCCCCGCTCGTCCTCGGACGCGAGCGAGCGCGAGCTCCCGTCCCGCCGCGTCGGCGGTTCCGCTCCCAGCCGCTCGCTGGGACCCGGATGGAGCGGCTCCAACACGGTCGAACCGACGCCGGCCGCCGGCGAACGATCCGGCGATGGCACCGGCACGACCTCCATCTGGAGCACGAGCAGGAGGGCCAGTCCGGTTCCCGCCATCGCGGTGCCCGTGCGAAGCCAGCCGACCAGCGACGCGGACCACGTTAAGACGCCGGCTCCTGGCTCCGGGCGCTGCACCTCGCGCAGGATGGCGTACCAGGCGCGCGATGGCGGCGCCTCGGGATCCACCCGCGCCTCCAGCGCGCGTCGCAGCTGGGCCACGAGCGCACGATCGAAACCCACCTCGTCCCGGCAGTGCCGGCAGTTCGAGAGGTGCTCGAGGTGGGAGGCAGCGGACGGGCCGAAGTCGCCAAAGCGGACGATCTCGAGGAGCTCGCGCCGCACGCGCCCGCAGCTCATCGGCCCGGCCTCACCGGCGCGACCTTGATCGTCGCACCCACCGGCAGCCGCCGCTCCACGGGGAGCCGCACGCGCAGCGCCTTCAACGCGTAATGCACGCGCGACTTCATCGTTCCGACGTTGCATTCCGCGATCTCCGCTGCCTCGGCCAGCGAATAGCCGTGCAGGTAGTAGAGGATGACGGCGGTCTGCTGCTTCGGTGGCAGGGCGTCGATGCCGCGCTGGAGGACCTCGAGCACCTCGCGCGACTCGACCGCCTGATCGGGCCGCTGCGCGAGGTCGATGACCAGGTTGGTGATGAGGCTGGTGATCGGCTCGGCCAGCGAGCGACGGCGGCTCACGCGGCTGTAGCACAGGTTGATCGTCACGCGCTGGAGCCAGGGGAGCGGCGAACGGGCAGGATCGAGGCGCTCGCGCACCCGATACGCCTTGACGAAGCAGTCCTGGAGGATCTCCTCGGCCAGGAACGGGTCGCGCGTGATGGCGAGCGCGGTCGCATACACGGGGCGCCTGAAGGTGGTGAAGAACTCCTCGAACGCGTCGAGGTCCTCGCCCTGCATGCGCTCAACGAGGTTCGGCTGCCTTGGTTCCATGGGCACCTGTGCCACTGTCCGCGGGGTTGGTGATAGTACCGCGCGGCGTCCAGATAGGTTCAGGCGGTCGGAGCCTTCGGGATCGGTGTGGCCGGTGGCGCGTCGGCGCCGTTATCGGCTCCGAAGGGGTATCGCAGGTCCGGTCGTCGGGCGGCAGCGGCCTCGTCCAACCGGCCGACCGGCGTCGTGATCGGAGCGCGCCTGATGGCATCCGGATCGGTGGCGGCCTGCTCGGCGATCTCGCGCATGATGCCCACGAAGTGATCGAGCGTCTCGAGGCTTTCGGTCTCGGTCGGCTCCACCATGAGCGCCTCCTCAACGATGAGCGGGAAGTAGATCGTCGGAGGGTGGATGCCATGGTCGAGGATGGCTTTCGCGATGTCGAGTGTGCTCACGCCGTGCTCACGCTTCTGGCGGCGCCCGCTGAACACCACCTCGTGCTTGCTGATGCGGTCGTAGGGCAGGTCGTAGACGTCGTGGAGCCTCATGCGCAGGTAGTTGGCGGCGAGCACCGCGTCGTCGCTGATGCCACGCAGGCCGCTGTCGCCATTCGAGCGGATGTACGTGTACGCCCGCACGAACATGCCGAAGTTGCCGTAGCAGCTGCGCACCTTGCCGATGCTCTGCGGCCGATCCGCGTCGAGCGCGAACCGGGCTCCCGGAGTGGATCGGCCGACCCACGCGTTGCGGCGCACCTCGGTGGCGTCTCCCTCCGCGAGCACCGGCAGCGGCTTCGGCAGGAACGGCTCGAGGCGCTCGCCGACGCCCACCGGGCCCGCCCCGGGGCCGCCACCGCCATGGGGCGTGCTGAAGGTCTTGTGCAGGTTGAAGTGCATCACGTCGAAGCCCGCCTCGCCCGGCCGGAATCGGCCGAGGATCGCGTTCAGGTTCGCCCCGTCCATGTAGGAGATGGCTCCGGCCTCGCGGACGGCGGCGACCACCTGGTCGATCTGGACCTCGAAGATGCCGAGCGTGGAGGGGTTCGTGATCATGAGCGCGGCCACGTCCGGCCCGAGCGCCGCTCGCAGCGCGGCGAGGTCGATGCCGCCGCGGTCGTTCGAGCGGATGGTGACCGCCTGGTAGCCGACCATGGTCGCCGTGGCCGGATTGGTGCCGTGCGCGCTGTCCGGCACGAGCACCTTCGTGCGTTGGCCGCCCTCGCCGTTGGCGGCATGGAAGGCGCGCGCCATGAGGAGCCCCGTCAGCTCGCCGTGGGCACCGGCGGCGGGCTGGAGGCTGATTGCCGGAAAGCCGCTGATCTCCTTCAGAAGCTCGGCGAGCAGCCACATGAGCTCAAGGCTGCCCTGGCTCAGCGCCTCGGGGTCGAGCGGATGCGACTCGGCAAGCCCCGGCAGGCGGGCCGCCCACTCGTTGACCTTGGGGTTGTACTTCATGGTGCACGAGCCGAGGGGGTAGAAGTTCAGGTCGATGGCCTGGTTGAGGTGCGCGAGCCGGTTGAAGTGGCGAAGCATGTCGAGCTCGGTCACCTCCGGCAGCCGCGGAGGCTGCCTTCGAAGGGCCGATGCGGGCAGCTCCGGCTGCCCGGCGCCACGCTCGCTGGCCGTGACGGAGGGCGTCGGGAAGCGAACTCCGCGTCGCGTCGCCCGCGACCGCTCGAAGATGAGTGGCTCGACGATGGTCAGCTCCCCTCCGCCAGCGGCGCCCGACCACGCCGCGCCGCGACCGGACGCGTCCTGGCGCTCGGGGGCCTCCGCCACGCTCATCGCGTCTCCTCCAGGGCGCTGACCAGCCGCTCGATATCCGCGTCGGTGGTGAGCTCGGTGGTGGCGAGCAGCAGCGTGTCCGCCAGGGCGGGCTCGTCGCGCCCGAGAAGGTGCCCCGCCACGATCCCCCGCTCGGCCAGCGTGGCGTGACGCCGTGCGGCGTCCGGCACCCTGACGGTGACTTCGGCGAAGTAGGGGCCGCTGAATCGTCGCTCGGCCACGCCCGACGCCTCGAGCGCCGCGGCCAGGTGCCGCGCCTGGGTCGTGCCCAGCTCGGCCACCTCCCGCAGCCCCTGCGGGCCGACCGCGGTCAAGTAGGCGGCGGCGGCCAGCGCCATGAGAGCCTGGTTCGTGCAGATGTTCGACGCCGCCTTCTCGCGACGGATGTGCTGCTCACGTGCCTGGAGCGTCAGCACGTACCCGCGGCGGCCCTGAACGTCGCGCGTGGCGCCCACGAGGCGGCCGGGCATCTGCCGCACGGATGCCATGCGCGCCGCCATGAGACCCACGTACGGGCCGCCGAAGCTGACGGGGATGCCGAGCGGCTGCCCCTCGGCCGCCACGAGGTCGGCGCCGTACTCGCCGGGAGCCTCGAGGATGGCGAGCGAGGTGGGCTCCACCACCGCCACGAACAGCGCGCCCGCGCCATGCGCGGCATCGGAGAGCTCCCGCATCGGCTCAACCTGGCCGTAGAAGTTCGGCTGGGCGGCCACCAGGCAGGCGACGTCATCGGCCAGGAGCGCGGCTGCGCTGGCGGGATCCGTGGTGCCGCTGCCGCCATCGGCAAGGTCGATCGGCACCGTGATCACCTCGACGCCGGGGCCAGAGCAATACGTCTCGAGCACGCGCCGGTAGTCCGGGCTGACGCCCGCGGAGACCGCCACGCGGTGCCGTCGGGTGAGCCGGCAGGCCATCAGCGCGGCCTCGGCTGTCGCCGTGGCGCCGTCGTAGTGCGAGGCCGTGGCGACCTCCATGCCGGTCAGCTCGCAGATGAGCGACTGGAACTCGTAGATGCTCTGGAGCGTGCCCTGGCTGACCTCGGGCTGGTACGGGGTGTACGAGGTCGAGAACTCCGGGCGGCCGATCACCTCGGACACCACGGCCGGCACCAGGTGGCGATAGGCGCCCGCACCCAGGAAGCTCACGTCGGGGATCCGATTTCGGCCGGCGAGGCGGGCGAGCTCGGCGCGGACCTCCTGCTCGGCAAGAGGCGGCGGGATGTCCCAGGCTCCGGCGCGCACCGCGGCGGGGATGTCGGCGAACAGCTCCTCGACCGATGAGACGCCGATCTCCTCGAGCATCCGCGCTCGGTCGGAATCGGTGTGCGGCGAGTACGTCATCGCGATACTCAGCCCGTTTCGGCGGCGTATGCCCCGGCGTCCATGAGCGACTCGACCTCGGACGGATCCGCGAGCTCGACGCGGGCGATCCAGCCTTCGCCGAACGGATCGGAGTTCAGGAGCTCAGGGCCGTCGCGCAGCGCCTCGTTCACCTCGGTCACTTCACCGCCGATCGGCGCGTAGAGGTCGCTCACCGCCTTCACGCTCTCGACGACACCGAAGCTCGCGAACTGCGACAGGCTTGCGCCGACCTCGGGGAGCTCGATGAAGACGATGTCACCGAGCTCATCGGCGGCGAAGCTGGTGATCCCGATCGTCGCGCGCGTTCCCTCCACGCGGACCCACTCGTGCTCCTTCGAGTAGCGCAGGTCGTCGGGATAGGACATGGGCCTCCTGGTTCCTCCTTGGGCGCAGTTTGCCGCGGTCAGTCGCGCGGGCGGCGGTAGAACGGCAACTTTACCTGCTGGGCCCGATACGGTCGGTCGCGCACGATGACCTCGAACTCGTTGCCGATGCCCCACAGCTCCGCGGGCACCATGGCCATCGCGATCTTCGTGCCGAGCGTGGGCGACAGCGTGCCGCTCGTGACGCGGCCGACGGTCCTGCCGTCCGCGCGCACCTCGTAGCCGGCGCGCGGAATGGCGTTGTCGATCATCTCGAGGCCGATGAGGCGGCGCCGTGGACCGGCTTCGGCGACGGCGCTGAGCGCCTCGCGACCGACGAACTCGGGCTTGTCGAACTTCACGACGCGCCCGAAGTTGATCTCGTACGGGTTCGTCTCCCGGTCGAGCTCGTTGCCGTAGAGCGGCATGCCGGCCTCGAGCCTCAGCGTGTCGCGCGACCCGAGGCCGCACGGCACGAGCCCCAGGTCGGCTCCCCGCTCGCCGAGCGCCGCCCACAGCTCGGCAGCCCGCGTTCCGTCGCAGAACAGCTCGAAGCCGTCCTCGCCGGTATACCCCGTCCGCGCCACGAGGCACTCGATGCCCGCCACCACCCCGGGGGTGGCCCGGTAGTTCGCCAAGGCGCCGAGGTCCACGTCGGAGGCGCGCCCGAGCAGCTCCACGGCGTGCGGACCCTGCGGAGCGACGAGGGCGATCTCGTCGCTGCGATCTTCGAGCGACGCCTCATGGCCTCGGTCGGCCAGCAGCGTCTCGAGATGCGTGACCACCGCCCGGCGGTTCGAGGCGTTGCAGACGACCCAGAATCGCTCCGGATCCAGCCGGTAGATGATGAGGTCGTCGATGACCCCGCCATCGGGCTCACAGGCCATCGAGTACTGCGCGCCACCGATCTCGAGCGCGGCCGGGTCGCTGACCATCGCGTAACGCAGGAGCTCCACGGCGCCGGCGCCATTCAGCTCGATCTCACCCATGTGCGACAGGTCGAACAGCCCCACGGCGGTGCGAACGGCCCGGTGCTCGTCCAGGATCGAGCCGTAGTGCACCGGCATCTCGTAGCCGGCAAACGGCACGAGCCGCGCGCCGAGCTCCCGATGGGTCGCGTGGAGCGGCGTTCGGAGAAGCTCGCCGGGCTGGGTCGCGGTGCTCACGCGGTCAGCTCCGAAGCCACCGCGTCGGGGGCTTCTTCGGCGGTGGCCATGGCGGCCGCCCGCTCGAGGACCGATCGCTCGGTGGCGTGCGTGAGCAGCGCCAGCGCCTCGTCGACCGATAGCCAGCGCACCTCGTCGAACTCCGCGTCGTGGTCGTCGGGAGTTCCCCCGGTCGCGCGCATCAGGAAGAAATGCACGGTCTTGTGGAAGCGGGTGCTGCCCCGGACGAAGAAGTAGTGGATGGAGCTGATCGGCGCATCGATCTCGACCTCGAGGCCGGTCTCCTCTCGCGTCTCACGGAGCGCGGTCTCCTCGAGCGTCTCGCCCGAGTCGGGAGTCCCCTTCGGGAGCGCCCAAAGCCGCGAGCTGCGCCGATGGACGAGAACAACCTCGAGGTGGCTGTCGGCGGGACGGACGACTACGCCGCCGGCCGAGGTGGCGCGGGCCGTCCGCTGGACCGGCACGGGTGGCGCCGCTACGCGCGTCGGCCGCGCGAAAGCCCGAAGGGAAGGGCGGTACGCCGCGCCGGGAGACGTCGAGCGCGCCCGACCGCGGGGAACCTGAACCGGCTCGTCTGGGTGCGCAGCGACCCGATGGTGGCCGATGCCACGCGGCTCCGTGGCCGGTGATAGACCGTGGGGACGTTCCGCAGCCCGAGCCACGCGCGGTGGCCCGAGCGTCGGGCGGAGCCGAAGTGGACGGCCGGATGGGTGACGAAACGGGCCACAAGACTCACGCGCATGGCCCGCATTGTACGCCCGTTCGATGGCGGCGCAAGCCACATACGGAGGGCGGTGAGGGGTGCTACGGGGCGGTACGGAAGTGACGGCCGAGCTCTGACCTGCTCATGCCGATGCCAGCGAGAGGTAGAACGACTCGACCTGCGCGACGCGGGCATCGACCGCGAAGCGCGTGGCATCGGAGCGGGCGCGGGTCGCCATCGACGCGCGGGTGACGTCGTCGCCCGCCAGCTGCTCGAGCGCCTCGGCGAGGCGGGTCGCGCGGGAGGCCTCCGGATCGGCTGCAACGATCCGGCCGTCGATCCCTTCACGCACCGAGTCGCGCACGCCCGGACCGTCCAGCGCGATGGCCGGCAGCCCGGCGCTGAGCGCCTCGGCGAGCACGAGCCCCTGCGTCTCCGTTCGGGAGGCGAAGACAAACAGGTCCGCGCCGCGAAGCACGCCCAGAGCGTCCGGCCTCGGCAGGCGACCGGTGAGATGGACGCGCCCGACCAGGTCCGGCTCCTGCACCCGTGCGCGGAGCTCCATCTCCATCGGGCCGCCGCCGATGAGGAGCAACCGCAGCCGAGGCTGCACGCGAAGCGCGGTGCGGAACGCCTCGACGACGGTGAGCGGGCTCTTCTCCGGGGCGAGCCGCCCGAGGCCGGCGACGACGAGCGTGTCGGGTGCCCATCCGGCTGCGGCCCGCGAGTCGACCGGCTGCCGAGTTTGGATGCCGGCCACGTCAACGCCGGTCGGGATGACCACGACGCGCGCTCCGGCATGCTCGGGGAGCCCGCTGCGGATCTCCTCGGCGAGCTCGGTCGAGGGCGCCACGATCCCCGAGCAGCCCGCCCAGAAGCGCCGGATGAAGGCATCGCTCAACCGCGCCCCGGGCCGGGCCAGCGGACCGAGGTAATGGAGGTAGTCGCCAAAGCGGGTGTGGTGCGTGAAGGCCAGCGGGCGGCCCAGCCCACGCGCGAGCTGGCGCGCGATGAGGCCGGAGACGAACGGCGAGTGGGCGTGGACGATGTCGGGACCGAACCGCCTGGCCTCGGAGATGGCCGCATCGGCGGGGTTCGGCAGCGGCATGCGGTAGCCCGGCGGTGCGATCCACGGCAGCTGGTACGAGGCTAGCCACGCGTATCGCGGCGCGGGGCCGGGTGAGCCGATCTCGTCGACGCTGGCGCCGCGTGCCGGCCGCGGTGCCAGCACCATCACCTCGTGGCCACGCGCACCGAGGCCGCGGGCCAGCGCATCGACCGACACGGTGACGCCGGACAGGTACGGCAGGTGGGACTCCGACGTCAGCAGGATCCGCATCGGTCCGTGAGAAGGAAGGTGGTGGGCGATACTGGATTCGAACCAGTGACCTCACGGATGTGAACCGTGCGCTCTAACCGACTGAGCCAATCGCCCGTGCGGGAGTCGAAAGTATAGCCGTGGCTTCGAGGGCCGATCAATCTCGCCGCAGGCTCAGATTCGGGTGACCACGCGGAGCACGACCCCGAGCAGCAGGATGGCGATGAGCGGCGACCAGTCGATGCCTGCCGTCGGGGGCAGCAGGCGCCGGATCGGCGACAGGATCGGCTCCGTCGCCTGGTACACGAAGGCCACCAGGCCGCCGCCGCCCCGCGGGTTCGTCCAGCTCATGACGACCCGTGCGAGCAGCAGGAACCACAGGAGGTATGCCAGCAGCTGGATGAACGTGATGAGGACGTTGCCCACCAGCCGAGGATAGCAGCGTCATCACCTCGACCCGAAGAGCGCGGTACCGATACGCACGAGGGTCGCGCCTTCGGCCGCGGCGGCCTCGGCGTCGGCGCTCATGCCCATCGAGAGCTCGGGAAGCGCGATGCCGCTGGCCCCTTGGAGCCGATCCCGAAGTCCTCGCAGCGCGCCGAAGGTCGCCCGAGCCTCCCCGGCGTCCGCGCCATTGCGGGCGATGGTCATCAGGCCGATGACGCGCGCCGCTCGCAGCTCGGCCATCGCCGCGGCGGTGTCGGCCGCCAGCACCTGCGACGGCGCCATGCCGGCGGTCGCCGGCGAGCCGGTGAGGTTCACCTGGAGCAGGAGACGTGGTGCAGGCGATCCTTCGGCGGCAATGCCCTCGATCCGGCGCAGCAGATCGAGAGAGTCCACGGAGTGGATGACCGCGAAGAGGCTGATGGCGCGCCGCACCTTGTTCGACTGGAGCCGGCCGACGAGGTGCCACTCGGCCGCCGGCAGCGCCGCGACCTTGGGCTCAGCCTCCTGCACGCGGCTCTCGCCGAGGAGCGCGAGGCCCGCGTAGAGCGCGCTGCGGGCCACCTCGACCGGCCACGTCTTGGTGACGGCCACGATGCGCAGGCGCGCCGGATCGTGCCCGCCATCCTCGGCAGCGGCTCGCAGGCGCGCCTCCAGCCGCTCCCGGCGTTCGGCGATCTGCGCTGCGCTCGGCGGCCCCGCATCAACGATCTCCATGCGGCGCATCGTGACACCCCGGCGCGCGCACCCGAACCGTCCGCGGATACGCCTCACCGGGCCGGCTGAAGGCGGGCGGAGGCCCGCATCGGCTCAGTCCTTGCTTCGGCGCAGGAAGCTCGGGATGTCGAGGTCCGTGTCCGCATACGACGGCTTGTCCAGGGAGCGGACCGGCAACGGCGTGCGCTCGCTGGGTCGCGTTTCCGCCGACTCGCGGTCGCCGCCTGAGGCGAACGGTGACTCACTGCCCATCTGGTCGCTCAGGCTCTGTCGCTGCTCGCGGTCGCGCTCGATTTCGGCGAGGATCTCGCGGCTCCGGTCGTCGAGGCTCTGCTCAACGCCGCTCGCCGATTCGGCACCGAAGCGGCTCGCCTGCTTCGGCTTGCGGCTGGAGTCGAACCCGGTGGCGATGACGGTCACCTTCACCTCGTCGCGCATGCGGTCGTCGATCACGGTGCCGAAGATAATGTTCGCCTCGGGATCCGCGGCCTCCTTGATCACCTCCGCGGCCTCGTTGACCTCGAACAGTCCGAGGTCCGACCCGCCGGTGACGTTGAACAGGATGCCGCGCGCCCCGGTGATGTTCACCTCGAGGAGCGGGCTCATGACGGCGGCGCGGGCGGCGTCTACGGCACGATTCTCACCGGTGGCGATGCCGATGCCCATCATCGAGCTGCCGGCGTCGCGCATGATCGTCTTCACATCGGCGAAGTCGAGGTTGATGAGGCCGGGCACGGTGATGAGATCGCTGATGCCCTGGACGCCCTGGCGCAGGACGTCGTCCACCACGCGGAAGGCATCGACGATGCTCGTCTTCTTGTCAACGACCTCGCGCAGCCGATCGTTCGGAATGGTGATGAGCGTGTCGCACTTCTCCTTGAGCAGCTCCGAGTACTGCTCGGCGACGAGCTTGCGGCGCACGCCCTCGAAGCTGAAGGGCTTGGTGATGACCCCCACGGTCAGGCTGCCGAGATCCTTGGCGATCTCCGCGATGACCGGTGCCGCGCCCGAGCCGGTCCCGCCGCCCATGCCCGCGGTGATGAAGATCATGTCGGCGTCCTTGAGCGCCTCGTAGATCTTCTCCGAGTCTTCCTCCGCCGCGCGCTGGCCGACCAATGGGTCGGCGCCGGCGCCCAGTCCGCGGGTCATCTTGTCGCCGATGCGGATCTTATGCGGAGCATCGCTCTGGAGGAGCGCCTGCGCGTCGGTGTTCACCGCGATGAACTCGACGCCCATCATCTCGGCGCGAATCATCCGATTGACGGCGTTGCTGCCACCGCCACCGACGCCGATGACCTTGATGAGGGCGAAGTTCTCGGAGTCCGATCGGAGCGGCATCTCGGGTGATCCTCTGCACGGGTGGAGGGTGGCTGACCCGACGCTCGACGGGTTGCTCCGATGATACCGATCCGAGCCTTCGTACGTGGCTGGTTTTCCACAACCTCGGGCGGAGTTGTCCACGTGCAGTGGCCGCGTGTGGACAGTTGAGGGACGTATCGACAATTGCGAAATGTGAACCAGCCAGTCCCCGAGGGGGTCTCATCAGCCGATGAAACGCGCTCGACTTATCCTCGCGGCCGTCTCAAGAGCCGGGGGATCAGCCTGGGAACAGGTTGCGGATCCAGTCGCCGACCCGGGAGATGCCGGTGCCGACGCCGTTACGGCCGCTGCCGTAGGCAATGGGATCCTCGCCGACGTGGTTCGCCCCCCACAGTAGGAGACCGATGGACGTGCTGAAGGCGGGGTTGCCGATCTGGTCCATGAGGCCCCCCGCGCCCTGCGGCGAGCCGACGCGCACCGGCATGTCCAGCGTCTCGCGCGCGAGCACCTCCACGCCGGCCAGCCGCGCCCCGCCGCCGGTGAGCACGGCGCCGGCCGGAAGCATGCCGGCGTGCCCGGAGCGCTGCACCTCTTCGCGGATAAGCGTGTAGATCTCGCCCATCCGTGCCTCGATGATCTCCGCCAGGCGCCGCCGCTGGATGGTCTGTCCGGCGGTTTCGCCCAGGACGGCCACGTTCAGCAGCTCCTCGGGCTCGACATCGGCGAGGTTCGCGCTGCCGTGCTTGATCTTGATCTCCTCGGCGAGGTTGAGGCTGGTGCGCAGGCCGATGGCGACGTCGTTGGTGACGTTGATGCCGCCGACCGGCAGCACCGCCGTGTGGTACACGGCACCGTCCAAGAAGATGGCCACGTCCGTGGTGCCGCCGCCGATATCGGCCACGAGCACCCCGAGCTCCTTTTCGGTATCGGTCAGCACCGCCTCGGCCGCCGCCAGCGAGCTGATCACCATCTCGTCGATCTGCACCCCGGAGAGGGTCACGCACTTCGACAGGTTCTGGACCGACGTCGCCGCCCCGGCCACGATGTGCGTCTCGACCTCGAGGCGCACGGCGCTCATGCCGAGCGGGTCCTTGATCCCCTCCTGGCCATCGACGATGTAGCCGCGCGGCACCACGTGGAGCACCTCGCGGTTCGACGGCACCTGGACCGCCTTGGCGGCATCGGTCGCGCGCGCCACGTCCTCGCGGCTCACCTCGCGCCTGTGCCCGGAGACCGCGACCACGCCGCGCGAGTTCTGGCTGCTGATGTGGCTGCCGCCGACGCTGACGAATGCCGAGCTGATCTTGTAGCCACTCAGGCGCTCGGCCTTCTCGACGCTCGAGGCGATCGAGTTCACGGTCTGGTCGATGTTGGCGACCATCCCCTTCTTCATGCCGACCGAGGGCGCGATGCCATAGCCGATGACGTTCACGTCGCCGGTCCGGCCAACCTCGCCGATGAGGGTCGTGACCTTCGTCGTGCCCGCGTCGATGCCGACGAGGACCGCTTCGCGTTCCAAGCTACCTCCTGCTCACGGCGCGCCCGAACGTGGCGCACGCGGATGAGGGCGAGCCTACAGGAAGTGACGCCTGATCAATGCCACGTTCTGGAAGATGCGCAGGCCGAACGCGAAGAGCGCGACGAGGTAGAGGTCGATCCCCAGCCGGTCGCCAACGAAAGTCAGGGCCACGGCCACGAGGGCGTTGGTGACGAACCCGGACAGAAAGATCCGGTTGTCGTAGTGCGCGTCCAGCTCGGCGCGGACCGCACCCAGCACGGAGTCGAGGCCTGCGAGGATGGCCACCGCCGAGTAGCGCGCGAGGTCCGGGCTCACGCTCACGTTGAGCACCAGCCCGAGCGCGATTCCGAGCGCAAGGCCGACGAGAGGAAGCCACATGAGGAGCGGTACCGCAGCGAGCTCGAGGTCCGAGGCATCGCGCCCCGGCCTGCGCGTCACCCCTTGGCACGGAAATATACCTTCCCCGGGTTGCGAACATCCACCCAGCCGATCTCGGCCTCCGCCCGTTCGGCGAAGAGCGTGCGTACCGCAGCCACCTGCCGATCGAGGCGGGCCGACGCCTCCGCCCCGGTTTCGGTGGGGTCCGTGCCGTACGGGCCGAGCGCGACCTCCCACGCCGGTGAGGCCGACGCCAGGCGGAACCCGTACTCGTCATCGAGCCGCAGCGTGAGCTGGAGCGACGCCGAGCCGAGGGCAACGGGGTCGATCTCGATGACCCTCAGTGCCGTCGTCAGCACTGCCTCCGGGATGACGTCGCCGACCGAGACGAGCCGCGCGACGAAGCGATCGTCGCGGATCTGCGGCAGCACCGCGAGCTCGGCCTGGAGCTCCGCGTCGCGTGCCAGCGCGGCGAAGATCGTGCCGTCCGCCGCCCCCAGGAACCGGCGCGAAGGCGTCTCCCAGACAAAGGCCGCCTCGTGTTCGACGACCGTCGCGGAGAGCCGGCCGAAGAGGGTCGCCCGGATGCTCGTCCCGGCAACTGTTGGCAGCTGGTCAATCCGCTCACGCAGCGCCGCCGTGTTGAGGGCCAGGACGCTGGTGCCGCGCTGCGCGTCGAGCAGGCGCTCGAGGTCCGCGGCACTCGTGTGGTGCTGCCCCGCGAACGACACCTCCGTGATTCGCAGCCACGGGCCGTTCAGGAGCGCCACGAGAGCGGCGGTCGCGGCGGCGGCCGCGAGCACTGCGGTGGTGCGCGCGAGCGATGGCAGCCGGCGGCCGATGCGCCTCCGGAGCGGGATGCCGGGGCGCTGTGCTCCCCGGCTGCGGGACACGGCTGCGCGGAGCGGCCTGCGCGTGCGTGCGGTGGCGCGCGGCGGCCGGCGTGGGGGCTTCGGCTGGGCCTTGAGCTTCATCGGTCCCGCTCCAGGGCCAGCTCGATGAGGCGCGCGATGAGCTGGTCGAAGCGCAGGCCGGCCAGCTCGGCCTGCTTCGGATACATGCTCGTCGCGGTGAACCCCGGCAGGGTGTTCATCTCGGACAGGTAGACCCGGTCGGCCGTCACGAGGAAGTCGACGCGCGCCAGGCCTGACGCGTCGACCGCCCGGTACGCCGCCAGCGAGATCTCCCTGAGCTGCGCCGCGAGGTCGGGATCTACGTCGGCGCGCGGCTCGATGGTCGCCAGGCCCTCGACGTACTTCGACTCGTAGTCGTAGAACTCGTGGCTCGAGCGGACCTCGCCGGGCTCGAAGACGATCGGGTCGTCGTTGCCCAGGACGCCGCACTCGAGCTCCCGGGCGGCGGGCACGTACTCCTCCACGATGACCTTCGAGTCGTGGAGGAACGCCTCGTCGAGCGCGGCCGGCAGCTCATCGAGGTCGTGCACCACGCTCATGCCGACGCTGCTCCCGAGCCGCGCCGGCTTGACCACGCTCCGGTCGCCGAGCGTCTCGGCGACCTCGCGGATGACGTGATCGGGCTCCTTCTGCCAGGCTGCCCGGCGGAACCAGACCGAGTTCACCACCGGCAGATCGTGGCCGCGCATGAGGTCCTTGAACACGACCTTGTCCATGGCGACCGCGCTGGCCAGCACCCCCGCGCCAACGTACGGGATGCCGGCCAGCTCGAGGAAGCCCTGGAGCGTGCCGTCCTCCCCGTAGGGGCCGTGCACCACCAGAAAGGCAATATCGATGACGTCGCCGAGTGAGCGCACGGCGCTCCGTGCGGCGAGCGCGCCGTCGCCCTCGGAGCGCGTCGCGGGAAGATGCGCGTCGCCGGCACGGAGCTTGGCGACCTCCTCCGCGGGGGTCAGCGCGCCGAGCAGCCCGGCCAGCGTCTCGCCCGTCTCCAGCCGAGGCGCCGGACCGGAGGGCAGACGCCAGTGCCCGTCGCGATCGATGTACACGACATACGGCTCGAAGCGGCCCCGATCGATGGCGCGCAGCACGGCCTCGGCCGACGCGACGCTCACCTCGTGCTCCGCCGAGCGACCGCCGGCGAAGATGCCTACCCGCAGGCGCCCCTCGCTCATGGCGCGCCCTCCAGGCTCGAGGTCGGCGTCGCCCATTGCCCGTCGCCGCCCCAATCGCCGACGAACTCGATCTCGTACGCGAGCTCGACGCCGAAGCGGCCCGCGACCTCGGCGCGCACGTGGTCACCCACGCGCCGGACATCGGCGGCGCGCCCACTCCGGTCGGACACGATGAAGTTCGCGTGGAGGCGGCTGACCTCCGCGGAGCCGATGCGAAAGCCCTTTAGCCCGGCCATGTCGATCAGCCGCCCGGCATGATCGCCGGGTGGATTCCGAAAGACGCTGCCCGCGTTCTGGTCGGCGAGAGGCTGCGTCTGTCGGCGATGCGCCTGGTACTCGTCGACCTGCGCCGCGATCGCGGCGCCGTCGCCGGGCGACACCTCGATCACCGCCTCGGTGATCACTTCCGGCGAGTGCTTGAAACGCGACTCGCGGTAGCCGAACTCGCAGGCATCGAGATCGAACGACCGCGTGGCGCCGTCACCCGGGTCCACGGTCTCCACGCCGCGGACCACGTCGCGCATCTCACGGCCGTGGGCGCCGGCGTTGGCCCAGACGGCGCCACCCACGGTGCCGGGGATGCTGATCCCGAACTCCAGGCCGGTCAGCGCCAGCGCGGTGAATCTCTTGACGACCATGGCCATCGGTGCCCCTGACGCGATCACCCAACGAGTGGGCGGGTCGCCGCTGCCGTGCATCTCGTCCGCGCGATTGCGGATGACGAGTCCTCGGATCCCCGCGTCGGCAACGGCGAGGTCGCTCCCCTTGCCGAGGATGAAGACCGGCAGCGACGGGATGCGCGCCACGTCGAGCACCTCCCGCAGCTCTCCGGTCGAATTCGCCGTCGCGAGCCGGTCGGCCGGGCCGCCGACGCGCAGCGTGGTGAGCGGGCCGATCGGAGCATCGCGCTCGAGGGAGACGCCGCGCTCGTCAGCCAGGCGGTCCAGCGAGGCGAGGGCGTCGCCCAAACGATCGTCCGAGGTCGCTGCTGCCGTCACGCTGCGCCCGTCGGGAGCGGCCGCCGCTTCGACATCGCCAGGAGCACCTCGGCGAGGGTTTGCGCGGCTTCAGGTCGGGCGAGCCGACGCGCCGCGCTGCCCATGGCCACCCGGGCCTGGTCGTCGCGCAGCGCAGTGGCGTGGCCGAGCAGCCGCTCACCGGTCAGCTCGTCGTCCGGCACGGCCACGGCGGCGCCCTCCGCGGCCATGAAGCGCGCGTTGTGCCGCTGGTGGGCGCCGGCGAACGGGTACGGCACCAGGATCGAGGCCACGCCCACCGCCGCCAGCTCCGCGCACGTCGAGGATCCCGCCCGCCCGAGCACGAGGTCGGCGGCGACGAGCGCATCGGCCATGCGATCAGTCAGGAACGGCTCGGGCGTGTAGCGCTGGCGGAACGCCTCGGGGAGCGCCTCGCGCGCGGCGCCCGCGTCCGACATCCCGGCCTCACCGCACAGGTGGAGCACGCGCCACTGCTCGAGGAGCCGGGGCAGCGCGTCGGCCACGGCGCTGTTCAGGCGTGCCACCGCCTGGGAGCCGCCGAAGACGAGCAGGAGGCGATCATCGGCTCCCACGCCGAATGCCCGTCGCGCCGCCTCGCGCTCGATGCCGTCGAACGACCGGATGGGCGTCCCGGAGATGAAGCTCCTGCCCGGGAAGGCATCGAGCGTCGGCGGGAAGCTGACGGCCACGCTCGTGGCGAGCCGTCCGATGACGCGAGTCGCGCGTCCGGGCATCACGTTGCCCTCCCAGACGAGCGTGGGGATGCCACGGGCCCGAGCGGCGAGCACGAGGGGCACGGCGAGGTAGCCACCGGTCGTGAACACCGCGGACGGTCCGGTTCGGCCCAGCAGCCACCACGCCTGCGGGATCGCCGCGGCGAGGCGCGCGGGGTCGAGCGCGGTGTGCACCGAGAGCCCGGCGGAGCGGAGCGACCGCACGACCAGCTGGTGGTAACGAAGCTCGGCACCCAGCGGGTGGTCGGCCACGAGTCGTCGCTCGAAGCCGCGGACGCCGCCGACATAGTCCAGCTCAACGTCGGGCCGGACGTTTCGGAGCGCCTGGGCCACGGCCAGCGCGGGGTACACGTGCCCGCCGGTTCCGCCTCCCGAAACCAAACAACGCATTACGCAATGATCCTGTCTCTGTGGTCTCGCGGCTGATCGAGAGAAGAATCCCGATCGCCGCGAGGTTGAGGGTGAGCGCCGAGCCACCGGCGCTGATGAACGGGAGCGGAATGCCGGTCACCGGCATGAGCGCCGTGACCACCATCATGTTGATGAGCGCCTGCACGAGGATCCAGGTGGTGAGCCCGCACGCCAGCAGCCCGGAGAACGTGTCGGGCGCGCTGATGGCGATCCGATATCCCTGGTAGGCGATCACCACGAAGAGCGCGACGACCGCGAGGGTGCCCACCAGCCCCCACTCCTCGCCGATGATGGCGAAGATGAAGTCTGTCGACGGCGCAGGCAGGTAGAGGAACTTCTGTCGGCTCTCGCCGAGGCCAAGCCCGGTGACCCCGCCCAGCGCGAGCGCCATGAGCGCCTGGATGGTGTTGTAGCCGGTATCCAGCGGGTCGGCGAACGGATTGAGGAAGGTCTGGACGCGCTCCATCTGGTAGGCGGTGGTGCTCACCATCCACCACGCCCCGCCGATGACCCCGGCCGTGATGGCGCCGATGTAGAGGAGATTGGCCCCCGCCATGAAGAAGACGCTGGCGGCGGCGGCCACGTACACCGCCGCGGTGCCCAGGTCCGGCTCCATCGCGATGAGCACGAAGCCCGGAGCCACAAGCATCGCGAACGGGATCAGGCCATTCCAGAACGACCCCGCCGCCTTGCCGCGTCGGTCCAGCCAGTGGGCGAGGTAGAGGACCACCGCGAGCTTGGCGAACTCCGCCGGCTGGAGAGAGCCGACACCGGGAATGACGATCCAACGCCGCGATCCGTTGATCTCGGTGCCGATGCCGGGAATGAGCACGGCCACCAGGAGGCCGAGGGTGATGACGAAGGCCGGGATGGCGAGATAGCGCAGATGCCGGAAGTCGATGCGGCTGGCAACGAAGAGTCCAGCGACGCCGATACCGGCCCACACCAGCTGCTCGAGGCCCTGCGTCGCCGGGTCCGACGTGCTGAAGTAGGAGCGCACGCTCGACGCGGAATACACCATCACGATCCCGAAAGCGGTCAGCGCCATCACCGCCAGCAGGAGCGCGTAGGCAGGCTCGTGGCGATCTCGCCTCACGCCGCCGCGCGCCACCGTGCGGCGCGCCGTGACCGCGACCGTGGCGCCGGTCACTAGCCGGCCTCCAGCGCGGCGACCGCCGCCCGGAACGCGTCGCCGCGCGCCGCGTAGTCGACGAACATGTCGAAGCTGGCCGCGGCCGGCGCCATGAGCGCCACGTCGCCCGGCTGCGCGAGCTCTGCCACGCGAGACACGGCCTCGGACATGCTCGAGGCTCGGTGAACCGGCACGCGTTGGCCGATGAGCGCCTGGAGCTCGTCGGCCGTCTCGCCGATGAGCACCGCGGCACGAACCCGCGCGGCGATGGCGTCCGCGAAGGCACCGTACTCGAGCCCCTTGTCCTTGCCGCCGGCGATGAGGACGATGGGCGAGTCGAATGCCTCGAGGGCGGCGATGGCGGCCACCGGGATGGTCGCCTGGGAATCGTTCACCCACCGCACGCCGTCCCGCTCGGCCACGGTCTCGAGCCGATGCGCAACGCCACCGAAACGGCGCGCCGCCTCCGCGATGTGCGGCGTCGGAGCGCCGGCGAGATGCGCTCCAATGGCCGCGGCAAGCACATCGGCGAGCAGGTGGCGGCCGGGAAGCCGCACCTCGGCGACGGGGAGGAGCCGCTCATCCCCCACCACCAGCCAGCCGTCCGCCGACAGCGACGCGGCGAGCCCGTCCGCCGGCTCGAGTCCGTACCAGGCGAGGCTCTCCGCCGGCAGCCGCCGCGCCAGCTCGCGGCACCCCGCGTCGTCGCGGTTCAGCACCACGCGCCCATGAGGAGCCGTCAGCTCGGCGAGCCGCGCCTTGACCGACCGGTAGGCCTCGACGCTGCCGTGGCGGTCGAGGTGGTCCTCGCCGATGTTCGTGTAGACCGCCACGTCGGCACCGCGGTCGATGGTCGGCAGCTGAAGCTCCGAGAGCTCGACCACCGCCCATGCGTCCGGCGCCAGCGTGGGCACGAGCTCGATGAGCGGCGTGCCGATGTTGCCCCCCAGCACGTGCGGGATCCCCGCCTCCGCCAGCATCGCCGCCAGCAGCGAGGAGGTCGTGGTCTTGCCCTTGGTTCCGGTGACGCCGACGACCCTGGCGCGCGTCAGCCGCAGGAAGAGACCGACCTCGCTGACGATCTCCGCTCCCCGCGCCTCGGCGGCGCCGAGCGCGTCGCGCAGCCACGCGTCAGTGGTCGGGAAGCGGGCCGACACCGACGGGCTGGTGACCAGCAGGTCGGCGGCCTCGATGAGCAGGCGTGCCTCGTCCTCGGGGGCGCCGAGCGCCAGTCGAACAGCGCGCCCCTCGAGGGCGTCGACGGGCTCGGCGAGATCGGCCGCCGATCGTCGGTCGTAGGCGGTGACAACGGCGCCGGCGTCCGCCAGGAATCGGCTGGCGGCAATCCCCGAGCGAGCCAGCCCCAGCACCAGCGCGTGCCGGCCGCGCAGGTCATCGACGGAGCGAATGGGGTGGGTGGGGGCCGTCATCATCGGTCCATCGGTCAGGCCAGCCCCGCGCTAGCCAGGAAGATGCTGAAGCCGAGCAGCCCCGCCAGAGCGGCGACGATCCAGAAGCGCAGCGTGATCTTCTCCTCGGCCCAGCCGATGAGCTCGAAATGATGCTGAAGCGGAGCCATGCGGAACACCCGGCGTCCCCGGAGCCGGAAGCTGGCCACCTGGAGCACCACGCTCATGATCACCGCGAAGAACACGAGGCCGACGATCGCGAGCAGCGGCAGCTGGCCGGTGATCGTGGCCACCACGGCGAGGGTCGCACCGAAGCTCAGCGCGCCGGAGTCGCCCATGATGATCTGCGCCGGGTGGACGTTGAACCACAGGAAGCCCATCAGCGCGCCGATCATCAGCGCGCAGAAGACCGCGAGGTTCGGCTGCCCCGCCTGGAGCGCCACGAGCAGGAACGCGACGAAGCTGAAGATCAGGACTCCGCCAGCCAGGCCGTCGAGCCCATCGGTCAGGTTCACCGCGTTGCTGGTGCCGACGATCACGAACGCGACGAACAGGATGAAGGCGGTCGCGCCGATGAAGATCGGCTCCCCGACGAAGGGGATGTTCAGCTCCGTCAGGCCGAAGTGGCGCTGGATGTAGAAAGCCGCCAGCAGCGCCACGATCGTCTGCCACACCAGCTTCCATCGGCCGCGGATGCCGATCCCGGTTCGCACGTTCACGAAGTCGTCGATGGCGCCCAGGGTGCCGACCCCCATGAGGGCCAGCATCGGCGTGAGGGTGGAGGTGTCCTCGATGCGCAATGCCATGGCCAGGAACAGCACGACCGCCACCACCAGCATGCCGCCCATCGTCGGCGTGCCCGCCTTGGCGAGATGGCCGGCCGGTCCGTCAGTACGAATGCGCTTGCCGAAGGCGAGGCGCTGGAGCAGGTTGATGTAGATCGGCGCGAGCACCACCATGCCGATGAAGGCCAGAAGCAGCGCGATCACGATTGCCCCGAGCGTCATGCCGGCCGCTCCACGGCAAGCAGCTCGACCGCGCGGTCGAGACCGATGCCGCGCGACGCCTTGAGGAGCACGATGTCCCCGGGCCCCGGCGCCACGTCGCGCTCGAGCAAGGCCGCGGCCTCGTCGGCGTCTTCCGCCATGGACACGCGCGAGTGACCCGCCGACCGAGCGGCGTCCGCCATCCAGCGGCCGCGCGGCCCGACGGCCACGATGGCATCGGCCACGGCGGCCGCCCGAACACCGACCTCGCGGTGCAGGCGCTCCTCGTCCGGCCCGAGCTCGAGCATGTCGCCGAGCACGGCGATCCGGCGACGGCCGGACGAGACCGGCGTCTCGTCCAGGAAGTCAAGTGCCGCGCCGACGCTCACCGGCGAGGCGTTGTACGTGTCGTCCACGAGCGTCGCGCCGGATGTCGCCTCGACGACGTGCATGCGGTGCGCCGCGTGGCTGCCGGCCGTCAGCGCCACCTCGACCTCGTCGAGCGGCACGCCGAAACGCTCGGCCACGGCGGCCGCGGCGAGCGCGTGCGGCACGAGGTGCCGGCCCGGCATGCCGCTGCGGACCCGCCGGCTGCCCCACGCGGCAATCAGCGTGAACTCGGTTCCGGCGAGCCCGCGCGAGACGATCTCCTCGGCGCGCACGTCGGCGCCCGTGCCGAGGCCAAAGGTCCGGACCGGCGCGGGGGTGACGTCGCGCATGGCGGCCACGGCCGGGTCGTCGATGTTGAGGACGGCGAGGCCGTCGGGCGGCAGCGCGGCCGGAAGCTCCGACTTGGCGAGCGCGATGCGTTCGATGCTGCCCGCGCGCTCGAGGTGCGCGGGATGGACCGCGAGCACCACCCCGACCTCGGGACGAGCGATCTCGGCCAGCCACGCGATCTCGCCGACGGTGTACATGCTCATCTCGAGGACCGCCGCCTCATGAGAGCGGTCGAGGCGCAGCAACGTCATCGGCAGCCCGGATTCCGAGTTGAGGTTCCCCTCGTTGCGCAGGGTGGCCAGCGTGCGCGACAGGACGTCCGCGGTGATCTCCTTGGCGATCGTCTTGCCCGTCGAGCCGGTGATGCCCACCACGCGGACGGCGTGCCGCGCGCGCCACCAGGCGGCAAGCTGCCCCAGCGCTCGCAACGGGTCCGCGACCCGGACGATGGCGGCATCGACGTCCGGCGGAACCTCCACGGGTCGCGAGACGAGCGCCGCGGCGGCGCCCGCGCGAAGCGCCTCGGCGACGAACCGATGCCCATCGGTGCGTTCGCCCTCGAGCGCGACGTAGCAGCTGCCCAGGGTGACGCGACGTGAGTCCACGGAGGCGCCGGTGATGCCGCTGACCGATGTGGGTCCCTGGAGCCGGCCGCCGACCGCGCTCAGCAGCTCGTCGAGGTGGATCGTGGGAGGCACTCGGACCACGCTGCGGAGTACGGACGAGTCTAGCAAGATCACGGCTGCGCGACCGGGTCGATGGGGCGGTCGGGGGGGATGGCGAGATAGTCGAGGATCTGCGGCATCAGTCGCGCGTAGACCGCCTCGGGCCGCTCGGCCATCTGGTACAGGCCCCACGTCGCCGGACGGTGGAGCAGGACGAGCGTCACGAGCTTCGTGTCCCCGGCGGGAAGGATCCCGACGAAGCTCGAGTCGATCCAGCCCTCGATGTACGTCCACCGCTCATAGGGCTGGCCGTCGGCGTCGATCTCGGTCACCGGCCCCGCGATCTGGGCCGTGCCCGTCTTGCCGGCCACGGTGTAGCCCGAGATGGCCGCACCGCCCGCGATTCCCTCATCGACCGCATTGGTGAGCAGGTCCAGCATGGTGGCGGCGGTCGTGGAGCGGAGGATGCGCTCGTCGGGCGGCCGGTCCGGCGGGTGATGGATGCCGTCCGCATCGGTCCAGCCGTCCACGACGTGCGGGGTAACGAGCATGCCCCCGTTGGCAAAGGCGGCGTACCCCGCGGTGAGTTGCACGGACGTCACGCTCAGCCCCTGGCCGAAGGCGTTCTGGGCGGCGGTGAGGTCTCCCGACGCGTTGGGGCCGTCCGGGTTCCAGATCACGCCGCTCGCCTCGCCGGCGAGCTCGATGCCGGTCGGCGTGCCGAAGCCGAACCGCCTGAAGGCCTCGTACAGCTCGGCGCGGCCCAGCGCCAGGCCGATCTTCGCGGCACCCACGTTGTTCGACAGCGCGAGGACGTCCGAGGCGGTGATCTCGCCATGGCCGTATCGATGGTCGTAGCGGTCGGCGTTCTGGATGCGGACGTCGGCGATGAGGAGGTTGTTGTCGTCGACGAACGTGTCGGTCATCGAGATCGCCTCCGCGTCGAGGGCGGCGGCGATGGTGAAGGCCTTCATCACCGATCCCGGCTCGTACTGCCGCGCGACTGCGGGATTGGCGAACAGCGCCCCCTCAGTTGTCGCGAACTGATTGGCGTCGTAGCCGGGGTAGCTCGCCATGCCGAGGATGGCGCCTGTCTCCGCGTTCATGATCAGGCCGGTCACCCCGACCGCGGCATTGGCCTGGAACGTCGTCCACATCTCCTGCTCGAGGAGGTTCTGCACCCCCGCGTCGATGGTCAGCCGCAGGTCCGCCCCGTCGACCGGCTCCTGGAGCAGGGTCGCCGAGTCGGCTATGCGCCGGCCGATGACGTCATGCTGGGCTGTCACCGTGCCGGCCAGCCCCGCGAGCAGCTCGTCCCGCGCCCCCTCGACCCCGTACTGGCCTCGACCGTCGACGTCGACGAAGCCGATGAGCTGCGCTGCAAGCGTGGTCCCCGCGGCGGCACCTCCGACCGGGTAGACGCGCTTCGTCTCCGGCAGCATGCCGACCCCGCGAAGGTCGAGGCCCGCCACCCGCTCCGCCATCTCCGGCGTCACGCGTCGGCGGAGCCACACGAAGCCCCGATCGCTCTCGAGCTTCGCGCGTACCTCCTCGACCGGAAGCCCCAACACGGTCGCCAGGGTGACGGCCGCCATTGCCGGATCGTCGAGCGTGGGCGGCGTCGCGAACACCGAGCTCAGCTCCACGGAGGTCGCCAGCAGCTCGCCGTTGCGGTCGGTGATCTCGCCGCGCTCGGCGGGAAGCTCATCGTGCTGCGCAAGCTGGTGGAGCGCCGCCGTGGACAGCCACGGTTGCTGCACGACCTGCCACCACACCAGCCGTGCGCCGATCCCCATCGCGGCGAGCGCCACGACGATGAGGAGGACCACTGCGCGGGCACGGCTGTCGGTCCTGGCGAGCATATGTCTCTCCGTGTTGGCGCCTCGTCGAGGCGCCGTTGTCAGTCGTCGATAGTTGACCAGGGCAGGGCGGTGGCAGGGCCGAGCACGAACTGCACGGCTCCCTCCTCGAGCGGCACGAGGCCCAGCTCACGCTGCGCCCGTTCGGTGATCACAGCGGGCGAGCGTGCGTGGCCGATGGCCGACACGAGCTGCTGCTGCACGGCGCGCTGCTCCGCCAGAGAGGCCTCCAGCGCGTCGATCTCGTATCCGGTGGCGGCGACGTGCGTCGACTGGCTCAGGTAGAAGAACGCCAGTCCGGCCGCAACGGCGATGGCCAGGAGCAATGGGCGAATGTCCCGCCGCGCGTCCGCACGACGCCTCCGCTGAGCCCGATGCGCGCTGCGCACCGGCTGCGGACGCGGCCGCGGGTGGCGCGCGCTGCGCCAATCGAGAAACCAGGGCTGTGCGGGCCGCGCGCCGACGATCGCCATCTGCTCGTTCGCCTCAGGCCGCTGTCGCGCCGCGACGCAGCGGCATGGCCATGGGCACCGCGACGTCCGCATCGCCATCGGTGACTTCAATCGCCGTCATCTCTTCGGTGAGGTGCTCCTCGCCTCCGGTGGTGGTGAAGGCGTGGAGCCGGCGCTCGCGCATGTCGCGCTGGCGCGCGGAGTACATCCGGCGCCGACTTGCCTGGTGGCGAGACCGTCCTCTGCTCATGACTGACCCTCCTCCTGCCTGGCCGTCAGGCCAGCTTCTGGGCGACGCGGAGCTTTGCGCTCCGCGC
>Ga0136619_10000150_pt1 | contig 24217 bp, 26 predicted proteins | sample AntDrymUQ3532106_2_FD_104807 | JGI IMG/M metagenome (GOLD analysis project Ga0136619, IMG submission 104807) | Polar desert sand microbial communities from Dry Valleys, Antarctica - metaG UQ353 (21.06) | ecosystem: Environmental > Terrestrial > Soil > Desert | place: Antarctica: Dry Valley...
CTACGATCGAGAACGTGACGACCAACCGCGATGAACTCCTTCGCCTGGTTGGGGCCATGCCTGACGACCAGGTTGCTGAGCTACTCGCGAGAGTCCGCTCGCTTACAGCAGATAAGCCGAAGGGATCCTGGCCGCCGAAGTTCGTTGGGATGCTCAAGGGCGGCCCCGCCGATGGGTCGACCGCAGTCAACCGAGACGGCGTATCCTGAGCCCATGGTCAACCCCGCACTTCAGTCAGCCATCGAGGCCATGAGCCTCGATGAGCGATTGGAGTTGGTCGAGTACATCGAGAACACCGTCGATCAGTCCCAGATCGAGGTGACCGAGGAGCAGAAGTCGCTGATCCGGTCCCGTGCCGCCGAGCTTCAGGCCGACCCTTCGATCGGGCTGACCTGGGACGAGCTCAAAGCGCGGGTTGCTGCGCGTCGGGCGTGACGCGCCGGGCACTCGTCTTCCACCCTGGGGTTGAAGACGATCTTGCGGCCGTTCTCGACTACTACGAGACGTTTGACCCGGCGCTGCCGGGTCGCTTCGAAGCCAGGCTGGACGAACAGATCGAGCGCATCGAACTGTTACCCGAGTCCGGGGCCATCCTGTTTGGGTCCTACCGTCGAGTTCTGCTCAAGAGGTTCCCGTTCATGGCGGTCTACCTCGTTGGCGACGACCGGATCGACGTACTCGCCTTGGTGAACGTCCGGCGCGACCCCGCGTCGATCGAGGAGACGGTCTCCGGGCGGGCCGATGGCTAGCGAGCGGTCCGCAAATAGTCCGCAAGAAGTCACGCCGAGACCGACTCCGCCCAACGACGCTCAACAACCGCGACGATACGTTTGTGCAGGTCAGAGCCACTTTTCAACGGCAACCGGCGGAATCCAGAAGCAGCCGAAAGACGGCGTTTTCGTTCCGCTTCAACGTCTGAAACAGGCCGACTGCGCCTTCATCGTCCAGGCTGCAGAATGCGCCGCGTGAGGCACGGGGGGAGGGGATGACAGCAGAGAGCGCGGCCGCAGCGAGGAGACGGAAGTGACCGAGCAGTCGAGCCAAGCGCCGTTCACCAGCCCGACGCCCGAGACGGGATACGCACTGGTGAACGGCCTACAGGTGTATTACGAGATCCACGGCTCGGGTGGGACGCCGCTGCTCCTGCTGCACGGCGGGCTGTTCAACATCGACCTGCAGTTCGGGAACGTCCTGCCTGCCCTGGCGCAGACGCGGCAGGTCATCGCCGTGGACTTCCAGGGACACGGACGGACGGGCGACATCGACCGCCCTCTGACCAGCGCCTACCTGGCGTCTGACGTCGTGGGGTTGCTCCAGCACCTGGGTGCCCCGCAGGTCGACGTGTTCGGCTTCAGCGTGGGTGGCGGGGTGGCGCTGTACCTGGCGATCAAGCACCCGGGACTGCTCCGTAAGCTGATCGTGTCGTCCGCGTCGTTCCACCCAAACGGTGACCGGTCCGAGAACGCGGAGGCGGTCGGCGAACTGACGGTCGACATGATCGCCGGCACCCCGATGGAGCAGGACTACCTGGCCAAGTCGCCCAACCCCCACCAGCTGCAGGATTTGCTCCACAAGCTGGGGACGTTCGACGAGGGCTTCACCGGCTGGTCTGACGCCGAGATCAAGGGGATCGCCGCTCCCACGTTGATCACCGTGGGTGACTGCGACATGGTCACCCTGGAGCATGCCGTCCGCTTTCTCCGGCTGCGCGGTGGCGACGTCAACGGCGACTTCGTCGGTGTCCCGGCCTCGCAGCTGGCGGTGTTCCCCGGAACGACGCACTTCTTCGGGTTGAGCCGCACCGCGCTGGTTCTGGACGTCGTGACCACCTTCCTCGACGCACCAGAAGCTGCCTCCTGACCGAACAGATCACATCCCGCGAGCCCGTCGGGGTGCGGCAATCCGCGTCAACCCAATGGGGACGTTCAGACGTTGAACCAGGGGGCGTTCAGACGTTGAACCAGCGAAAATGCGGCCTTCCCGCTGGTCGGGAGACCCGGGCCGCGGTTCCTCTTCAACGTCTGACCCGCCATTCGCTGCGGTAGGCCGTCGCCACGGCGGCTGCCAGGGCGAATGCGGCCGCGCTGATGGCGAGCGCTTGCCACAGCGACGGATCGGCGCGATCAAGCCCGTCAACCGCGACGAGGACGGTGACGAGGTAGACCGCGACCGCCACGTGCCACAGCACGGTGCCGATCACGAAACCGCGCGCGATCTTGCCGTGGCGACGCCAGGCGAGTACGACGGCAGTCACTGCCAGTAAGACGATGACGACCGGCAGCAGCTCAGCCCCCGCCATGAGGCTGCTGGAATCACCGGGTGGCGTGACGATGCCGAGGGAGATCAGCACCTCGTCGCCAAAGGTGACCAGCAATGCCAGCACTTCCACCGCCAAGACGGCGGCGACCAGGTAGCGCTTGCCCACCATCGCTCCTCTGCGTTCGTCTGAGGGTCAGACGCCGCCGTGGCGCCAACAGTTCCTTCCCCGACGCGGATGCGCCGGCGTCGTCACTGCGGGGCGCGTAGCCCCCATACCTGCACCCTGGCACCGGTGCAGTCGTTCTCCACGTAGTCCATGCCCGCGCTCTCGGCGATCTGGCGGGCCTCGGGTGAGCTGATGCCGAGCTGCAGCCACAACGCCGGCGCGCCGATATCAACGGCTTGTCGCGCGACGCCGGCGCACTCCGCGCCGGGTCGGAACACGTCTACCAGGTCGACCGGCTGGCCGATGTCGGCCAGGGTCGGGTAGGCCGGCTCGCCGAGGATCTGCGAGGCGGTGCGATGCACCGGGATGACGCGGTAGCCGGCGGCTTGCAGGATCGCGGGGATCCGGTGGGCCGCCTTGTGCGGCTGCGTCGAGCAACCAACCACGGCGATGGTACGCACACTTTCCAGCAGCTCGCGAGGGGTCCGGCTCACGCCAGCCGGCGCTCGGGACGCCCGGACTGCGGCGCGAAGTCGTAGGGGTAACCCTGTTCGACGGCGCTGACCTGGTCGAGGCGCTGCAGGTCCTGGTCGGTCAGTTCCAGCGCCGCCGCGGCCAGGCTGGGCTCGAGCTGCTCGGCACGGGTTGCCCCGATGATGGGGATGACGTCGGGGCGGGCCAGCAACCAGGCAATGGCGACGGTGGCGGGCTCGGCGTCGTGGGCGCCGGCGACCTCACGCACGACGTCCAGGGTCTGCCATCCCTGCTCGGACATGCCGTCCAGCCACTGGGCGAAGCGGCCCTTGCCCTCACCGGACTGGCCGCGCTCGTACTTGCCGGCCAGAAAGCCCGCGGCCAGTGGAGACCAGGCGAGGACGGAAAGGCTGTTGGCGCGGGAGGCCGGCAGCGTCTCCAGCTCGATCTTGCGCTCGACCAGCGAGTACTGCGGCTGCAGGCTGACGAAGCGGTCGTAGCCGGCCATTTCCTGCATGCGCACCGCACGCTCGAGCTGCCAGCCGGTGAAGTTGGAAATGCCGACGTGCAGTACCTTGCCGGACCGCACCAGGTCCTCCAGGGTCGACAGCGTCTCCTCGAGCGGGGTGGTGTCGTCGAAGCGGTGAAGCTGGTACAGATCGATGTAGTCGGTCCCGAGGCGGTCCAGGCTCGCCTCGACGGCCTGCAGCAGGTGCCGGCGGGAGGCCGAACGGTCGTTGGGGCCGTCGCCCTTGGCGCCGTAGGCCTTGGTGGCGATCACCACGTCGTCGCGGTCGTCGCCGAGGATCTTGCCGAGCAGCTGCTCGCTGCGGCCGTCGGTGTAGACGTCGGCGGTGTCGAAGAACGTCCCGCCAGCTTCGCGGAACCGCTCCACGATCGCCCGCGAACCGTCGAGGTCGGCGGCGTCGCCGAAGGTCATCGTGCCAAGGCACAGGCGGCTGACGACGAGGCCCGTGGGGCCGAGATAGGTCTGCGGCAACAAGTCCATGACGCCGAGGCTAGCGCGCAAGCAGCGCCCGGCGGCGCGTGGCGGCCGCAGAAGCGCCTGCGCTATCCTGCGCGCCCGAGGGCGGTTAGCTCAGTTGGGAGAGCGCTTGCTCGACAAGCAAGAGGTCACTGGTTCGAGCCCAGTACCGCCCACCACACAATCACAGGAATGACGAGCCCCGGCGAGCGCGGGGTGACCGTGCCGGTCTGGATCTGTGCGACCTGCGGCAACCACTACCCGGAGGCCGCGACAGCGCCCGCCGTCTGTGTGATCTGCGCAGACGAACGCCAATGGGTGCCGCCGAGCGGGCAGCGATGGACGACATTCGAGGAGTTGAGTGCGGGAGGGCATCGCAGCGACATTCGCGAGGTGGAACCGAACCTGACCGGGATCGGGGTGGACCCGCCGGTCGGTATCGGCCAGCGGGCGCTGCTGATCCGTACGCCGCAGGGCAACCTCCTGTGGGATCCGCCCGGCTTCCTCGACGAGCAAGCCCTCGCACAGGTCAGGGACATGGGCGGGTTGCGCGCGGTCAGCGCCAGCCACCCCCACTTCTACGGCGCGATCACGCAGTGGAGCCAGGCGTTCGCCGCCGAGATCCTGCTGCCCGAGGCTGACGCCGCCTGGCTCACCCGCCCGGATCCGGCCGTTCGGACCTGGTCAGGTTCCCTGCGGGTACTGCCCGGCGTCACCCTGGTCCAGTGCGGTGGGCACTTCCCCGGCAGCGCCGTCGTGCACTGGGCCGATGGGGCCGGGGGCTGCGGTGCGCTGTTGAGCGGCGACACCATCTTCGTGACCCCTGGCGAGGACCGTGTCACCTTCGTTTGGAGTGCGCCGAACCGGCTGCCACTGAGCGAGCGTTCCGTCCGCGGCGTCGTCGACGCGGTACGGCCCTACCGGTTCGATCGCATCTACGGTGGCTGGTGGGAGCCTGTCCTGCGTCAGGACGCACAGCGGATTGTGACGAGCTCGGCACAGCGGTACAGCCAGTTTCTGCGCGGCGAGGCGGCGATGGAATGATGCCGGCGGCAGCCCACCCGGTCCCGCCAGCACACAGTCACCAGGCGTAGGCCTCGGGAGCCTGGTCGCCCGGACCGGGGAACAACTCGTCCAGCCGCGCCAGCGCCTTGTCGTCGAGGGTGATCTCCAGCGCCCGCTGCGCACCTTCCAGCTGCTGCAGCGTCCGCGGCCCGATGATCGGCGCGGTGACGACGGGCTGGTGCAGCAGCCAGGCCAGGCCGACGTCGGACGGCTGCTCGCTCAGCTCGTCGCAGAACGCCTCGTAGGCCTCGACGTCCGCGCGCCGCTCCGCCAGCCGCTCCTGCATCCGGTCGGACGCTGACCGCCCCTCTCGCTGTTTGCGCAGGATGCCGCCCAGCAGTCCTCCACCCAGCGGTGACCAGGGAATCAGGCCGAGGCCATAGGCCCGGCAAGCCGGTGCGACTTCCAGCTCGACGCTGCGCTCGGACAGGTTGTACAGGGACTGCTCGCTGACCAGTCCGACGAAATGACGGGCCTTGGCCGCCTCCTGTGCCTGCGCGATGTTCCACCCGGCGAAGTTCGACGAGCCGACGTAGACGATCTTGCCCTGGGCAACGAGCACCTCCATCGCCTGCCAAATCTCCTCCCACGGGGTGTTCCGGTCGATGTGGTGCATCTGGTACAGGTCGATGTGGTCGGTCTGGAGGCGCTTGAGCGACGCGTCACAGGCGCGCCGGATGTTCAGTGCCGACAGGTGGGTGTCGTTGGGCCAGTCGCTCATCGAGCCATACAGCTTGGTCGCCAGCACCGTCTTGTCCCGCCGGCCACCGCCCTTTGCGAACCAGCGCCCGACGATCTGCTCGGTGATGCCCTCGCCCTGCTTCCAGCCGTAGACGTTGGCGGTGTCGAAGAAGTTGATCCCGCGCTCGTGGGCGGTGTCCATGATGGCGTGGGAGTCGTTCTCCGAGGTCTCCGGGCCGAAGTTCATGGTGCCGAGGCACAGGCGGCTGACGGATAGGCCGGTGCGGCCCAGGTGCGTGTACTCCATGGCGTTCTCCTCACATGTGAAAGATCGAGCCAGCCGAGGCTGGTCGCGACCGCGCGAAAGGGGCTCGGCTCCAAGGCCGAGCCCCTCCCCGTGGTGGTCTAGGAGGTGGTGGTCTAGGAGGTGGCGCTCTGCGCGTCGTTGAGCAGGTTTTGGAACTGTTGCTGGATCTGCGGGTTGTTGGCCAGCGACAGGCCACCGACGATGGCCGCGATGGCTAGCAGCAGCGCGAGCACGCCCATGATCAGCCCGCTTACGGCGAGGCCCTTGTGCAGGCCGCCGAGCGTCTTGGCCTTGCCGATGCCGACGAACCCGAAGATGGCGGCGATCAGGCCGAACAGCAGGGCGGCCGGACCCGTGAAGATCAGAAAGAAGAAGGTCAGCGCCATGAAGCCGAGGACGAACGCCGCGATGGCGCTACCGTTGCCGTCGGTCTGCACGGGGGCCGGCGCGTACTCGCGGTCGGTGGCGGCCCGGCCGTTGGTCGCTTCAGTCTCGCGACGAGACATGCAATACCTCCAGATTGTTCGGGGATGCCCCTCTACCCGTCGCACACTCTCGCAATCCTCACCTCACTCACGCAAAATCGGCGAGAGGCGTTAGGCCATGCCGAGGCGTGGGCACATGGTCATCCCACACATCAGGAGGGTTACATGGATACCGAAGAGATCTCGCAGGTCCGCGGGGCGAAGGTCATCGACCTCAACGGCGACAAGATCGGCAAGGTCGAGGAGATCTACCTGGACAAGGAGACCGACAAGCCCGAGTGGGCGCTGGTCAACACAGGGATGTTCGGCAGTCACTCGACCTTCATTCCGCTGCAGGGCTCCAGCCGCCAGGGCGACGACCTGCAGGTGTCGTTCGACAAGGAGCAGGTCAAAGACGCCCCAGGCGTGGACGCCGGCAAGGAGCTCAGCCAGTCCGAGGAGGCCGAGCTGTACCGCCATTACGGCCTGGACTACAGCGAGGCAAGCTCCGACAGCGGACTGCCGGAGGGCGGCACCGGCACCGGGGTCACAGACACCACAGGCACCGACGCCACCACGGGCGAGGTGCAGGACCGCTCCATGTCGGACATGAACGCCGACGCCGGCTACGGCGACCGCCCGCTGGGGACGGCCGAGGTCGACCAGGGCGACACGTCCGGCACGACCGACACCGGCCACGACACCAGCGGCCCATCGACCGACGACGCGATGACGCGCTCTGAGGAGGAGCTGCGCGTCGGGACTCGCGAGCAGGAAACCGGCAAGGTCCGCCTGCGCAAGCACGTCGTAACCGAGAACGTGACCCAGACCGTGCCGGTACAGCGCGAAGAGGTCCACATCGAGCGCGAGCCGATCACCGACGCCAACGTTGGCGACGCCACCTCGGGACCAGCCATCTCCGACGAAGAGCACGAGATGACGCTGTCCGAAGAGGTCCCCGTCGTGGACAAGCAGGCCGTTCCCAAGGAGCGGATCCGCCTCGACAAGGACGTCACCACCGATGAGACCCAGGTCTCCGAGGACGTCCGCCGCGAGGAGATTGACGTCGACGACGACTCTCGGCGCTGAGCGACACCGATCCGCCGCAGGCCCGCCATCTGCAACTGGATGGCGGGCCTCGGTGTGCCGGTCGGCGCGGTTGACACGCCCGTCGCACCACGCGACAGTTATCCGCGACCGACGGCCGACCGACGGCCGCGCAGCGGCCGCAGTCAGGCATGACTAGCATGCATGCGGTAGTAGACGTCGCGATGCCTCCCCCAGACCCAGGCGGGTTACGCGACACCGGGCAATGAGCCAGGAGGCATCGGGCATGTCAGACCGCTGGGCGTACTGCGCGACCTGTGTCCGCTGGTTCTACGGTGATGCTGTCGCCGGTGACGCCACACTCCCGCTGTGTCCCGTCTGCTCCACGGAAGCGGCGACGGTCGAGGAACGATCGACCGACCAGGAGCACTCGGCCAATCCGGCGTGATGTTGTGCTAGCGGGTCATGCCGGCCCGTCTGGCTGGTGCTGGACGCAGTAGCGGGTCGCGGGGACGGCTTCGAGGCGCTCGTCGGGGATCGGCTTGCCATCGACTTTGCAGAGCCCGTACGTCCCCTCGTCGATGCGTTGCAACGCCGCATCGACCTCGGCAAGGCTGATCTCCACCGAGTCACCGATCGCCTGATCCTTGCTCCGCTCGAACGTGTCGCTGGCCGCATCGGCCGGATGCTGATCGTAGTTGGCCAGTTCGGCGACCGATTCATTCTGTGCCGCAACATTGGCCTCGACGGCCTCCAGGGTTGAGCGCAAGCGCTCGCGCTCCTCAGTCAGCAGCGCGCGGGCCTTGTCGGCGTCCATCAGTGGTGCTCCTCCTGATCGTGGTGGACGGGACGCGCGCTGCGCGCCAGCTCCTCGGGTGACAACTCCGGCAGGGAAGGTGTCGCTGCATCCGCCTCTTCCTCGCTCAACGGGCCAGCGTCCGCCGGCGCTACGTCAGCAGCCGGATGGTCGAGCGCGCCCCGCTCCTCACCGGCGCTGGGGACCATCACCGGCTCGTCTGGTGGCTCCCAGGCCACATTCTCGTCTAGCGACTCCTGCACATCGGTGACGATCTCGCCACCCATCTCGCCGGTTGCCATCTCGGTCGCTCGCTGCGGGTCATCCGGGCTGGCGGAGTCCCCCACCGCGGGTTGCTCGGCGTCGGCGCTACCGGCGGCTTCGCGCAGGTTGGGGTCGACCCACAGCAGGTTGCGGACGACGTCGGCGTACTCCTCGACGACCAGGCCTGCCGCCGACGCCTCCTCGGCAGTGGCGACCGCTCCACGCAGCACCACGCTACCGTCGTCGTCGTCGTCGAGGTCGAGGTCGATGCGACTGGCGTCCACGGCGGTCGCTTCATCCAGCGCGGCACGGATGACGTCAAGATCTTCAGTGGCCATGCGCCCGACGTACCCGCTTGGGGGGTTCCGTGCACCCGGTCGACGAGATCTCGTTGTCGCTCAGCGGCTCCGTGAGCAAGGCGCCAGTTTCCAAGACGTCCGCGCCTGCCTGCGCTACCTGCGGTCGCGTGACCTAATCGAAGCCTCGGCGCGGCACTCCCGTGATAGAAGGAACGCGAATCCCCACCCGGCAACATCCGTGACTAGGCTGACCTGGCAATGCTGCGCGAACCGGTCATCGAGCATCGGGTGAGTGTGGTCAACGTGCGCGTCCGCATGGTGCGCTGACGGTACGTCTGGACTGAGACGCGGGTACCACCAAGTCAACCGGCTTGCTTCCCTCCCTGCGGAACAACTCAGAGGTCTAGACCACGACGGTAGTCAGCCAGTGGACACCGGCAACGGAGCCGCCAGCGGGCAAGATGCACACCCTTATTGAACTTCGCGGACCGGGGACGGCGGGAGGCGCGGAGCATCTTGCCGGGAGGGGCATAAGACCGCGAGGCTGTATCGATTGGCCTCTTGTGGTGGTGGGTGGGACGGTGAACTTGCCAGGGTGTCAGCGCGGTGGGCGCCGGCACCAGGTCGGGTGGGGGTGACCAGATGTCGGGTCGTCGGTGGCTTGTAATCGGGATGTGGCGTTGTGGTCGATGCTGCCGGGGTCGGCTGCGCTGGCCAGGCACGGTGGCAACTGGCATGTGGTGGGGCGGGCCAGCGTCGCCAGCGACGGCGGCGAAACGAACGAGGGCTTCAGCGGGGCGCCGGCGGTCAGTGGCGACGGCAGCATCGTCGCCTTCACTTCCGAGGCAGACAGTCTGGTGCCGGGCGACAGCAACGAAAGCGAGGATGTGTTCGTCCACAACCGGGTGACCGGCCGCACTCGGCGGGTCAGCGTCGCCAGCGACGGCAGCCAAGCCAGCGGCGGGAACAGCTCGTCGGCAGCGGTCAGCGGCGACGGCCGCATCGTCGCCTTCTGGTCCGCTGCGGACAATCTCGTGCCCCGCGACAGCAACGGCATCGTCGATGTGTTCGTCCACAACCGGGCGACCGGACGCACCGGGCGGGTCAGCGTCGCCCGCGACGGCAGCCAAGCCGCCGGCCCGAGCCTCGGGCCCGCACTCAGCGGCGACGGCCGCACCGTCGCCTTCCAGGACACGGCGAACCTCTGGTGCCCGGCGACAGCAACGGCAACTACGACGTGTTCGTCGCGAAGCGGACGTCGCCACCGGGCTGCACGATCACCGGCTCCGCAGGCGACGACCTGCTGATCGGCACCGCCGGTGACGACGTGCTTGCGGGATGGGCGGCCACGACCGGCTGTTGGGCCGCCGCGGCGACGACCGGCTGCGCGGCGGGCTCGGCCCTGACCGGCTGCGTGGCGGGCGGGGCGACGACCGGCTGTTCGGCGGACCGGGCGACGACCGGCTGTTCGGCGGGCCCGGCGACGACCTGCTGCGCGGGCGACCCGTCTAGCACCGGGTGTTCGACAGGCCGGCAACGACCGGCTGTGAGGCAGCCTCGGCGAGGACCTCCTGAGGGGCGACCTCGGCGACGATGCCCACGACGGCCGGTCCTGGGGGGGTGGTTACCTGTAACGATGCCGCCGCAGCGACACCTGTGGCCTGCGGCGGCTGTTGACCGTGCCCTGACCCTCGCCGCCGACCATCTGCCCCAACCGTTGAGGATGGCGTTGCGGATAGCGGCGGTGTATCCACGAAATCTCGAACGCTCCGTGAGCCGCGCACCTCCCCGACGACGATGTAGAGATGCCGGCGACCAGCTCCTCCGGGCTCGGCTGCAACGAACGCCGCGCGCTCGCCGACAGCGCCGACAGCGCCGCCATCGCGGGTGTGGCGGCACTGGACGAAGCCGCGTTCCGCAACCCCGGCAGCGTCCGACTAAACCCCGCAGCCGCCGAGTCCCTGGCGGCCCGCAGCGCACGGGGTTAGTCCACCCCATTTGGGGGGTATTCCTTTCCCACCAGTCGACCCTGACCCTGTCGGCGCATTCCGCTCTTATTCAAGAGGAGGCCTGCGTGACATCAAAGGGTGCAACCCCCCGGCGTCGTGTCGAACGTGCGATGGCATTGGACGGCGGCAAGCCGCTCGACCAGTACGCCAGCGACCGGCACTGCGCGCGGCCGCAATGCTCGGCGCGACTGTCTCGCTACAACCCCAACCTCACCTGCGCCGCGCACGGAGGCTGGGCGGAGAGTTCGCAGCCACGTCGGCGCAACCGCCGCGCTCCGGTCGCGGAGTAGCCGGCGGGACCGGTTAGTCCGTGAACACTGGCGTTCCCCCAGTCGGGTGGCCGGGCCATCCCCCGAGGACTCGTATCGGCTGGCGAAATCGTTTAGGGTCGAACGGTGCGGCAGCCGGCGTGGATAGTCAGGCCGTCGGCTGCCGCCGCCAATAATTGCCGCATGAGCATCGACACTGATGTCGCCATCGTCGGTGGCGGCCCCGCCGGTTTGAGTGCGGCCACGTGGCTCGCTCGCCACCGGCGCTCCGCTGTCGTGGTGGACAGCAGCGAGTACCGCAACCGCTGGGTCGACTCCAGCCACGGTTACCTGGGCAACGATCCCACCTCGCCGGACGAATTGCGCGCCGCGGCCCATCGGGACCTCGCTCGCTACGACTCAGTGCGCGTCGTCGCTGACCGGGTAACGACGGTAACCGCCGACGGTGACGCCTTCACCGTGCAGCTCCAGCAAGCCGGTCGGATGACGTTCAGCCGCCTGATCCTGGCCACGGGGGTCGCCGACCAGTTTCCGTCGGTGTCCCGGTTCTTCGACCATTACGGGAGGTCGGTCTTTCACTGCCCCAGCTGTGATGGCTACGAGACACGGGGCGAGCCAGTGGTCGTGATTGGCTGGAGTCCGGACATCGCCGGCTTCGCCGCAGGGCTGCTGGAGTGGGCGTCGTCGGTGACCGTCGTCACTGACGGGCGCCGCTTCGAGGGCGATTCGCGTCATCGCCGACACCTCGGCGACCTGGGCGTGGCGGTGCTCACCGACGAAGTCGTCGAGTTGTGCGGCGAACGGGGCGCGTTACAGGCGGTCCGGCTGCGCGACGGCGGGCTGCTGGACTGCTCCTTCGCCTTCTTCTCGATCGCGCACCGGCCGCGCAACCAACTGGCGCTGGACCTCGGCTGCGAGGTGGTCGACGAGGGCTGCATCGTCGTCGACGACGAGGGGCGGACCAGCGTGCCGGGTGTGTACGCCGCCGGTGACGTGACCCCCGGCCTGCAGTACGTGCAGGTCGCTGCTGCCGACGGCGCTCGTGCGGGTACCGCGTGCGCGCTGTCGCTGCGCGACGAGGCGCTGGGCTAGGGGCTACGGAACGGCCCTTCATGCACGCGCAGCTCGAAGCTGCCCTGATTCGAACGCAGGGAGAGGACCGGCTCGCCGGCTGGCAACTCCGCCTTGGTCACCGCACGGGTCAGCGGCCGGCGGTCCAGTGTCGCCAGGACGTAGTCGCTGTCGTCGGCGGCCACCGGCGTCACCGGGGTCGGCTGCACCACCCGCAGGTGCCGCCACTGCCGGTCGTACAGCCACGGCCCAATCCCGGATAGGCGGTGGACCACGACGGTCGCGGGTGCGTCAAGCCGCGCGTCGAGCCGGTCGAGGGCACCCACGGCATCAGCGGCGAACTGCCGCCACTCCCCCGTCCGCCCGATACCGGGGGCCATGCCGTACAAGGGCGTTGTCAGGGTTGCGGTGATACCGCTCGCGGCCACGACGACGCCGACCATGGCGCCCGCGACCGTCATCAGCGGCGACCTGGCCAGCGGCAGCAGCGCCGCTGTGCCGGCGACCACCAGCAGCGTGGCCGTGGCACCGCCAAGGGCCTCGTACCACAGCTCGTTGCCGACAGCGGTGACCAGGACGAAGCCGCCTGCCATCAGCATGCAAGCGGCCGCCAACGGCCCGCGGGCGGCGGGGTCACGCCGGCGAGCCGCCCACAGCGCTCCGGCGGTCGCCGCCACCAACAGCAAGGCGCGGGTCCACGGCAGCGACGGCGGGCGGCCGGCCTTGCGCTGCAGCTGGAATGCCAGATGCTGGGCCGCCAACTCGGCGTGTCCGGCGAACCATGCCGTCTCGGCGGCCCAGGCGACCGCCACCGCGGCCAGCAGGATCAAGTCCCAGCGTCCGCGCTGACCGTTGCGGAACCGGGCCGCGCAGACGGCGACCGCTGCCAGCACGACCGCGCCGACCGGATGCACCAGCGGCGCCAACGCCGCCACTGCCAGGGCGGCCACCCATCGCCGGCGGCCGACCAGCAGCAACGCGACGCCCGCCAGAGCCAGGACCGGTGCCTCCATGCGGGCCACGTTGCTCAGCAGCACCACGCGCGGGGTTAGCAGCCACGCTGCCGCGGCGGCGCCGACCCATACCACGGCGCCTCGGGCGCTAGCAACTGCGACCAGCAGGCAAGCTGCGAATGCCACGGCCGCCAGCAGGCTGAACGCCCGCACGACCGTCACCGAGCCGGCGATGGGCGCCACCAGCACCGAGTAGCCGTCTGGCATCCAGAAGATACCGCGGGGCGCGGCGATCTGCGGGGCGGCCAGGGTGCCCCGGGCGATGACGCTGCGGGCCGGCGCCAGAAAGTGAGCCTCGTCGACCCACGGCAGCGGGAAGCCAAAGCCCGCCCACCAGTGCAGCACGGCCGCGGCCGCGGCGCCGGCGACCAGCAGGCCGAAAGCGGCGGCGCGTCGTCGGGTGTGCACGCGCGCATCCTGCCCGACGCGGACAGGACCCCACAGGGTCCCGCGACTTTGTCGCGCGTGCGTTGACCAAGTCGCGGGACCAGCGCCGGTGAGGGCGCCGGTACACTGGCTGCATTCCCCCGTACAACGGAGCACTTTCCGCATGCCTACCCGTACCGATCTGCGCAACGTGGCGATCGTCGCCCACGTCGACCACGGCAAGACCACGCTGGTCGACGCCATGCTGTGGCAGACCGGCGCCTTCCGGGCCAACCAGGACGTCAACGTCCGGGTGTTGGACTCGATGGACCTGGAGCGTGAGAAGGGCATCACGATCCTGGCCAAGAACACCGCCGTGCGCTACGGCGACGTCAAGATCAACATCATCGACACACCCGGCCACGCCGACTTCGGCGGCGAGGTGGAGCGGGGCCTGACCATGGTCGACGGCGTCCTGCTGCTCGTCGACGCCAGCGAGGGCCCGCTGCCACAGACCCGCTTCGTGCTGCGCAAGGCCTTGGAGGCCAAGCTCCCCATCATCTTGGTGATCAACAAAGTCGATCGCCCCGACGCGCGGATCGCCGAGGTCGTCGACGAGGTCTACGAGCTGTTCTTGGACCTCGACGCCACCGAGGAGCAGATCGATTTCCCCATCGTCTACGCCAACGCCCGGGCCGGCGTCGCCGCCACCGAGGTGGACCCCGCCCAGGTGGCGGACGGCATGCGCGACGGTGATCTGCAACCCTTGTTCGCCACGCTGCTGGCACACATTCCCGCCCCCACCTACGACGAGGGGCATCCGCTGCAGGCCCTGGTGACCAACCTCGACGCGTCGCCCTACCTCGGGCGCTTGGCCCTGGCCCGCATCCACCACGGGTGGCTGCACCGCGGCAGGCCGGTCGCCTGGTGCCGGGTGGACGGCACCGTCGAGCGGGTCAAGGTCACGCAGCTGTCGGTCACCGAGGACGTGCGCAGGGTCGATGTCGACGAGGCCGGCCCCGGCGAGATCATCGCCATCGCGGGTCTGGACGATGTGACCATCGGCGAGACCCTGTCGGATCCGGCAGACCCCCGGCCACTGCCCGTCATGCACGTCGACGAGCCGAGTCTGGGCATGACGATCGGCATCAACACCTCGCCGCTGGCCGGGACGGATGGCAACAAGCTGACGGCCCGCCTGCTGCGCGCGCGGCTGGACGCCGAGCTCATCGGTAACGTGTCGGTGCGGGTGCTTGACACCGAACGCCCCGACACCTGGGAGGTCCAGGGGCGCGGCGAGCTGCAACTGGCGGTGCTCGTCGAGATGATGCGCCGTGAGGGCTTCGAGCTGACGGTCGGCAAGCCGCAGGTGGTCACCCGCGAGGTGGACGGCACGGTCCACGAGCCGGTGGAGCGCCTGGCCATCGACACCCCCGAGGAGTACGTCGGGGTGGTCACCCAGCTGCTCGGGCTGCGTAAGGGCCGCCTGGAGCAGATGGTCAACCACGGTGCCGGCTGGGCGCGGATGGAATACCTGGTGCCGGCCCGCGCCCTGATCGGCTTTCGTACCGAGTTCCTCACCGAGACGCGGGGCACCGGCATCCTGCACCACGTCTTCGACCGCTACGAGCCGTGGCACGGCGAGCTGCGCACGCGGCCCAGCGGCAGCCTGGTGGCCGATCGCACGGGTCCGACGACCGCCTACGCCCTGTTCAACCTGCAGGAGCGCGGCACGCTGTTCATCGGCCCGGGTATCGGGGTGTACGAGGGGATGATCGTCGGGGAGAACGCCCGCGGCGAGGACATGGACGTCAACCCCACCAAGGAAAAGAAGCTGACCAACGTGCGGTCATCGACCGGCGATGAGCTCGTGCGGCTCATCCCGCCGCGGGCGCTGTCATTGGAGCAGGCCCTTGAGTTCATCCGGGTCGACGAGTGCGCCGAGGTGACCCCGGACCACGTGCGGCTGCGCAAAGTCATCCTGGACGGACCCAGCCGCCGCCGTGCCGCCAGCCACGCCAAGGCTGCAACCGCCTGATCCTCGGAGTTGGTCGTGCACCTGCAGGAAGTCCCCGTCGGCGTCTCCGATCTCGAGCGCTTCACACCGCTGATCGCAGCGGATCGCAGCGAGGCGCTACGCGCGCTCATCGCCACGAGCCGCGACACCTTCGCGGGGCGCACCGTGTGGAACGTCAACTCGACCGCCACCGGAGGGGGAGTCGCCGAGATGCTGGCGGCGCTGTTGCCCTACGCCCGTGGGGCAGGTGTCGATACACGCTGGCTGGTCATCAAAGGTGATACCAGCTTCTACGCGATCACCAAGCGCTTGCACAACGGGCTGCACGGCGTGGACACCGGGGCGCTTGGCGACGCCGAGCGGGCACACTACGCCGAGGTCGCCGACGCCAACGCCGAGGAACTGTTGGCTCAGATCCGCCCGGGTGACGTGGTGCTGCTACACGACCCGCAGACCGCCGGCATGGTCGCTGCCGCCCGCTCCGCCGGCGCCAAGGTGGTGTGGCGCTGCCACATCGGCGTGGACCACCCCAACGACGTGGTCGCCGCGACCTGGGACTTCTTGCAACCGTTCCTGATCGCTGCTGACGCGTTCGTGTTCAGCCGCGTCGCCCACGTGCCAGCGTGGGCCCCCGGTGACGCCGTGCACATCATCCCCCCGTCCATCGACCCCTTCGCCGTCAAGAACGCCGAAATGTCCCCCGAGGCCGTCCGCGCCATCATCGCCGGCATCGGCCTGGTCGCCGCCGACGGCGCGGCCGGGACGCCGACGTTTCAGCGCCGGGACGGCTCGCCCGGCCGCGTCGACCACCTCGCCGACGTCATCCGCACCGGCCCGGCGCCGTCACCGGAAACACCGTTGGTCGTCCAGGTGTCACGCTGGGACCGGCTCAAGGACATGGCCGGCGTGATGCGGGCCTTCGCCGAGCATGTCGATCCCGCCACCGGCGCGCATCTGGCACTGGTCGGGCCCAACGTCAGCGGGGTCGCCGACGACCCTGAGGGCGGTGAGGTCCTGGCGGCCTGCCATGACGCCTGGCGGGACCTGCCCCATGCCGAGCGGGCGCGCATCCAGCTGGTGTGCCTGCCGATGTACGACCTGGAGGAGAACGCCGCGATCGTCAACGCCATCCAGCGCTGCGCGGCCGTCGTGGTGCAGAAGAGCCTGGCGGAGGGCTTCGGTCTGACCGTGGCCGAGGCGATGTGGAAGGCGCGGCCAGTGGTGGCCAGCGACGTTGGCGGCATCAGCGACCAGATCGTCGACGGCGACAGCGGCCTGCTGGTCGCCGACCCCACCGACCTGGCAGCGACCGGGGCGGCGCTCAACCGGGTCCTTCGCGATCCCGAGTTGGCGTGGCGCCTGGGTAATGCCGCCAAGGCCAGGGTCGGCCAGCGCTTCCTAGGCGAACGGCACCTGCGCCAGTACGCCGAGCTGCTCGCCAGCCTGCTGACTTGAGCGCTTAGTCGTTGGCGGACAGGTCGTCGGCGTCCAGCGGGTGCAGAAAAGCCAGGTCGACCCACAGCCACAGCGTCTTGGACAGCGGGTAGAAGGCGACGGGTAGGCCGACCATCGCCACCACGCCGGCGACGCCCAGCGGTACCCACGGCACCTGGGGCCAGGTCAGCACCACGCCGCCGAGGAACACCGCCGCGAACAGCAGCTCGGCTACGGCGATGTTGGCGATCAGCGCTCCCACCCAGTAGCCCTCCTCCCGCTCGAAGGAGAAGTTGCACCGCGGGCAGCGCGGCCGCAGCGTGAACCAACCGTCGAAGATGCCGGGGGCGCCGCACACCGGACAGCGACGGCGCAGCGCGTGGCCCAACATCGCCAGGCGTTGGCCGCGCACCCCGGCGATCTCAGATTTGCTCAGCCTCGGACGTCAGGCGCCCGGTCGGGCTTCGCCCTCGGGGATCTCGCTGGGCTGCGTGGCGGGAGCGGCACCTGGGCTGGCGGCGATGCCCAGTTTGGTGCGGATCTCCGACAATCGGGTTTGGGCTGCGGTGTCCATGCTGGCCTGCTCGACTTCGAGCATGCGCCCCTCGACCGACTCGCCTTCCAGCTCGGCAACACCGCGAGCCTTGGCGTAGCGCGCCTCGATCTTGTCGCGGACCTCATCCAAGGTGGGGACGTCCTGGCCGACCGTCTCCGACAGGGACGTCATGGCCCTATTCATCTGCTCGGCCATCTTGGCCTGGTCCAGCTGCGACAGCAGCTTCTGCCGCTCGGCGAGCTTGCGCTGCAGCATCGAAGAGTTTTGTGCCACGGCACGCTTGGCGTCGTCGGAGGCCTGGGTGGACTGCAGGTGCAGCCCCTTGAGGTCTTCGACCTCGCTTTCCAAGGCGATCATCTGGTTGGCGAAGGACTCGGCGGCGCGGGTGTAGTCGGCGGCCTTCGCGTCGTCACCCTTGCGCTGGGCCTCGTCGGCCATCAGCACCGCCTGCTGGGCGGAGCCGTTGACCTTCTCCAGCCCCTGCAGCGTCCGTGACAGGCGCATCTCGGTCTGCTTCTGATTGGCGATGACGTTGGCCGCCTGCTCCTTGAGGCGGCGATGCTGCTCCTGGGCATCGGCGATCGCCTGCTCCAGCTGGACCTTGGGGTCCGCCACCTCGTTGAACTTACCGGTCAGCGCGGCAGCCATGTACTGCCACATCCGCTTGAACAGCTTCCCCATCGCCTCTGACTCCCCTTGAGATCAGCCCCGAGTGTAGAGGCGTCGTCCCCACCGCTTCACCGGCCCTCGGTAGTCTGCTGGCAAAGAATCCCTACCCCTTCCAGACGACATGCGTCCCCGCAACGGGAGGCGCGGATCGGCGGTGACGATGCTGGGCCTGCGGCGCTACTGGGTGGCGGTGAACCTCGCCGCGCCGGCGCTCGCCGCGCTAGTGCTTGCCACGCTCCTGTTCGCCGTTCTGGCGCTGCTGGGGCAAGGCGACGACGCAGCGGCCCAGACGCTCGACGACCTGACACTGGACGAGCTGGCAAGCGAGCTGGCCGACCAGGGCTACGCGATCGAGCCGGGCGCATCCGTTGACGAGGCGGCACTGGCCGACGCAGTCGCCGACACCCGCAATGGCGGAACCCGGCTGATGGTCGCCGTACTGGCCGATCCGCAACCTGCGGGAGCGACCACCGCCGCTGACGCGCTGCTGGATCGGGTGAACGACGGAACCGTCCTGGTGGTGACCCCCGATGAGATCGGCTACAGCAGCACCGAGTACGACGGCGGGGCGCTGGATGATGCCGCCGACGCCGCATTGGATGCCTTCTCGAGCGGCACCGCGGCAGGCGTCGCCCAGTTCGCGCAGACATTGACCGGCGCCGACTCTGGCGGATTCGACGGGTCGGGCGCGACCGAGGACTCCGGGGCCTTTGGCGGCGTCGGCCTCGGCCCGCTGCTGGTCATCGGCTTGTTGGCGATCGGTGGGGTGGCGTTGGCCATGAGTTCCCGGTCGACCAAACGAGTGGCTCGCCAGCGCCTGACGGAGGCCCACGCCGAGGTGCGCCACCAGATCGACGCGATGGCCGACGCCATCCTGCAGATGACCGACCGGGTGCCACTGGCCGAAGACCCGAACGCGACCGCAGCATTCGCCGAGGCGACGCGGGTCTACCAGTCGGTCTCCGACGAGCTGCCGCGCGCGACCACCGAAGCCGAGTTGGTGCAGCTGAACGACCGACTCGACCACGCGCGCTGGCAACTCGAGGTCACCGAGGCACTGACCGAAGGCCGGGAGCCACCGCCAGAGCCCGACGACGGCTATCCGACGGCCTGCTTCTTCGATCCCGACCATGGCGCCGGCGTGCAGGAGGCGCAGGTCGCGACCAAGGCGGGGGCAAGGACGGTGCGGGTGTGCCGGTTCTGCGCGGCACTGCTGGCCAGTGGCGAAGCACCTGCGCCGCGCTCGGTGGCGGTGGGCGGGCGTGACGTGCCGTTGCCGCAGGCGCCTCGCCAGTACGGCGGCCGCGACGAGCGCGACCTCGGCTCGTTCGACATGTTGCTGGGCGGTGGCGCGCCCGTGCCCTACCACTGGCGGCGGCGGCGCCGGTATGGCGGCTGGGGCTGGGGCGGCGGCTGGGGTGGTGCCGGGACTTGGGGCGGCTACGGCGGCGGTGCGGGCGGCGGTGGCTTCGGCGGCGGGATCGGCGGGCCCGGCCGATCGTCGCGCGGGCGCGGTGGGCGCAGCCTCGGCGGTGGCTCCCGTGGCCGGGGAGGCCGCCGCCGGTGAGGACCTCCGGCACGACAGCGCCCGCGTAACGAAGGCGGTGGACGCAGCGAATCGCGCGGAAGCAGCGCACCAATCAGCCGGGTCGGACCCTGTCATCGACGACCGTCACACCCTCCGCGGCGAGGCGGCGCGACTGTTCGGCGGCCAGGTGCGGCACCAGGTGGCCAGTGGCTCGCACGACGCGCCACCATGGCAGCCCTTCGGAGCCGCGCAGCACCGCGCCTACCCCCCTGGCCGCGCCCGGGTAGCCGGCTTCGGCGGCGACCTCGCCGTAGGTGACGACCTGTCCAGGTGGCAAGGCGGCCAGGACGGCTCGCACCCGTGGAACGAACTCGCCGGGCACGCTCAGCGACGCTCGGCGAGAGGGACGTCCAGGCGCTCCAACTCGAAGTCGCATTCGTCGGTGCGACGCCACGGCAGGCGCGTGCTGCCCGGAACGATGCGGTAACGACCCGTGAAACGGGGCAACTGCGCGAGGATGCCGCTGAGATCGCGTTCGATGTCGACCTGGACGGCGGCGAGGCTGTGCTCGGTCGGTTCGGACGATCCGGTGTCGTTGGTCAGCCGGCGCCGGATCCGCTCTCGCACCTTGCCTTGATACGCCCAGTCGTCCAGGAGGCGATGCAGTAGCCACAGCTCATGGGCGGCGCGGGCGGCGTCGGTGGACGCCGCGGCACCCGCGCAGCCCTGCGTCAGCGCCGAAGCCACGGCGTCGCCGGCGGTCTGTCCCGCGGCGTAGCCGGCCAGGCGAGGCAGATCGACACGGGACCGCAGTCGCTCCACCAGTGTGGAACTGCCACCGTCTCCAGACGCGATGTCGGCCAGGGCCACCGGCACGTCGAGGGCGTGCAGCCGGGTCAGCTCGTCAGCCAGCGTCGCCGCGGCACGCTCCGGGTCCGCGTCGCTGACGGCGGGCGCATTGTCCACCGAGGGTGGCGGGTGCAGGGCGAGGACGAAGTCGACGTCGCTGGCGGCCGACTCCGCACCCAGCACGCGCAACTCACGCAACACCGTACGGGCCACCGTGACCGCTCCCTCGGCCACGGGCCGCTTCTCCGCGCCGGGGACCGGCGAGTAGAAACCGACCCGCACAGGTTGGGAGCGCTCGCGGTTAAGCAGGCGCATGACCAAACTATTGCCGAGCTGCACGTCGGCGGGCAGCACCTCCACGCGCTGACCCAGCAACAGCTGGCGCTGCCACGTCGTCACCCATGACCCTGGCAGATCGGCATCGGTGGTGTTCATGGCTCCCGTGCCGATCACGAGCAGGTCCAGCGTGGCGTCGGCTGCCAGGTCAAGGGCGGCTAGCTGCACCATGTGGGCAGCCAGGCGGGCGGCCGCCACCTGGCGGCGGACCGACTCCGGGATCGCCGCCTCGGCGGCACTGATCTCGGCGGTGACGTCTTCGCCACGGCTGCGGCGGTCGCTCAACTCGTCCAGTTCGGCCAACGCCGAGGCGTGCTCACCCGCAGGTTCTGCGTCTGGCCGACGGGCGACGGTCGAGGCGACCAGCTGCACCTCGGGATGCTGGCGACGCACGTCGCGTAACGCCTCGAGGCGGCGTATGGCGGTGACCGACGTTGGTCGCTCGCCGAGCGACGATGAGACCCCGGCGACCTGTTCGATCGCCACGACCAAGCCGTCGAGTGAACCGGCGGTGTCGCGCAGCCACTCATCCAAAGCGGCAGGTGGACCCGGGGATTGGTGTCCGGCGATCGCTTCAGGCGGCGGCAGCACCAGCTCCGCGCCGGCGACCCGAGCCAGCATCCGGGGCGCGCGCACGCAGGCGGGCCGGTTGTCGAGCGGGACGAGGCCGATGCGCACCGGGCAGCTCCTGTCTTGCGACCGGCGGCCCACGACTGCCAAGGGGAGGACCGCAGCTGCGGATTCAGACGCTAATGGGTCTGGATCGGTCAGCCAACTTAGCGGGCTGATCCCGTGGCGGGCCAGCGCGGCGGAGGCGGCACCGGCGCCGTTCCGGTCGGCGGTGGGGGCATCCGGCCGACGCGGAGTCAGTCGACATGGTCCGCTACCGCTTCGCTACTTGAGCGCGATGGTGCGCTACCGCTTCGCTACTTGAGCGCGGAGAAGAAGTCGGCCGCGAGGGGTGCGGCGACCGCGCCACCGAAGCCGCCGCCCTCGACCACCACCGCCACCGCCAGGTTCTCAGAGAAGCCGATGAACCAGGCATGGGTGGGCAACGGATCACCGGAGCCATACTCGGCGGTGCCGGTCTTGCCGGCGATCCGGCGGCCAGGTACCGCCGCATTGGTTCCTGTTCCCTGGCGGACCACCAGGTGCATCAGCCGCCGCAGCACGGCGGCGTCGCGGGCCGGCAGCGGTAGGCGTTGCGCGGCAGGACCGGCCGTGGCGAACCGCGGTGGACGCCACCCGCCGCCGGCGATCGCGGCGGCGACGCTGGCCATGTGCAGCGGGCTGGCGGTCACGCGTCCCTGGCCGATCGCGGCCTCGGCCTGCTCCGCACCGTCCTGCGGCTGGGGGAAGCTGCCCCCCACCACCCCAGGGAGGGACGTCCCTTCGCGAGGGGATCCGTAGCCAACGTTGAACCCCATGCGCTCGGCGGCGGCGAGCAGTAGCGCCGGGCGTAACCTGTCGGCCAGCTGCACGAAGGCGGTGTTGCACGAGCGGAAGAAGGCGGTGCGGAACGGGATGCTGCCCAGCACCTCGCCCTCGGCGTTGCCGAAGCTGCGACCACCGACGGTGGCCGACACCGGGCAGGTGACGCTCGTCGATGGGGTAACCACGTCTTCGGCCAGCAGCGCGGTGGTGGTCACGACCTTGAAGGTGGAACCCGGCGGGTAGCGACCGAACAGCGCGCGGTCGAAGCCCGCCACGGGGGCGTTGGCCACGGCGCGCACCGTCGCGGAACGCGGGTCGAGCACGACCATGGCCGCCGGCTCGCCGACTGCCGAAAGGGCGGCTTGAGCGCGACGCTGCAGGGCGGGGTCCAGGGTGGCCCGGAGGCTGCGAGGCTGGAGACCGCGGAAGTGGCGCACCGTCGTCACGACCCGCCCGCCGCGGCCGACGATCCGCACGGCGCCGCTGGGACGCCCGGCGAGGCGGCGCTCGTAGGCACCCTCCAGCCCGGAGACACCACCGACGTCACCCATGAGGTAGGGGTCCCCCAACTGCGCGACCTGCGCGTCGGACAACCGCCCCACTCGACCGATCACGTTGGACGGCATCCGGCGGCCCAGCGCTGTCAGCCGTTCATGGCCGTCGAAGAAGACGCCGGGAACCGGTGTCAGCTCGTCGACCCCCTCGTCGAAGTCGGCGCGCGACAGCGTGGTGACCGCGACGAAGGTCCCTGGCCGGTTCGCCGCCTGGTCCGGGCCAGCCCGTACAGCACGTGGCTCGGCGCCGGTGTAGCGGGCCAAGGCCGCGATGACCGCCCGGCGCCGTCGCACGCGCTCGCCGCGCAAGCCGATCCTGACCAGGTCGCTGCCGGCGGCAAGCGTCCGCCCACCCTCCGCCAGGACCATTCCTCGCGGAGGCCAGCGCCGTACCCGCTGGAAGCGCTGACCGGAGCCGAGCTCCGGGTGCACGGTCTCCGGCGACCAGGCGACGGACCACCCGTTTCCGGCCGGCACTGCCGTCACCCGGGTGTCGTAGCGCCACGGCCCGAGCCCTGCCACCTCCAGCGACACCGTCACGGGCATCCATGCCTGGTCGACCCGCATCCGGATGTCCCCCGCGTCCAACTCGACGCGCTGGTCTCCCGTCGCGCGCAGCAGCTGGCGATGTGTGCGTGCGACGGGTGCGCCGGGGTCGGTGGTCAGCCGCGCCAGCCGGTCATAGCGTCCTCGCCGCCAGGCACCGACGAAGCCCTCGACGGCCGCCGAAGCAAGCTCTGCGTCGCGTTGCCGTTGCGCCAGGCCCTGCTGTCGGTCCCACTGGCGATAGCCGGCCACCCCGGCCAGGGCGAGCGCCGCGACGAGCAGCACAATGCCCAGCTTGCGCATCGACGCTCCTTCGCTCGCCTGGTAGCCGGCCCATGGATGCCGCCCGTGTCGGGCACTTTGTACCGTCCTGAGGCTGCCGTTGGGGCTAGCCGGGACGCCCAAGGGCCGCAGGAGCATCTACGGCAGACGCCGCGTTCACCTTGGGTCCTACCGCTTCGCTACATGAGGACAGGGGTTTGAGTCGTTCCAGTTCCACGGCTAGGTTCGGTGGCGTGGTGGCCAGGCGTGCGCCCACCTGCGAAAGGCACTCCGGATGACGGACTCCAACGGGCACCTGACGAACCGTCAAGGTCACCCGGTCTACGACAACCAGAACCAGCGGACCATCGGGGATCGAGGCCCCGCGACGCTGGAGAACTACCAGTTCCTGGAAAAGATCAGCCACTTCGACCGCGAGCGGATCCCCGAGCGGGTCGTCCACGCCCGCGGCTTCGTCGCCCACGGTGAGTTCGAGGC
>Ga0136619_10000153_pt1 | contig 23954 bp, 28 predicted proteins | sample AntDrymUQ3532106_2_FD_104807 | JGI IMG/M metagenome (GOLD analysis project Ga0136619, IMG submission 104807) | Polar desert sand microbial communities from Dry Valleys, Antarctica - metaG UQ353 (21.06) | ecosystem: Environmental > Terrestrial > Soil > Desert | place: Antarctica: Dry Valley...
GCTTTCACGCTTCGTGCGCAAGAGCTTGTCGTTCTCCGAATCGGATCGGATGCACGAGATTTGCTTGCGGCTCTTTCTGCACCGCTACAACCTCTCTCGCCTCCCATGACTGATCCACTACCCTCCGTGGTACGGGTGCTGGCGATGGTGCTCGTGCTGCTTGCGACCGCGCTGGGAGCTTTTCTCTTCGGGCGGTCGCAGAGCCCGGCGGACATCGGCGGGGAAGACCGGGAGAGCCTGCGGTTGTACGCAGAGGCGCTGGGCGCGGTTCGGGAGGACTACGTGGACCAGGAGGCCGTGGACCCCGAGAAGCAGACCTACGCGGCCATAGAGGGGATGCTGGACAGCCTCGGCGACGAAGGGCACACCCGCTTCTTGACCCCGGAGGAGGTAGAGAGCAACCGTGAGAGCCTCTCGGGAACGTACGTCGGCGTCGGGATACGCCTCGAAGACCGGGACCGGGAGGTCGTGGTGGCCTCCCCGATAGGAGGCTCGCCCGCGGCAGAGGCCGGCGTCCGATCCGGCGATGTGGTGGTCGCCGTGGACGGCAAGAGCGTGCGCGAGCAGGACACCTCGGAGGTGGTCGACAAGATCAAAGGCCCCGAGGGCACCGATGTTGAGTTGACCGTGCGCCGGGGCGAGGAGGAGAGGGATTTCACCCTGGAGCGGACGGAGATAGACGCCCCGGTCGTCTCGTGGACGAGGATATCCGGTAGCGACGTGGCGCTCGTCCAACTCACATCCTTCTCCGACGACAGCGCGGAGGAACTGGAGAAAGCGTTCGAAGAGGCCGGGGACGCCGGGGCCCGGCGATTCGTGCTGGACCTCCGCGACAACCCGGGCGGGAGGTTGGATCAGGCGGTGGAGATGTCGGGTACCTTCCTGAATCCGGGCAAGGTCGTGTACGTACGCGAGGAGGCCGACGGGAAGCGCGAGAAGGTCCGGATCGAGGACGGCGCCGATCCCATGGGCGCCCCGCTGGCAGTTCTGGTGAATGGCGGGACGGCTTCGAGCGCGGAGATACTGGCCGGCGCCCTGCGGGACAACGACCGGGCGCCGGTCGTCGGGACGACCACCTACGGGACCGGGACGGTCCTCTCCGAGTTCACCCTGAGCGACGGCTCGGCGCTGCTGCTCGGCGTCGCCGAGTGGCTCACCCCGAACGGCGACTTCATCCGCGAGACGGGCATAGACCCGGAAGTGAGGGTCGAACTGGAAGAGGACGACGAGCCGCTCATCCCGAGCGAGGCCCGCGACCTCTCCCGGGAGGAGATCCTGGAGCGCGACTCCCAGCTCGCGCGCGCCCTGGGAGAGCTACAAGAGTAGCAAAACCTCGCTCCGGGTATCCTACTCTCATCGCACGGCTGCCGGCGAGAACGGAGGAAACATGGACCTGGCGCGTAGAACCCTGCATGGAGCCCTCGGCGGAGCCGGGGGCACGCTGGCGCTCACCGCCTTGCGCAAGACCCTCGCCAGGATGGGTCTGGTTCACACCACCGCTCCGGAGCAGGTCGTGGCCCGGCTGGAGGAGATCGGCGCGCTGGAGGGTCTGACGCCCTTAACAAAGCGCACCCTGGCCGTCGCCGCTCATCTCGCCTACGGTGTGGGCTCGGGGATCGCTTTCGCGTTCCTGCGGCGGGAGCGGGGTGACGCGAAGACGGAGGCCGCCGTGGGCTCCGCGTTGGGGGTGCTCGCCTGGGGCGTAGGATGGTCGAGCTGGCTGCCGCTCCTCGGGGTCCATTCCCCACCCTGGGCGCAGCAGACCCCGAAGGTGCTGCTACCGGTCCTGGATCACGCGGTATTCGGGGCGGTCTGGGGGCTACTGTACCGTGCCGTCCAGAGGCCCTAGCCGGCGCCGAATACCGCCTCCGGGAGCGCCGCGGGTCTATACGATAGGGTAGTATGCAGGTTGCCTGGCGTACAATCGGCAGCCTGCAATTAGAGGGAGGGATCACGCTTGGGCATCGCGATAGTTTCTCTGCTAGTCCTGTTGATCATCGCCATCGTCGCCATCCCGATCCTGATCCGGGTTCTCGGCGAGGCCGCCAACCGGAACCCCAACCGGCCGGAGGGGCCGGGGAGCGAAGGGAGCGGCGAATCCGAAGAAGAGCAGAGTCAGCAGTCCGGTCCTAACAGGGATTGAGGTAGCCCTCAGCGGTCAGCCATCAACTCGCTGAGAGCGAACTCCTCTGTCGCGCCTTCAAGACTCTTTCGAGCGCATGACCGTGCAGGGTGGGCATTCTTGATGAAGATTGCCGAAGGTCAGCAAAAAGCTGAGGGCTAAAAGCGCTGGATTAGCCGGCGGCTAATCCAGTAAATCGCGCAGAGAAGCGGCGTGGGGGCTGCTCTTTATCTTTGCCAGCGCGGTGAGCTGTATCTGGCGGATGCGCTCGCGGGTAACGTCGAAACGCTCGCCGACCTCTTCGAGGGTTTTGGGCTGACCGCCGGTAAGGCCGAAGCGGTACTCGAGGACCATCCGCTCGCGCTCGGGGAGGCTGCCCAGGGCCTCCTGCATCCTGGACTTCAGGAGTGAGGACTTCGCCAGGTCGTGGGGGGTCTCGGACTCCTCGTCGGCGATAAAGTCTCCCAGTTCCGAGGAGTGATCTTCTCCGACAGGGGTCTCCAGGGAGATGGAGCGGCGGGAGACGCGCTTGATGCGCGCTATCTCCTCGGCGTCGGTCTCCATGATGCGGGCGACCTCTTCGTCTGAAGGGTCGCGGTTCAGGTCGGCGGCCAGGGTGCGTTGCACGCGGTAGTACTTGTTGATCTTCTCGACCATGTGGACCGGAACGCGGATGGTGCGGCCCTTGTCCGCTATGGCGCGGGTGACGGCCTGCCTTATCCACCACGTCGCATACGTCGAGAACTTGAAGCCTTTGCGGTAGTTGAACTTCTCCACCGCCCGCATCAGGCCGATGTTGCCCTCCTGGATCAGGTCCAGAAGCGAGACGCCCCGGCCCGCGTACTTCTTGGCGATGGAGACTACGAGCCGCAAGTTGGCCCGCGTGAGGTGAGCTTTTGCCCGGCGGTCGCCGCGTTCGATGCGGCGGGCCAGATAGACCTCCTGGGCTTTGGTGAGGAGCGGGGTCTTGCCGATCTCATCCAGGTACATCTGGACGGCGTCACCCGTGTAGCGGGTACGGAGGTCGCCTTCGAGGACCTCCTCGACCAGCTTGGCGTCCTCCTCTTCGGTGACGGTGTCGGTGAGGAACTCGGCGTCAACGACCTCGACGCCGTGTTCGCGGAGGAGGCCGTAGACTTGTTGGATCTCGTCGGTAGAGAGGTCCACTTCCTGGAGGAGGCCGAGAACTTCGCTGGACTCCAGGGTCCCGCTTTCCTGCCCGGCCTCGAAGAGTTCCTGGATCTCTTCTATATCCCTCAGATCACGCTGGGGTTGCAAGATCTCCCTTCGGTCTCCTAGACTGTAACTGGCAACTCATCTGCTACCTCGCCGGGGGTGACGTAGGGGTTGCAAGATCTCCCTTCGGTCTCCTAGACTGTAACCGAAACCCTTCTGTTGCCTGCACGTAATATATCTAAAAAAGGTCAAAGATCAATTTAACGAACGCTTTCGAGCAAGGGAGGACGCGCGATGATGGGTCTCAGGAACCTCTACAAGGTCTTCAACGAATCCAGGAAGGCCGCCCGGAAGCGGGCGACTCTAGCCGTGACCGGGGATTCGCCCCGCGCCGCCGAGGTGGCGGCCCTCCTGGGCGCGCAGCGCGGATCCAAGGGCGCGGAGATCGTCCTGTACGTGCCAGAGGGCGGCGGAAGGCTGACGCTCTCCGGCCGGGCGGTGGAAGATCCGGACGACATTGACCTCTCGGCCGTGGACGAGGACGCCGTGCGGGAGGAGTTGGCGCCCCGCCTCGTGCGGGCTCTGGAGGATGAGTGCCTGATCCAGTTCGGACGCGGCTACCCCATCTTCCGGCGTGCGGCGTGCGAGGAGATCATCCGCAAGAACGCCCGCGAGAACGCGGTGATAGGGGCGCTCCCGATCTTCGGCGCGGATATGCCGGTGATGACGGCCAACCAGGGCCGCATGGTCTTGAGCATCGCCGCCGTCTACGGGGAGGACCTCTCGCTGGAGCGCGCCCGCGAGTTGTTCGGGGTGCTGGCGGCGGGCTTCGGCCTGCGCGCCCTGAGCCGGCAGGTGGTGAAGCTCGTCCCGTTCGGGGGATGGGCCGCGGCGGCGGCCATCGGCTACGCGGGCACCGTAACGATGGGCCGTGCCAGCATGCTCTACTTCGAGCGCGGTGGCCAGCACGTTGGGGAGAAGGAGATGGCCCAAATCCGGAGCCGCGCCGCCGAGGAGGCGAAGGTCTTCGTCTCGCGCTTCCGGCGCAAGTAAGCGCCGTCTACGCCGAGTCCAATATAATGCCCGGCATGTTCTCTCAGCTCCGGCGGACGCTCGTGGAATTCCGGGGGCTCGTGGTGCGGGCTTTTCTGGCCCTCACGGCGGTGCAGGCCGTTCTCGTGGGCGTGCTTGTGGCGATGGCCCAGCTTCGCAAGCGGCGCGAGGGGCCGCACGGCGGGTTCCCGTGGGAGGAGCAGCCGGAGGTGGAGCTGCAGAACGGCGCCAGTCTCAGGCTCTATCCGTACGGCGTCCGGCTCTACGAGGCGATGCTGGAGGAGATCGAGAACGCCCGTGAATGTATCTACATCGGGACGTTTATCTGGAAAGGCGACGAGGTGGGGCGGCGCTTCGTGGACGCTTTAGCGAAGAAGGCCCGCGAGGGCGTGCGGGTCTGCGTGATCTTCGACGGCCTGGCGAACGCGTTCGTGTCTTCGGAGTTCAAGGACTTCCCGGAGGAGATCCACACGCTGCACTTCCGCCCGATCTGGGGCCCGAGGAAGCTCGCCAACCCACGCAACCTGTTCCGCTACCATCGCCACATCATGTCCGTGGATGGGCGGGTGGGCTTCGTCGGCGGCTACAATATCGGGTCGCTGTACGCCGACGGCTGGCGCGACACCCACATCCGCATCGAAGGTCCCGACGCCCGTGAGGTGGAGAACGACCTCGTGGATTTCTGGAACGATCACCGCACCCCGGATCTCCCCAGGCTGGCCTCAGCCGGGGATCGCTCCTGGAACCCGGCCACCGTGTTCCACCGCAACGACCCGTACATGAGGATCTTTCCGATCCGGGCGATGTACCTGGAGGCCATAGACCGGGCGAACCGGCACATCTACCTCACCCACGCCTACTTCATCCCTGACCGGGCGATGAGGGCCAGCCTGATCGAGGCGGTCGGGCGGGGTGTGGACGTGCAGATACTGGTCCCTGAAGACTCCAACCACGTGACGGCAGACTGGCTTGCCCGGCGGTATTTCTGGGAGCTGCTGGAAGGGGGCGTGAGGATCTTCCTGTACCGTCACATCATGATCCACTCCAAAACCGCCACCATCGACGGCGTCTGGTCCACCGTCGGGACGGCCAACATAGACCGCTACAGTATGCTCGGCAACTACGAGACCAACCTCGAGGTCTACAGCGAGCCCCTCGCCGCCCAGATGGAGCGGATGTTCGAGCTGGACAAAACCAACGCCCGCGAGATCACGCTGGAGGAGTGGGAGAACCGTCCGCTACCGGCGAAGGCCGTCGAGCGGATACTCGCCTCCCTGAGCCCGCTCGTCTAGCCTCGCCTGTCCAGATCAGCTTCCACCTGCCGCAAAGCGCGGATGCACCGGCTGTATAATGCGCTTCGAGTATTCTTTGCCGACCTTTCGGGGATGAGGGAGGATTTGCTTGGCGCGCTGGCTGTTCCACGAGCCGGATAATGATGTCGTCTCGGAGCTTGCCCGGGCGGCTGAGGTGGACGACCTCTGCGCTCGCGTGCTCGCCAACCGGAACGTCGCGCCCGAGGATGCCGCAGGCTTCCTCGCTCCTTCTCTGAAAACCATAAGCGCGCCGGAGGAGGAGCCGTGGCGGGTGGCGGCCCGCCGGGTGGCGAAGGCCATCAAGGGCGGAGAGCGCATCGGGGTCTTCGGGGACTACGACGCCGACGGCATCACCTCGGCCGCGGTCCTCTACCTTGCGCTATCGCACTACACGGACAACCTGACCGTGAAGCTGCCCACGCGCCAGGGCGGGTACAGTCTGCTGGAGCCTTACGTCAGGGACCTCTTCGCCGAGGGGGTGAACCTCTTGATCTCGGCTGATTGCGGCATCTCGAACCGGCGCGAGGTGGCGCTGGCGAAGGAGCTGGGGATGGATGTGATCGTCACCGACCATCATATCCCGCCCGAAAATCCACCGGAATCTCCGCCCGCGGTCGCCGTCCTCGACCCTAAGCTCTGGGACCCGGAAGATCCCCTGGCTGGTGTCGGGGTGGCGTGGAAGTTCGCCTGGGCGGTCGCCCGCGAGCTGGGCGACCCGGACGGCAAGAAGCGCATCGGGCGGCTGCTCGACCTCGTATCGGTCGGGACGGTGGTGGACATCGCGCCGATGGTCGGGGACAACCGGGCGCTGGCCTCGATGGGTTTGCGGCACATCAACCGGACGCTGGAGGCGGGTGGTGCGCGGCCTGGGATCGCGGCTCTGGTCAGGGTGGCTGGGGTGAGGGGAGAGCTGGACGAGGGGGATTTAGGGTGGAAGATCGGACCTCGCATCAACTCCATCGGAAGGATCAAAGATCCCCGCCCAGCCCTGGATATGCTCCTCACCGACGACCCGAAGAAGGCCCTGCGGATAGCCTGGGAACTCAACCAGCTAAACTCCGAGCGCCAGCGGCGCACGAAGTATGCCCTGGAGCGGGCGCTGCTGGAGGTGGATCCGGATCAGGACTTCAAGGTCATTGTCACCGAAGAGGCCGGCGGGCTCGCCGGGCTGGTCGCGGGCAGGGTGGCCGGAGCCTCCGGGAGGCCGGCGGCGGTGCTGAATCGCCGGGCCGACGGCTCGTACGGCGGTTCTGCGCGGGCGGGGGAGACGGACGTGGACCTGTACGGCGCGCTCTTCACCGTGCGGCATCTGATGGGCGAGTGGGGCGGGCACCGCAAGGCCGCCGGGCTCTCCGTGAACCCCGGGGAATTTGACGCTTTCGTCGCCGGGGTGAACGCGGCGGTTCGGGCGCAGGAAGAGGAGAACCCGGACGTGTTCACCCCCGCCATCGAGGTGGACGCCGAGGTTCCGCTCGATGCGGTGGGGAACGGGTTGCTGGAGTGGCACGAGCGGCTCGCCCCTTTCGGGAGCGGCAACCATCGCCCGGTCTTCGTCACGGGTGGATTGAAGGTCGAGGGTTCGCGCCAGATCTGGGATGGCATGAACCTGGTGCGGCTCGGTGGAGGAGTGGTCGCCAGGATGGCGGGGTCGCCGGACGCTTTGCCGGAAGGCGCGTTCGACGCGGCGTACACCGTGAGCCGGAGCGCGTACTCCGGGCAGGCGGAGCTGGAGATAGTGGACTGGAAGCAGAGCTGACAAGAGCGGGGGAGGGGCCGTGAACGCCATCGGGGTTGACGTGGGGGGGACCAAGATCGCGGCCGGCGTGGTCTCGGCGGAGGGCGAGGTCCTGGACGAGGTGCGGCATCCGACGCCTCATTCGCCGAAGAAGCTGGTCGAAGCCATCGCCGGGGCCATCGCGGAGGTGGGGGATGGCTACCAGGTGGGCGGCGTGTGCCTCGCGGTGCCGGGTAACATCCTGGCGGCGGAGAACAAGGTGATCTTCTCTCCCAACCTGCACGCTATCGAAGGCATCCCGCTCAAGGACGAGCTGGAACCGAAAATAGGTCTCCCTTTGACCATAGAGAACGACGCGAACGCCGCGGCGTGGGGCGAGTTCCGGTTCGGGGCCGGGAGCGAGGTGGACCATCTGGTCTTCGTGACCCTGGGGACAGGCATCGGGGGTGGCATCATCACGCACGGCGTACTCTTGCGGGGCGCGCAGGGCGCGGGCGGGGAGCTTGGGCATACGACGATTCAGGCCACCGGTCCCCGCTGCTCGTGTGGCAACCACGGCTGCCTGGAGGCGATGGCTTCGGGCACCGCGATCCGGCGCCGCGCCAGGGAGGTCGCCATCGAGCGTCCGGGCTCGGCCCTCGACCGTCTGGCCGCCGAGCGCGAGGTACTTGGCGAGGACGTGACCCGGCTGGCCCGGGAGGGCGACGCCGCCGCGCTCTCGGTGCTCCGGGAGGCGGGGACGTGGCTCGGCATCGGGCTCGCCAATTTCGTGAACATTTTCAACCCGGAGGTGGTCGCCATCGGGGGAGGCGTGATCGAGGCGGGCGACCTGATCCTGGAGCCCGCCCGGCGAGAGATCTGGCTGCGCGCCCGCTCCCCGATGCGGGACCTGGCGGAGGTCAGGGTGGCGACGCTCGGTCCGAAGTCCGGCGTGCTCGGGGCCGCCGCCCTCGCGCGCGATCCCGAATCCGGAGAGTACGTGCTGGGAAACCCTTGACGCTGGTAGTCGTCCCAACCCCCATCGGCAACCTGGAGGACATCACCCTGCGCGCCCTCCGAACCCTGCGCGAAGCGGACCTCATCCTCTGCGAAGACACCCGCCGCACGGGACGCCTGCTTGCCCACTACGACATCAAACAAGACCTCCTCGCCTACCACGAGCACAACGAGGAACGCCTGGCTACCGGGCTGGCCGAACGGGCGAAGTCCGAGAGCATTGCCCTCGTCACCGACGCGGGAACTCCGCTCGTCTCCGATCCTGGCTACCGGCTCGTGCGCGCGTGCATCGAAAGCGGTGTGGAGGTGGAGGCGTTGCCAGGACCTTCCGCGTTGACCACGGCGCTCGTCGCTTCAGGCTTGCCCGCTGACACCTTCGTGTTCATCGGGTTCCCGCCGCGCAAAGGCCGTGCGAGGACGGAGCTTTTTGCCCGGATCGTGGTCGAGGAGTTCACGTTCGTCCTCTTCGAGTCGCCGCACCGGCTGACCAAGACGCTCGGGGAGCTACCGCCCGAAGCCCCGATCGCCGTCTGCCGGGAGCTGACCAAGCTGCACGAGGAGGTCTTCCGGGGGACGGCGGCGGAGGCGGCGGAACATTTCCCGGAGAGCGTGAAGGGCGAGGTCGTTCTCGTCGTCCGGGGCGGGACGGTAGAGGAAGAGCAAAGCCTGGAGGAGACCGTCGAGCGGGCGCGCCGTTACGTGGCTGAGGGTGAGAGCCCTTCGCGGGCGGCGGCGCGGGCCGCGAGGGAGTCGGGACTGAAGAAGGGCGAAGTCTACGACCGGCTCGCGGGCTCTTGAAGCGCGCCTCGTAACTCAGGAATAGACGGATCTGCAACAACGACGCGTTCCAACCTGCGCCTCATGCCGGTCCTCTCCAGCGTGCGGATCAAGAGCGTATCCATCCACGCCAGAACCCAACACGCAAAAATAGAGTAATTACTCTTGACAATGCTGAGACGCTACCCTACACTCTCTATTAGAGTAAATGCCCTAATAGGGAGGTTTGATGGTGAAGAGGGACACGAAGGAACGGGTGGTGGGGGCGGCTATCCGGCTGTTCAACGAGTGGGGGACGGCGGCGGTTTCCACGAACCACATCGCGGAGGAGGCGGGGATCAGCCCTGGCAACCTCTACTACCACTTCCGCAACAAGGAGGAGATCATCCGGGCGGTCTTCGGGCGGTTGGACGACCATTGGGAGAGGTCCTACGCGCTACGGAGTGAGGAGGCTCCGACCCTGAATGACGTACACGCTATGGTGGAGGAAACTTTCTCCGGTCTCTGGGGATACCGTTTCTTCTACCGGGAGCTTGGTGCGCTGACGCGCCGGGACGCCGCGCTCGCGCGCCGTTTCCGGGCCTTACGCGAGCGCGGCCTGGCCGGTACGGAGGACCTCCTTCGGGCCTTCGTCGAGGCGGGGGTACTCCAGGAGATCGGGGACGAGGCGGCGGTCTCGAGGTTGGCGAAGATGCTGATGCTGATTGCGGAGTTCTGGCTACCGTTCGAGGAGACAGGTTCGGACACGCCTCAACGCGGGCCTACACGCGAGGGGGTCGAGCTCATGATGCAAGTCCTGGAGCCCTATTTGGCCGACGGGGAGCCGGCGGGCGTCGCCGGGCGGGCGACCGGATCGGGGGCCCACATTCGCGGCGGAGGTGGACGATGAGTGGCGGACGGTTTTTCCTGTTCTGGATGCTCGCCTTCTTGGGCTTTCCACTAGGTGGGTTCCTGGCGGTCCTGGTTGTGGGGCCGGTAGAAGGTGTTTTTTCCGCCGCGCTTGCCGGTGCGTTGGCGGGCTCGGTGATCGGAGCGACGCAGTTCCTGGCGCTTCGCGGACGCTTGAGGGTAGGACCCGGATGGGTCCTTGCGACCGCGTTGGGTCTGGCCGTGGGCGATGCCGTGAGCGCCGCGCTGACCGGCGTGGGCACGAGCATAGGCGCCCTGATCTTCACCGGCGTGGTGGCCGGCGCATCCGTGGGGATCGCCCAGTGGGTACTCCTCAGGCGGCACGCGGCGGCTGCGTTTCCGTGGCCGTTGGTTGTGGCGGTAGCGTGGCCGATCGGCTGGACTGTAACGTGGGCCGTTGGCATAGACGTGGAGCGCGGCTACGCTGTGTTCGGCTCCAGCGGGGCGCTGGTCTTCTCGGCGATCACCGGGGCGGCGATGCTGCTTCTCACGCGCCGGTAACCCTCGTCCACGACGACCGTCAAGACGATACCGAGAGACAGAAAGGACGGAGATGGCCGAGAACAACGAACCAGGCAGCGAACTGCACGTGGTATTCGGCGCCGGGCCGGTGGGCCTGGCGGTGGCCGACGAGTTGTCGAGGCGCGGCAGGCGCGTCCGGCTGGTCAACCGAAGCGGCAGGGCCGCCGTGCCCGAGGGCGTAGAGATAGTGGGCGGCGATGCCGCGGACAAAACCTTCGCCCGTGAGGCCAGCGCGGGGGCGGCGGTAGTCTACTTCGCCCTCAACCCACCCTACCACAAGTGGCCCGAGCTCTTCCCACCGTTGCAGGAAGGCGTGCTGGAAGGAGCTGCCTCGGCCGGGGCGAAGCTCGTGGCGATGGAGAACGTCTACATGTACGGGCCTACGGGCGGGAGGCCGCTGACCGAAGACTTACCCCACGCGGCCGACACCCGCAAGGGGGAGGTGCGCGCCAGGATGTCGCGAGAGCTCTTCGCCGCCCACGAAGCCGGCAAGGTGCGGGCGACGGCGGGAAGGGCTTCCGACTTCTTCGGCCCGCGGGTCACCGACTCGGCGGCGGGCGAGTCGATCTTCGGCAGGGCTGTTGCCGGGAAGTCGGCCCAGGTCGCCGGAGACCCGGAGCTACCCCATACCTACACATACGCGCCCGACATCGGCAAGGGGCTGGTGATCCTCGGAGAGCGCGAGGAGGCTCTGGGCCGGGCCTGGCACCTGCCAAGTCCTGAGACGGTGTCCACGCGCCGCTTCGTGGAGATGGTCTTCGAGGCGACCGGAGGCACGTTCAAGATGCAGCGGGCGCCGAAGATCCTGTTCCGGGCCATGGGGCTCTTCAACCCAGCCATGCGCGAGATGGTCGAGATGCTCTACGAATTCGAGGAGCCCTTCGTCCTGGACCACTCGGCTTTCGCCCGGACCTTCGGCGGCGACGCTACGCCCCTCGAAGAGGCCATTAGAGAGACCGTGCGATGGTACGGTGCGGCAGGAAGATGAACGGCGCGGACCTCGAGGGGGAGTCGGGACGGAAGAATGGCGACGCCTACGACCGGCTCGTAGAGTCCTCTGGTGGCCGAGGCGTTGGTGAGCGGCGTTCCGGTATCTTACTTTACATGGGAATACCTTACAATACGCGGTAGCGATAGAGAGGAATCAGGATGGCGTTGCGGAAGAAAGGCTGGCCGCTTTCGATCCGGCTCGAAACGGACTTCGAGGAGTTGTTGGAACTCGAGGCTGGGAGGGCCGGCATTCCCAAGACGCGGATGCTGGAGAGGCTGGCCGAGGAGGCTTTGAGGATGAGGAGGTTCCCTGGTCTGGTTTTCCGGGGGCCCGAGCACCGGCGGCGGGCTTCGGTCGCGGGTGCCGGGATGGACGTGTGGGAGGTCGTGATGCTACACGACGCCGAGGGTAGGGAGACGTTGATCGAGGCGCATCCGTTGACGGAGCGGCAATTGGATCTCGCCCTAGCCTACTACCGGGAGTATCCCGAGGAGGTGGATAGCATCCTCCAGGAGAACGACCGTCCGCCGGAGTACTGGCAAAAGCTCTATCCCGGACTGAACATCGAGGTCCACCACGCGCAAGAGTGAGGCTGCTGCTGGACGTACACCTCTCTGGTCCCTTCGTGGGCGAGGCCCTTCGGGGGGCGGGCACGACGTACTGGCCGCGGATCAGTCACCGGAGCTGCGGGAGTTGGAAGACCTGGAGCTCTTGCGGCTTGCGAGAGATGAGGATCGGGTCCTCATAACCTCCAATATCGGGGATTTCGTGGAGCACATAACCGAATGGGCGCAGGCGGGACAATCCCACGCGGGTGTCATCATGGTCTCCTACCAGGTCAAAAAAGAGCGTTTCGGGCTTTTGATCCAGAGCATCGAAAGGCTACTCGAAGATACTTCTCAAGAGCAGTGGATAGACCGGATACGTTGGCTCGGACTGCGTTAGCAGCGCCAAAAGATAGTCCATGGGGGAGAGGGTTTTGAGTGAACGGCCAATAGTGGGATACGAGAGCATCCCCGCCGCCTGTCGGCCCTACGATCCGCGAGCGCCCGAAGTGGCGGAGAGGGTCGCGGAGATGATCCGTTGTCAGGCGCCGGGCCTACGGGTCGAGCACGTCGGCAGCACGGCGGTGCCGGAGTGTGCGGGAAAGGGCATAGTTGACCTCATGATCCCGTACCGGCAAGACCAGCTCGAAACCGCCCGGCGCGCGCTGGAAGTGCTCGGTTTCCAGCGCCAGAGCATCCGTGACCCCTTCCCCGAAGACCGCCCGATGCGCGTGGGTTCCATCGTGTACGACGGAGACACCTTCCGCCTGCACGTACACGTGATCCCCGCAGACTCCGAAGAAGTCGTCGAACTCGGGAACTTCCGGGACCGGCTGCGCTCGGACCCCACGATGCTCGAGTCCTACGTGGAGCGCAAGAAGCGCATTATCGAAGCGGGGACGACGGACTCGGTGGACTACGCGGAGGCCAAAGGCTCGTTCATCGTCGAGGCGTTGCGCGACTCTGGGGAGAGCGGGTATCGTGGAGGGTGAGGAAGGCAATCGCCGGAGTGGAGAAAGGCCGCTGGCATGGAGCGTGAACCCAAGCTTGGAAGCAGAGGCAATGCCAGGAGAGCACTGAACGTGCTGCTTTTCGTCCTTGCATTCTCTGTTCTACTTGCGTTCCTGTGGTTTGTGCCGGAGTTGCAAGTGAGATATTTCGCGCAGGGCGCAGCGCGCGGAGATATTCCGACGCTGGTAAACGAGTATCGCAGGACGTGGGCTCAGATCATCGGCGGGTTTTTCGTTCTCCTGGGTCTCTACTTTACGTGGCGGAGGGTGGAGATCTCCCAGAAGACGTTGGAGACCCAACAAGACCAGCAGGTCACGGAGCGTTTCACCCGCGCTATAGATCAGCTCGGCAAGACGGACGACGACAGTGAGCCAAGGTTGGAGATCCGGCTCGGTGGCATCTACGCGCTGGAGCGGATCGCGTGGGACTCTCCCGGAAGAGACTACAGCACGGTCATAGAAGTCTTGACGGCCTACGTGAGGGCGAATGCTCCATATTCCCCCAAGACTTCTCCTGATCCAGACGCAGCACCGAATGAAGCGAGCGAACAAGGAGAAAACGGCGAGCAAGATAAAGACGTCGAGCACGAAGCACAGCACTCGCCAAAAGAACCCTCTGCGGATATACAAGCCATTCTGGACGTCATTAAACGGCGTGGGGAAGACCGCGTCCCGGAGGAATATCGAGTCCGGCCTGATCTACGTAGAACCAATCTCGAGAGAGCCAACCTCACAGGAGCCAACCTCACAGGGGCCGACCTCACAGGAGTCGACCTCGAAGAAGAACAGCTTGAGCAGGCAATCGGAGACGCGACTACCAGACTACCGGAAGGCTTTACCCGACCCGCATCGTGGACTACCGGCACCGATGAGCAGGCGGACGGGGATGAATAGCCGCGTCGCGTGAGCCGGGGTCGAAATATGGCGAAATGTATGACCGGCTGGTGACATCGCGTTGGCTACGTGGCGGGATACTGTCGCCTGATCTCTGACGGCTCTATAATGCCGAGGCTGATGGCTCCAGGGGAGAGGGGAAGCGCGGCATGTTGGTAGACTCGCACACGCACCTTTTGCGGCTGGACGTCTCGCCGGAGCAGGCCGTCAAGGACGCTGCGGGGGCCGGGGTCGGGGCGGTAGTGAACATCGGTACGCAGGTGGAGGACTCGCAGCGGGGCGCGGAGTTGGCCGCCGCCCTGCCGAACATCTACTCGTCTGTGGGCATTCATCCCCACAACGCCGGCACGTACACGGCGTCGGACCTGGAGACCCTGGCGGAGTTGTCGGAGTCGCCGGGGGTAGTGGCCCTGGGTGAGGTCGGGCTGGATTATTACCGCAACGACTGGTCGGCAGACATCCAGCGGGCTTTGTTCGAGGATGTGATCTCGCTCGCCAACGACACTCGGCTGCCCCTGATCATCCACTCCCGCGCGGCCTTCGCGGACACGATGGCGTACCTGGGGAACGCCAGGGTCCCCGTCATCCTCCACTGCTTCGAGGGCGGGGATAGGGAGATCCGGGAGGCGAGCGAACGCGGCTACTACGTCGGCCTCGCCGGGAACGTCACTTACAAGAACAGCGAGACCGCGAAGGTGCTGCGCCTGATCTCGGAGGACAAGGTCCTCGTCGAGACGGACGCCCCGTATCTGAGCCCGCAGCCCGTGCGCGGCGAGAAGAACGAGCCGAAGAACGTCGTCCATACCGCCCGCTTCGTGGCCGAGCGGCTCGGCCTGGATGAAGAGGAGTTCGCCACCCTCACCACCCGCAACGCCCGCAACGTGTTCGCGCTGCCGCTGGAGGTGTGATCCCACCCGGCCCGAACCCCGCCGACCGCCCCAAGAAACGCCTCGGGCAGCACTTCCTCAAAGATCCGAACACCGCCCGCATAGTGGCTGCGGGCGTAATGAAAGAAGATGTAGTGCTGGAGGTGGGGCCGGGACGCGGCTTCCTTACCGGGTTCCTCTCGGAGCGGGCGCGTACCGTTCATGCCGTGGAGATCGACCCTGACGTACTGCCCATCTTGAGATCCGTTGCCTGCGGCAACGTCGTGATCCACGAGGGTGACGCGCTCCGCTTCGACTACGCCACCCTGGACCCGGCCCCGAACAAACTGGTCGCCAACCTCCCGTACAACGTCGCATCACCGCTGGTCCTGAAGCTCCTGGAAGAAATAGAGGACATCTCTGTCCTCCGCTTCATGGTGCAGTTGGAGGTGGCTCGCCGGATGGCCGCCGGGCCGGGAGGCAGGGACTACGGCGCCTACGCCGCGCTCGTCCAGCTTTTCGCCAAAGTGAGGGTCGAGCACAGGGTTTCGCCCAACGTGTTCGATCCGCCGCCACGGGTCCAATCGGCGGTGGTCGAGATGCGCCGCCGGGAGACTGTGCTGAGGGCCGGAGAGTATGGGGGCGTGAAGCGGCTGGTGCTCGCCGCTTTCAGGAGCCGGCGCAAGCGGCTGGTCAACAACCTGCCGGAGCCGGCGCGGGGCGAGGCGCCGGGAGTCCTGATCTCGCTCGGACACGGCCCGGATGTCCGGGCCGAGAGGCTTGCCCCGGAGGATTTCGTGGCGCTTTACCGGGAGGTTTCGTGGGCGCTGTAGCCGGAGACCGGGTGCGGCTTCGGGCGTTCACCAAGGTCAACTACGCCCTCGAAGTGTGGGGCGTGAGGCCGGACGGGTACCATGACATCCGGAGCGTCATGCAGAGTGTCTCGCTCGCCGACGAGGTGGAGATCGAACGCGGCGGCAAAGGTTTCGAACTCCTGGTAGAGCCCGAGGGGACGGAGATCGGACCCCCCGAAAAGAACACCGTCTACCGCGCCTGGGCCGTGCTGCGGGAGATGACCGGCGAGGACCTCCCGGTGCGGGTGCGGCTCCGCAAGCGGATACCGGCCGGGGCTGGACTGGCCGGCGGCTCGGCCGATGCCGCCGCGGCCCTGGCGGGCCTGAACGCGATGTTTGATCTCCGGCTGGACGAAAGGGATCTGCGCGGGCTCGGTGTCCGCATCGGGGCTGACGTGCCTTTCTGCCTCACGGGCGGCACGGCGCTCGGGGAAGGCGTGGGCGAGGCCCTGACCGCGCTTCCCGCGCCGCCGGCTCATTACCTGGTCGTCGCCAAACCGGAGCGGAGCGCGGACACTGGCGCGGTGTACCGCCTCCACGACGAACTCGCGGCGGAGCCGGGAAGCAGCGTCCGGCCCGTGGTAGAGGCGCTTTGGGACGGTGATGTGGCCGCGCTCGCCCGATCCGCGGGCAACGACCTCGCGCCGGTCACCGAGAAGCTCGTGCCGGAGGTGAAGGTTTGCCGCGAACACTTGCTGGAACTGGGGGCGCTTGGGGCCGGGATGACCGGCAGCGGGACCGCCGTCTGCGGTATCTTCGCGACGGAGGTCGAGGCCACCGCCGCCGCTGGACGTATCTCCGTCCCGTTCATCGGTGTCTGCGGGCCTGTGGGAACCGGTGTGGAGGTGCTTCCGTAAGACCACGACGGTCCGCTGCCGGGCGCGAGAACGTCCGGTATAATCGCGGCGCGGTCGAGGCGATGGGGCGTGGCCAAGTGGCAAGGCACCGGGTTTTGGTCCCGGGATCGCAGGTTCGAATCCTGCCGCCCCAGCCGCACGGTTCGCAACGCGAACTGGCAAGTTGTGCTGATGTAAGCCGGAGATCCGAAGGAGCCGCCGAGTACATGTCCCGAGGGGAGAATTCGCCGGTCTTCGCCGTCGTCCTGGCGGCGGGCAAAGGCACCCGGATGAGGTCCAACCGGGCCAAGGTGCTGCATACCCTCTGCGGGGTGCCGATGGTCAACTACGCGATCGGAGCAATAAGGTCCCTGGACCCGGATCGTACCCTCGTCGTGGTGGGCCACCAGGCGGAGGAGGTGCGGGCGGTCCTGCCGCCGGACGCTGACCCCGTGGTGCAGGAGGAGCAGCTCGGCACCGGTGACGCCGTGAGGGTCGCGCTGGAGGCCATCGAGGAGGAAGAGGGTATTCTCCTTGTGGTGAACGGCGACGGGCCTTTGATCTCCGACCGCACGCTCGGGGAGCTCGTGGAGCGGCACCGGTCGGCGGCCGTCGGGGCGACGATGCTGGTCGCGGAGCCGCCGGACCCGACGGGCCTCGGGCGGGTGATCGAGGACGCCGGGGTTGTGCGCATAGTCGAGGACCGGGACGCGACAGATGAGGAGCGCGAGGTCCGGCAGGTGAACCTGGGACTTTATGCCTTCGGGCTGCCGGAGATCCGGGACGCCCTGGGGAGGCTGGAGACGAACAACAGCCAGGGCGAACTGTACCTGACGGACGCCCTGGAGATCATCGGCCGCAGGAGCCGCGCCGTGACGTACCGGCTGAAAGACCTGGAAGAAGCGAACCTGGTCAACGACCGGGCCCAGCTCGCGCGGGCGGAGGAGATCCTGCGCCGCCGCATCCTGGACGCCCACATGCGGGCCGGGGTGACGGTGCGGGACCCCGCCAGCACCCACATCGAGGCTTCGGTAGAGATAGGACGCGACACGGTGGTCCTGCCCGGTACTTTCCTGCGCGGGGAGACGAAGATCGGGGCTGACTGCGTGATCGGGCCTTCCACCGACCTCCTGGATACCGTGGTCGGGGACGGCGCGCGGGTCGAGCACTCGGTGGGACGCGGCGCTGGCGTGGGCGCGGGGGCGGCCGTCGGGCCGTTCACGTACCTGCGTCCAGGCACGATCCTGGGCACGGACTCCAAAGTCGGGGCGTACTGCGAGGTCAAGAACACGCAGGTGGGGGAAGGGAGCAAGGTTCCGCACCTCAGCTACGTGGGGGACGCGGAGATCGGGGCCGGCGCGAACCTGGGGGCAGGGACCATAACCGCCAACTACGACGGCATCAACAAGAGCCGCACGGAGATCGGGGACGGTGTGTTCACCGGGGTGAACACGAGCTTGATCGCCCCGGTTACAATAGGGGAGGGCGCGTACCTCGGGGCCGGTAGCGTGGTGAACAAGGACATCCCCGCGGGCAAGCTGGCCGTGGGGATGCCGGCGCGTGTGATCCGGGACGCTCCGGGGAACGATAGGAAAAAGCGGCCACGAGACGAGACGGAGGGTTAGCGCGGAGATGCACAACGGCTACCTGTCGCAGACGACCGAAAAGCGGTTGATGCTATTTTCCGGGCGCGGCTACCCGCGACTATCCGAGAAGATCGCCGACCGGCTAGACCTGGACCTGGGCGGGATGCAGATCGAGACGTTCCCCAATGGCGAGGTTTACGCCCGCTACCACGAGTCCGTGCGCGGGGCTGACGTGTTCATTATCCAGTCTCTTTGCCGGCCTGTGAACGACAACCTGATGGAGCTTCTGGTGATGATAGACGCCGCCAACAGGGCGTCGGCCAAGCGCATCACGGCGGTAATCCCGTGGTACGCCTACTCCCGCCAGGACAGGAAGACCAAGCCCCGCGAGCCCATAACGGCGCGTTTGGTGGCGAACATGATCCAGGCCGCCGGCGCCGAGCGGGTGATGACGATGGATTTGCACGTAGGGCAGATCGAAGGCTTCTTCAGCTTCCCGGTGGACCACCTGACCGCGATGCACACGTTCGTGGACTACTTCGTGGAGGCTGGCTTCCGCGACGCCGAGGACGCAGTAGTCGTCGCCCCTGACACGGGCGAGGCCAAGGTCGCCAAGCGGCTGGCGGATCATCTGGGGCTGCCGTGGGCCATCCTGAGCAAGACGCGCCACGGGCGGGGAGAGTCCGAGGTCACCCACGTCATAGGCGAGGTGGAGGAGCGACGCGCCATCATGATAGACGACGTGATCGCCACGGGCGGCACCCTGGTCAACGCGGCGGACCGGCTCGTCCAGGAGGGCGCGACGGAGATCTACGCTGCCGCAACCCACGGTGAGTTCTCCGGCGATGCATACCGGAAGATCGAAGACTCCCACATCAGGGAGGTGGTCGTCACGGACACGCTTCCCTTGAAGGAGGGCGAGCCGCGGTCTAAGATACATACGCTAAACATCGCCCCGATCCTCGCGAGCACCATAAAGAACGTCTTCACGGATGAGTCGGTGAGCGGGGTCTTCATGGGCGAGAATCAGCTTTTTTAGAGGTTTCGGGCTTCAGGTTTCAGGTATCAGGAGGCAATGGATATGGCAGAGAACGTGGAATTGCAGGCTAGAGAGCGAGAGGGCCGGGGCAAGAACGACGCCCGGCGGCTCAGGGCGACGGGGTTCGTTCCCGCCGTGCTCTACGGCGAGAGTAACGAAGCTGGCGGCAGCACCGCGTTGGCGGTCCCGGACAGGACGGTGGACTACACGCTCACGCACTTCGGGGACAACGCCCTCTACAACATAACCGTGGGGTCGGGCACGTCCACGGCCCGCGTGGTGGATGTGCATCGCGACCCGGTTTCGGGCCGGCTGGTCCACGTGGACTTCATCCCGGTGAACATGACCGAGAGGATCGAGATCACGGTCCCGCTGGCGGTCGTTGGCGAGGCGCCTGGCGTGGAGCAGGACGGCGGCGTGCTGCAGCAGGTCGCCTACGAGTTGCAGGTCGAGTCGCTGCCGGGGGACATCCCGCAGGAGATCACGGTCAACGTCTCCAACCTCCAGATGGGCGAGAACCTGACGCTCGGTGACCTGACGCTCCCCGAAGGCGTGGTGTTGGCCTCCGAACCGGAGGAAGTGGCCGTCACCGTGGTGGCGCCGACGGAGATCACCGAGGAGGAGATCGAGGCGGCCGGCATCGTGGAGGAAGAGTCCGACGAGGAGGAAGGCGAGGAGGCTGCTCCCGAGGATGTGGAAGAAGGCGAGAAGGCTGCTCCGGAGCAACCCTCCGAGGAAGAGAACGGATAACCCGAACCCGGCGCGCAGCGCCAGCGAGGGAACGAGCGGCGGGGGGCCATTGCGGTCCCCCGCCGTGTTCTGCCTGGGCAACCCAGGCCGCCGCTACGAGCGCACCCGCCACAACGCCGGCTTCCTCGTGGCCGACGAGTTGGCCCGCCGCCACGGCGGCGACTGGCGCAAGAAGAAGCGGTCCGAAGCGGCCCGCGTGAACCTCGGGTCCTCGGCTGCTGACCTCATCAAGCCCCAGACGTTCATGAACGATGCAGGCGCGGCGCTCGCCGATTTCAGGACGGAAGACCTGATCGTGGTTCACGACGATCTGGACCTCGAAGCGGGCGTCGTGCGCGTCAAGATAGGTGGTGGGGCCGGCGGTCACAACGGCCTGCGCTCCATCATCGGCCGCCGGGGCAACGATTTCGTCCGGGTGCGCGTCGGCATCGGACGCCCCCCGGCCGGAATGACCGTCACCGACTATGTACTCGGCAGGATGGACCCGGTGGTGAAGGATGCCATGCCGAAAGCGGCGGACGCGGTCGAGGCCGTCATCGAGTCCGGCCCGGAAGCCGCGATGAACCGCTTCAACGTGAGGGCTTGACGGCCTGAGCTGTCAGGAGACGCCCGCGCGGCGTGCTTCTTCCACAGCCCTTTCGGCGCCGGCGGTCCAGGGTTCGCCGTGCCCGGTTAGCACCGTCCGGGCGCCCGTTTCGGCGAGGGCGTCGAGGGAGGCGAGGGCGCGTTGGCTGTCAGCGGTGGCGGCGCGCGCGACGATCCTGGGTCCTGGCTTCGCGGTGTAGGGATCAAGGGTCACGACCGCGTCCCCGGCGATGACGGTGTCCCGATCCGGCATATGCAGCGAGCAGTGACCCAGGGTGTGGCCGGGCGTGAAGACGACGCGCGGGGAGCCGGGTACCAGGAGCGTATCGTCCGTGTATCGTCGCACCTCCTTTACCGGCTTCGGCCAGAAGGCCCGGTTGCGCACCAACGAAGCGACTATCGGGGCCGCCTGGAGCTGGGTGGCGAAGTAGTACGATCGGGCCCGCTCGCGCGTGTACTGGAGCGGTCTCCAGGCGAGCGGCGCGTCGTTCTCGTGGACCCAGACCGGCACGCCGAGGGTGGCGCGGGCACGCTCCGCGAAGCCCAGGTGGTCGAAGTGGGCGTGCGTCAGGACGACGGCCTCGATGTCCGAGAGCCGGCGCCTCAGGCTCTCGAGAGCTTTGATCAGCGATTCCCACGAGGTCGGCACGCCCGTATCCACCACTGTGAGCCGTCCATCTTCCTCGACCAGGTACCAGTTGGTGTAGGCGTCCTCGACCCTGTGAACTCCGGGCGCGACGTTCTTCTGAAGCATTCGGTATCTCCTTGTCAGCTCCTCGTCTCATACGGGTCCTGGCCGTCCCCGGTGTCTGTCTGGTTGCGGCTCCGCTGCCGGTAACCGTAGGCTGCGCCGCGCACAGCATCCTCATCTTCCAGCGACGAGCCCAGGGCGCCTGCGAGAGTCGCCAGCGAGGCCGCCATCCAGGACAGGGTCAGGTACTCGCTGAAGCCGACCGGGTGCTTGAGGATGGTCTGGAAATAGGCGCCCGGCACGAAGACCCACGCCGCAATGAAGATGAGCGCGAACAGCGCGGCGTAGGCGAAGAGCACGGCGACGCTTATCGTCAGCGCGGTAACGCCGTTATAGAGCGCCACCCACTTCTGCTTCTGGCGGTCTTCCGGACGCTCCCACAGGTGGTGGGCGACTATGATCCATACGACCATCGCCACGATGGCCGTGACCATCAACAGCAGAAGCCGCGGCCAGCCTACGGAGTCGGCAAGGATCCAGAGCGTTGTGATCACCAGTGCATAGGCGCCCGTGGCGAACGCCGCGGCGAGCGTGCCCTTGAAGCTGGGGAAGAGCTTCCAGGGACGGTTGGCGAGCACCATCCCCGACAGCAGCCGCACGGGGCCGCGTAGACCGGGCACGGCGAAGCGCGCGTCGACGTCCATCTCTTTCATGTCCCGGTCAGGTGGCTCGACCCGCCGGTAGGGTCGTGGGAGCGCCGCCCGCCGCCCGCCGCCCGCCGTCCGCCGGATCATCTCGCCCGAGATCAGGGCTCCTGGCGTACAGTTCGCCGACGAGCTGGAGAACGACCTCCCGCGCCCGCCGGCGCAGTTGCGTGGTCCCCAGGGCGGGTAACGAGAGCCCTGCTACCTTGCGTCCCACGCTCAGGTCGGCCACGACTACGGACCCGCCCCTGTACACCGGCAGATCGGTCAGGCAAACCGCAAGGTCCCAGCCTTCTTCGACCCTACTCTCGCGGCAGGCATCGAGAAGCTCCGGGGCGTCTCGCTCGCTGCCCGTGAGCGGGTCAACGACGACCGGGATTTCCCAGGAGACGCGGTCGTCCACACGTTGACCCAGAAGCCCGGGTAGGTCGGCGGCGAGCTCGTGGGCGACCTGCTCCGGGATGTCGGGAGCGGCCACCAGACCCACCGTCACGGTGTCCTCCGGCGAGGGACGGGTGGTCCGGGCTCTTTCCGGTTGCGTCACCTGTCTTTCGTTTACCTTCCTTCTCGATATGGTGGCATCACGGCCGAAGCAAGACCTTGATCGCGCCGTCCTGCTTCTTCTGGAAGATCTCGTATCCGTGCGGACCTTCTTCGAGCGGCAGCCGATGTGTGGCAAAGCTCTCGACTCCCAGAGGGTCGTCGTCGCCGGTGAGGAGCGGCATGATGTCGTCTACCCAGTGCTTGACGTTGGCTTGACCCATCCTGAGTTGTATCTGCTTGTCGAAGAGCGTCAGCATGGGGAGAGGGTCGGCCATCCCGCCGTAGACCCCGATCAGGGAGATAGTGCCGCCCCGGCGCACCGTGTCTATGGCCTGGTAAAGGACGTTCAGGCGATCAACCCCAGCCTCCTCGAATACTTTTTGGGCGGCCGTGTCGGGGAGGAGACCCGCGATCTGCTGCGTGAGCCCTGTGGCTGGCGAGCCGTGCGCTTCCATCCCGATCGCGTCTATAACCGAGTCAGGACCACGACCGTCGGTCATCTCGCGTATGACTTCGGGAACGCCACCATCGTGCTCGCTGGCGTCCACCACCTCGATGCCGTTGCGACGCGCCCTCTCTATCCGCTCTGGCACGAGGTCCACGGCGATGACCCGATGTCCGCGATGATGGGCGATGCGAGAGGACATGTCTCCGATCGGCCCCAGGCCAAAGATGGCGACGCTGCCACCATCCGGAATTCCGGCGTATTCGACCGCCTGCCAGCTCGTCGGCACCACGTCGGAGAGGTAGACGAAACGGTCGTCGGGCGGGCCGTCGGGGACCTTGATGTGAGTGTACTGGGCCTGTGGCACGCGCAGGTACTCGGCCTGCCCGCCGGCGACCTCTCCGTAGAGCTTGGAGAATCCGAAAAGCGCCGCGCCCATGCCCTGCTCGCGCACCTGGGTGGTCTCGCACTGCGTCTGGAGGCCCTGGTCGCACATGAAGCAGTGTCCGCAGGAGATCTGGAACGGGATCACCACCCGGTCGCCGGGAGCCAGGTTCGTGACCTCGGAACCCACTTCCTCGACTACGCCCATCGGCTCGTGTCCGAGGACGTTGCCCTCGCCCATGAACGGGGTGAGCACCTCGTAGAGGTGCAGATCCGAGCCGCAGATCGCCGTGGTCGTGATGCGGATAATGGCGTCCGTGGGCTCCTCTATGCGAGGATCGGGGACGTTGTCCACCCGCATGTCCCGCTTGCCGTGCCATGCTCAGCTTTCATCTCGTCCTCCCGCGATCGCGTTTACTCCACTCATTAACATTCATACCCTGACGCCCTTTCATCTAATATTCGTGAACACAATTTTCGCTACATACTTTGGGCCATTTTCCTGGTGCATTTCCATAGCAGGTCTCGGGATGTGAGTTACAGTAATAGCCATGAAACCTCCAATCTTCGTACACACGCTCTCGAAGGATGAGCGCAAAGGGCTCCAAGCTGGGCTGCGCTCCAAAGA